>ERZ808245.65-NODE-65-length-74094-cov-6.043315_pt1 | contig 74094 bp, 81 predicted proteins | sample MGYA00521243_ERZ808245 | MGnify/ENA primary metagenome ERZ808245 (study PRJEB31516, sample SAMN03275576) | gut metagenome | biome: mammalia-associated habitat; material: feces | host: Papio cynocephalus | place: Kenya | collected 2012-07-07 ... | reverse complement strand
AATACAAAAGAGGGAGGTGAACGCATGGATGACTTAATGATTATCGAACTGTACTTTGCGCGTGATGAACAAGCAATTGAAGAAACCGATACCAAATACGGAAAGCTGTGCTTTCATATGGCGAACAATTTCTTATCAAATGATGCGGATGCGGAAGAATGCGTCAACGATACATACCTGAGTGCATGGAACACGATTCCACCGACGCGCCCCAATAACTTCCGAGCATTTCTCTGCAAGATTGTCCGAAATCTGTCTATGAAGAAGTTGGAATTCAACCTTGCATTGAAGCGCACCCAGAATGTAACTGTATCTTTTTCAGAACTGGAAGAAGTGTTGCCTGACACCCGGACTGCTCCGGAGTGGGAATACGAAAATCTCGGCAAAATCATAACCGATTTCCTTCAAGCTGAAAAAGAGGATGTTCGGAATGTATTCATCCGGAAATACTATTTTTTTGATTCTATCAGCGACATTGCAGGACGATATTCATTTTCCGAAAGCAAAGTCAAGAATATGCTGTATCACTCCCGCAATAGGTTAAAAATATATTTGAAGAAAGCCGGTGTAGAAGTATGAACACGCCAAAGCTGGCGATTGCTATGAATTATATTGACGAGAATCTGATCTCCGGGGCAATTGATTATAAGCCTGTTCACTGTAAGAATAACGCTTATTTTTGGAAACACATTGCCGCCGCTGCCTGTTTTTGTATTATCGTAATTGGCAGCATATTCGCGTATCACCAACACACTCAGCCAGAAGATATGACCGATCTGCACGAAATTACGCAAGGCGGCGTGAACGCAGAAATCATTCGCGCAAGTGGCTTTGAACTTTTCAATCGTGTAGAAGTTGAAGAATCGCAGCTCAGAAGGTCGTTTTATTCCGATGAGACATTCCCTACGTATGCTGTTGTCCGTGAATCTATTTTTGATCGTGAAACAGTGACGTTATTTGCTGAAAATGCTGCAAGCGCAGGCTGGCTTACAGATTACTCAATAGAATATAACGATGGCGTATATTCAATCATCAGTAATGATAGTTCCCGCGTCTTCATTGATCCAACTAGTATGGGTGGACACGATATTGCAGATCAATTCTTGGATGACGCTGGAATCAGTCAATGGCTCAATGAACATAAAATCACAGTAAAATGGGGAGATCAACTATCTGACGGGAACGTACCAGCGAAATATTATCACTTGATAATTGATGGGAATGAATTTGCTGATAACATCCAGTTAGTTATAGACGATGGAGTTTTTATTAAATGCAGCCTCGATATACGTGAATATGAACGGACAGAGGCAAATGTTACATTGATCCCGTTTGCTGAAGCAATTAAAGATACATTCAGTATCTCTGCGATTGGCGCAGATCATTCGCTGGAAATCTATAATGCACAACTGTGCTACGTTTCCGGAATGCCTGTTTATATGCTTTCGGGCATTTCCGATGATAAGATGCCAGTAACTGCCTGCGCATTTGCTGTTGAAATAAACGACTCGCAATATGCAGCGCAAATTTATGAAGCACTAAAATAAAGTAATGATATGAAAGAGGTGATTCCAATGTTTTATTTGCTCGTGCGGTTAGAAGTCAGCCCCCTTTACACACTATTTGATTAAAAGGAGTAAACTTTATGAAAAAACTATTCGCACTTATTTTGGCCTTGTCCGTGTTATGTTCGTTCTCTGTAATCGCTCAAGCTGCCGATAATACTGTTGCAGACGATACCGCAATGCTTGAGGAGAATATGATTCTTGCTCGTGAAAAAGCAACAACGTTCCTCAACGATTTTGACAGCTCATTGAACGTAACATTAAGTGACCCTGTTATCCTCTACAATGCACAGCAAGAGCCGGAAGCCGCTTCTTTCACAATTAACGATACAGGATATATTATTGTAAATCTGAAAAGCCTGCGTGTCCCCGAATTTTCTTTGAAGAAAAGTTCACCTTTTATCAGCCAAGACAAAAAATACATCTATAACGGTCCCGTATCTTATTATGAGACGATTTCATCCACTGAAGTTCGTTCGCTTAATTCTGGCACAATTATTGAAACTAACGATCTTGCGGTAAGATACAATGAGATGACTGCTGATAAGGCTATCAAATCAAATGCGGAGAGAAGCGCTTTACCCGAGGACAGAACTGATAAAAACCCGTCGCGTTGGCAGACGCCTCATTATTGCGGTGTGGATGGTGCCGCTATTTTGCTTAAGTATTGGGACGATAATTTCAATGAGGCTTTTATCGAATCAGGTAAAGAAACAGCAGAAACATTTGTTTCCTATCTGATTGATGAAAAATATTTACTCGATGAGGGCTTGAGCGGAAGCGATATTGTCCATGGATCAGGTGTGATTTTTAAGTCTTCAACAGGTATTAGCGACTACATCAAAGATAGAGGCCTAAGCTCCGGCTATGCTATTACCGATGTTAGCTATTCATGGTCAACGATTACCACTCAGGTGACAACAAATAACGCCATTCTTTTGGCTGGAACCGATGCCGAAACGCACCCAGACTACCCTAACCATTGGATTATTGTTTACGGTTATAAAACTGTTTCGGGTGAACGCTTCCTGCTGATTAACGATGGCTGGGGTGACGATGAAATTTACACTACCGCAGATTCCCAGTATTATCCGTGGGGGCTGGTGTACATCTATGAGAAGTAAATTGTGTCCTTAAGTCGCTTTCAGAAAATGATTTGCGCCCGTATCAACGTTTGCGTTGATACGGGCGCTTCTCTGTTTCACATATCTCTTGCCGAAGCTGAATACTTCCAGCCCTGCAATGCTTTAGCACACCTGAATCCATCGGCTAACAGTAATAAGTTTGAATTAGTTCCTTATCACTGTTAAGCCAAGGGTTGCAAGGCTTTTCTTATTCCCCTGCAAGCGCCTTTTTCCCCTATTTTTCCCCCTACGCGCTCGACGGTGGAGAAAATCGGCGCGCCGGAGGGTCGAAAAAAAGCCGAGCAGGGCGCGTATATGCGCCCACACTTCGGCGGAGATTGTCAATATTTTAATAATCCGTGTCGCAGTCCTTTGCCCCTGTTCGTCATTGGGAGCCTTGCATAGCCCGCTGAAGCGTTCGCAGCGCGTCGGCAGGAGAGGGGGCGTTTTACCCGCTGTGCGCTCTCGGCGCATCCTACGCCACAGCGTGCCCGATTCGGGCACGAACAGAGAGAAAAGCGCCCCGCTCGGTCACATGGCCGTAAACATCGAGCGTAAAGGCCGCCGTCGCGTGGCCCAGATTGCCCTGCACGGTCTTGATGTCGTCGCCGGAGCGGATCGCGGCCACAGCGCAGGAGTGCTGGAGATCGTGAAAGCAGGCGTCTGGTCGTCCGATCTCCTCCGCCGCTTTCTTGAAAGCACGGTACACGGTCGCCTTGGTGAGAGGCCGTCCGATCTCGTCGGTAAACACAAGCGCGGTGTTCCCACACAGCTTGCCGACCTTGAGGCGCTGCTTTGCCTGTTCGCCCTTGTGCTGCTTCAGGAGGGCCATAACCGCCGATGCGGGCGCGACGGTGCGGCTCTTGCCGTTCTTCGTGCTGCCGAGCTGAAAGCCGTCGCCCGCCTCGCTCTCGTGGAGGAGGGCCTGCTTGCTGATCGTAACCGTACCGGCCTTAAAGTCTACGTTATCCCACGTGAAGCCGAGCACCTCGCCCTCACGCATACCGGTGAAAAGCGTGACCGTCAGCAGCGCTTCAAAAATGCCGTAATTTGCGCGTCGTCCAACGGCGCAAGCTCCTTGCGCTCCACGCGCGGCAGCTTGCAGAAATCGGCGGGCCAAGCGCAGCCATAAGCGTAAAGTGCCGTTGGAGTGCGTTTTTTGCTGCTGCTCACCATGATGGGAGGCAGCTTAAAGCGTGAGCTTTATGATATCATGGCGCATACTTACTTTGCGGCCTGCGTCAAACCGCAGACCAGACAAGGCGAAATATGCGACCTGCTGTTCATGCTGGCATGGTACGACCTCGACCGTCCGAGCATTATCATTGGCGACCGCCTGTATGCATCCTTCAACACGCTTGCGACCATTCGGGAAACGCCGAATGCAGACTATGTGACACGCGCGAGAGACGCACTCTCGCCGTCCGCCATGCGTCCGGTCAAGTGGTTGGCTGAAAGGCATGGCTATGGCGAGTTTGAAGATGATGTAAACTCCGAAATAACGACCTCACAGACGAACGAGGACAAGGCGGCGGGCAGGATTTTCTTGCAGACTGGCAGCAAAAAGGCAAGGAGAACAGCGCAAAGACCCGAATAACGCGCTGGGACTTCTCATCTCCTTATGCCATGACCCAATGCAGGAGATCTTCGCCAAAATGACGCTCTACAATTTTGCATCCCCGCTTCGCCTGCACACCGGTTTTATGCAGCCAAAGGGAAAATATTCCTACCGTGTGAATGCCGCTTTTGCCGCCCACGCTGCATGGAAGTTTCTGCTCGGCTTTGCGCCTGCGGCAAAAGTAGGATTACTCATTCCATGTTTCCTACTTCCCTGTCCGATTAGGCCAACAAAAGTCAAAAATTGCGTGTGGAGCACCCGGTTAGTTTTCAGTACAGAGCAGTTTGATACAGCGTTTTATTTGCTTTTGCGGAGAAAACTCCGCGCCTTTGTCATGCCCTTTTTCGATCACATCCTGCAATTTTTTCCAGCAGGATTCCTCATTGTATTCAAAATTCTTCTGAAATTCGAGCCAATCCGTCCCCTCGCCGGTCTGCGTGAAGCTCCATTCCCGTGCGCGGCGCAGGCCGAGCGCGTTGCTTTTGGCAACGCGTCCGGTCGAAAGCCGCTCGCACCCGTGCGCGCGGGCGTAGGAAAGCGCCTGCCCGACGAGCTGCTGCCCGAAGCCGAGCCCCTGCACATCGTCCTCCAGCCAGAATTCGCCGATGGTCGCAAGGCCGTCCTCGCACTTGTCCACGCTCACCGCGCCGATGGTCTCGCCCGCACGGCAGACGTCAAAATGTCCCTCCGCGCCGGAGGGCACATAGTAGATGCCGCCCTCAAAGCCGCGCGCGTTCTTCAGCCACGCCTGCCGCTTGAGCGTCATCAGCCCGTTCTCCAGATGGCTCGCGTCGTCGCGGTACGCCACGCGGAACGCGCCGTTCTCGTATTCGAGACGGCTCACCGCGGTGTTCTCCGCGTGGCCCGTGCCGTCGATCTCGTGAAGGGAAAGCCCTTGCAGCGTGCCGACCGTCAAGCGGATGGCCATGCCGTGCGAAAAGACGGCGACCGTTCCGTCCGGGTGCGCCTCGGCGATCTCGCGCAGCGCGCCGGTCATGCGCTCTCGCACGTCGGGCAGGTACTCTCCGCCCGCAACGTGCCAGTGCGCGGCGTCCGTGTTGAAGCGCTCCAGCTGTTCACCGTCCGTGCGCTCCAGCTCCGCCCACGGGTGATCCTCCCACACGCCGATGCCGATCTCGCGCACGCGCGGCGTGGTCACGAGCGGCAGACCGTGCATTTTGTAAATGGAAAGCGCCGTCGTCATCGTGCGGCGGCGGTCGCTCGAATATACCGCGTCAAAGTGTGTTGAGGCAAAGCGCTTTGCAAGTGCAGCGATCTGGCGGTAGCCGCGGTCGGTGATCACGCTGTCGTACCAGCCGTGCGCGCGGCGGTAGAGGTTGCCGTCCGCCTCGGCGTGCCGGATCAAATAGATGGTGGTCATGGGCTCTCCTCGCTTTTTGTCTGATTTTAAGAATATTATAACGGCAATGGCGGATTTTAGCAATGCGCTTTCCGACTTTTTTGCCGCGCACGGGGCATACTGTCGCTGTGCGAAAAGGAGTGTGAGTGAAATGGAAAATACTGCGTTCTGGTGCGGTATCGGCGCCGGCATGGTGCTCGGCGCGGCGGTTGGCATGGCTGTCTCACCCCGGCAAAGGTCCATGAAGACCTGCGTGGGCCGCACCATGCAGCACATGGGTAACGCCGTGGACAACGCCTGGGAGGACTTCCTGCACGCCATCGAGTAAAGCGGGACCCAAAAAAGGAAAGCACCGCAAAGCGGTGCTTTCCTTTTTGGTGGAGCCGGAAGAGCGCTTGTCGAACCCTTCGCCCAGGGCTTCCTCGAGCAACTCCGCTTCGCTCTGCTCGCGAGTTTTCCCGTCCCGACTAACGTTGTAATAGATTAGCAGCTTGTCGTCAAATAGGAAAACCTTATGGACAAAACACTTGATAATTCTGCGATGATATTCTTCCTCGCTCCCGCATTCCCAGGGCTCTGCGAACTGAGTAAGTAGGAATTCGATTTGGTCCGCAGTTACCACAAAGTCAGAGGCCTTCGCGATCGCCAGCTCTGCCTCGAGCGCCTCTTCTTCGTTCTCAAGCTCTTGCAATCTCGCAGGCAGCGTCTTCGTTTTGATGCCTGACTCGATGGCGTGCATGGTGTTCTTGATTGCCTTGCGGACGTCCTTCAGCTTGAGCTCATAAAAGAGTACGTCGCTGTTGTCCTGGCGGTATTCCATTTGCAGGTCATAGCACTTCTTCGCGATATGCTGAATGACCTCGGGCTGTAAGACCTCGGCAACTGTTCTCCTGACGACCTCACGCTCGAGCCAGTCGCGCTTGACCGGCTTTTTCGTGCAGCCGCGTTTGGCTCGTGACTCCTGGCAATAGTAGTAGTACCACTTGTTCCCTGACTTGCCCGTGCCGCTCACGCCTACGAGAGGTTTTTGGCAATGCCCGCAAAAGGCCTTACCGCTCAGCAGATACTCAGCCTTTGGCTCTTTCGGTCTTTTGGCGGTTTTACGCCGTGCGGCTTCAAGCTGCGCAAGGTGAAACGTATCCTTTGAGATGATCGCAGGAATCCCGTCCTCTATCGTTATATCATCGTACGTGTAGACGCCGATATAGCGCTTATTCCTGATGATATGCGTGACGCTGTTCTTGTTGAAGAGCTTGCCCTGCGCAGTCCTAAAGCCGCAGTCATTGAGATACCTGCAAATATCGGCATGGCTCTTCCCTTTGATATACATGTCGAAAACCGTTTGCACGGCCTTCGCGCCTTCTGGCTCGATCACGAGAGACTTGTCTTCCGCGGTTCGGTACCCCAGGCAGCGCCCCGCGCCTGTGCTATGACACTTTAAGGCGCTCTCACGCATTCCGCGTTTTATCTTTCGGCTAAGCTCGGCTGAGTAGTATTCGGCCCAGCCCTCCATGATGCTCTCGAGGATAATTCCCTCGGGTCCCTTTGGAATGTCGGTCGTTGCGTATCGCAGCTCGACGCCGTTTTCTTTTAGCTTATGCTTGTAGATCGCACTGTCGTATCGGTTACGAGCAAAGCGGTCCGTGTGGTACAAAATGATGACATCGAATATGTGTTTCTCACTGTCGTCGATCATCCGTTGAAACTCTCGCCGATTGTCCGTCTTGCCAGAAATCTTTCTGTCAACATAAGTTCCGACGATTCGGAGATCATGCTGCTCGGCGTACTTTGTACACTCTCGGACTTGCCCCTCGATCGACTGCTCTGTCTGATTTGGTCCAGGGCTGTACCTGGCATATATCACTGCTCGCTGCATGGAATCACCTCAGGAATACAAACTCATTGTGGTAGGCCAGCATGTCGCGATTCGGTGCGAACCTCTTCGGCCTGATGATTTTTGTGCCCTCTACGCCGAGTAGCCAGTCCTTCGTATTTTTATCGTCGTAGCTGTCCTTCACATAGTCTGAGACTCGAATTGTAAGATCAGGCAAGACCGTCATAAGCCCTTGGTCGAAAGCGCGGTCATAAAACGCGTTGAGCAAAAGCCCATTTGCGGGATTCGCGCGCTCGCTCTTGTCGCATACATAGTACGGCTTGATATGGCTCGCGATCACCATTTGCGGTATGCTCTGCCCCGTGATACAGCATCGACCTTCGTACGCCGAAATGACTGACTTCCGGAAGAACTTCCGCGCTTGCTTGTCCGCGATCTCGGCGTAGCTCTTCTTTCGGCGCGGGTCTCCATTGTAGACCGGCTCGGTCAGATCAAAGAGCGGTAGTCCGACAATGCTCTCGGCCTTTGTACTCAGTCCTTCCCAGTCCTTCGAGAACTCCTCATAAATCTCTCGGTCAAGCTTCGAGATTCCGCCCCAGAGTCCCACGCGCCCAGTCGCCAGGAAGTCAGGGTCCAGTGCTGCAAGGTTGCAAATCTTCATTTTGAGCGCCGCAGGTGATCGGCCTATTATCTCCGCTGCGTCCTTAATCGTTCGGTTGCTATTATTCAGCTTCGAGAAAGGAATTACGCAATAAAGCGCGTAGGCCACAATAAGCTCCTCTCTCGTCCACGGCTTGCCCCTCGCCATTTAGCGAACCTGGCCCAGGAACGCGATAGCCTTACCGATGATACGGACGTTTCCCAGCTCGGCGCCCTCGTATTGCAGGACCGGAAACAGAGGATTCTCGGGGCGAAGTTCAATGCGGTTCGGGTACTTGTAAACGCGCTTGAGAGTTGCTTCGTTATCAATGACGACCGCCGCGATCTCGCCGTTATCCACGTCGGGCTGCTCTTTGATAAAGACCAGATCGCCGTCAAAAATATGCGCGTTAATCATGCTGTCACCCACGCAGCGAAGAGCAAAATCAGCGTGAACGCGCCGATCGAGCTCGGCATAGCCCTCGATATTCTGCTTTGCAAGAATCGGTTCACCGCAAGCGATCTTACCGACGATCGGCAAAAGCTGAGAGTCGGGCATGGGCTCAATGTTCTTGTAGGTAAGGTTGGACGTTACACCGTCCATCAGGTAGTCGACTGTCGTGCCAAGTACGTTGGCGAGCTTTTGCAGCCGCAGCGCGCTGATATTCTCAATATCACCGTTCTCCCATTTACGCACAGTGCTCTTCGCAACGCCCACGAAGTTACCAACGTATTCGAGAGTCAGGTCACAAGCCTTGCGCCTGTCATGGATTCGCTCGCCCATAGTCATAAATGTCACCGCCCTTGTCAGTCTAACCCCTATTATAACGCGCAAGTGTCAAAAAGGAAACACTTTTTTCTCGAAAACAGAAAAAAGTTTCCTTTAGGGGTTTACAAATCCAAAATGATGCGCTATGATTGAGTAGCCTTAAGGAAACTTTTCAGAAAGGAGGACGCCTAAATGCTCAATGCTAATGCTCTTCGCGCCTCTATGGTTGAGAATAACTGCAGCGTCAGAGAGCTCGCAGAAATCTGTGGTCTCAAGCCTAAAGCCTTTTACCAGCGCTTGAATGGCCGTGTTGATTTTCGTGTTGGCGAGATCATCAAGTGCTCCGGACGCTTGCATCTCTCCGTGGAAAAACGCAATCAGATTTTTTTTGCGGAGGAAGTTTCCTAAAGGAAACAAATGCCCGCCGAGGCAACTTTAGAGCAGACCGAGAAACTGGCGTGCACACAGATTCTCGATTATGCAAAAACCTTTTTTCAAGACCCTAAAAACCAACAAGCCTTTCAAATATGGCTCAAATCTAAGGAGGAACGACAAAATGGCAACGATCAAAGTTGAGGTCACCTATGACCCGAAGAAAGAAACTCTGAGTCAGGCGCTCGCCAGTCTTCTGACTGAAAAGCCTGAGCACACAGAGACCTACGCGCAGATGTCTCTTTTTGATAAACCCACCCCTACGGAAACGCCTACCGCCCAGACCTCCACCGAGGCACCCCAGGAGTCCCCTGCGGAGCCCGCGCCTGTGACCCCTGATACTAAGCCTACTGAGGAGAAGACGATCTCTAAGGCTGACGTGAGAGCCCTCGCGGTCAAGCTCTCTAAGAATGACAAGGCCGCCCTCAAGGCGATCTTCAAGGAGCTTGGCGTCGCAAACCTGTCCGCCGTCAAGGAAGAAGACTATCCCGTCTTCTACGAGAAGTTGGTGGCTGCTAATGGCTAAACATGCTCTCTTATCCGCCAGCGGCGCGCATCGGTGGCTCCTGTGTACGCCGAGCGCCCAGCTCGAGCAGAAGTTCCCCGCGTCGACCAGCGCTTACGCCGAAGAGGGAACGGTTGCGCACGCTCTTGCAGAGCTCACGACGCGCTACTTCCTCGGCGAGCTTGATGAGGTCGCCTATGAGAATCAGATCAAATCTGAATTCGAGCCGAACAGCTACTACAATGCAGAAATGCGTGAGTGCGCGGTCGCCTACGCAAAGTTCGTGACCGGCCGCTTCGCTGAGGCAAAGAAGACTTGCCCCGACGCAATGATTATCCTCGAGACTCGCCTCGACTTCTCGAAGTATGTGCCTGGCGGCTTTGGTACCGGTGACTGCGTGATTATTGCCGAGCCGATTCTCGACGTGATCGACTTTAAGTATGGCAAGGGCCATCGCGTCGAGGCTGAGGACAATCCTCAGATGCAACTCTACGGCCTGGGCGCGCTCGAGCAATTCGGTGATCTCTATGAGATCAAAACCGTTCGCATGACGATCTTCCAACCGCGTCTCTCTGGTATCGAGGATTCTTCCGAGAAGACCGTCAAGGAGCTTACCTCCTGGGGCAAGAGCTATGTCAAGCCGAGAGCAAAGCTCGCAGACAAGGGCGAAGGTGACTTCGCGCCGAGCGAAGAAGCCTGCCGTTTCTGCCGCGCAAAGAATCAGTGCCGCGCTCGTGCCGAAGAAAACCTCAAGCTCTTTGACGAGAGCCCTGACCCGTTGCTCATCTCTCCTGAAGAGGCAGGCGCGATTCTTGCCAAGTCCGCAGACATTGAAGCCTGGCTTAAGGACCTGCGTGAGCTTGTGTCTGGCGCGCTGACTGCCGGTGAAACGGTAACCGGCTGGAAAATGGTTGAGGGCCGCAGCAACCGTAAGTTTGCAGATGAGGACAAGGTTGTCGCGGCTATGAAGGCCGCCGGCTATGACGAGTCTCTTCTTTACGATCGCAAGCTCATTACGCTTACGCAGATGGAGCGCGACTTCGGCAAGAAGACCCTCGCTGAGATTCTCGGTGATTTGATCGTTAAGCCCCAGGGCACGCCGACGCTTGTGCCTGAATCGGACAAGCGGCCCGCGTATCGCTTTGAAGACCAGGTCCTCAAAGCCTTTGACGAGTAAGAGGAGGAAACGACAATGACGCAATCGAAAAGCCGGCGGCTCCTGTATCAGCAGGCGCGTTTGATTCGTATTCAGTGGGCTGTCATTCTGGCGCTCGTCTGCACGATCGTTCTCATGGCGATTTTCCTGCCAAAGGTAAAAGCCATCGAGGAGACTACAGCTCCGACCTTAGAGCTTGAGCCCACGTCGTATGTGACACCTGAGATCATGCCCGAGCCTACTATCGAGACTGAGCCCGAAGAGACCGTACCCGTTCTCGAGGAGCTTGGCGAGTTCCGCCTGACTGCGTATTGCGCTTGCCGCAAGTGCTGCGGAAAAGACCCTGGTGACCTCGGTTATGGCGTTACCGCGTCTGGCGCGGTCGTCGAGGCCGGCCGAACGATTGCAGTTGATTCCTCCATTATCCCTCTCGGCTCTGAGATCGTGATTGACGGCCATACATACGTTGCCGAAGACACGGGCAGCGCCATCAGGGGAAACCGCATTGACATTTATTTCGATACCCACCAAGAAGCATTAAATTTCGGCGTTCAGTACGCTGACGTCTACATTATTAAAAATTAAAGGAGATTTTTACAATGGCTACTGCTACTCAGATCACTACCGGTCGCGTTCGTTTTTCCTACGTCAACGCTTTTACCCCTCGCGCCGCTCAGGAAGGCGCTCAGCCGAAGTACAGCGTGACCCTGCTGATTCCGAAGACTGACAAGAACACGATCGCAAAGATCAAGGCTGCGATCGAGGCTGCGAAGACCGCCTACCTGCAGAAGCACTCTGGCAAGAAACTGCCGTCCGCCCTGAAAACCACTTTGCATGACGGTGACGGCGAGCGCCCGAACGGCGGCGAGTTCGGCCCCGAGTGCAAGGGGCACTACGTTATGACCTGCAGCTCCAACAACAAGCCCGTGATCGTTTACGCCGATAAGACCCCGATTACCGAGGCAAGCGAGCTCTATTCCGGTTGCTACGGCCGCGCGATCGTTAACTTTTATGTTTATGACACAAACGGTAACAAGGGCGTTTCCGCAGGCCTGAACGGCATTATGAAGCTCAGCGACGGCGAGCCCCTGTCTGGCGGCGTCGTGACTGACTCTGACTGGGACGACGACTTCGAGGACGAAGACGACGATCTCCTGAGCTGAGCCCATGAAGATCGTCTGGCACACGATTCCCGACTTTCCTGAGTATGAGATCAATCGCTTAGGAGAGATTCGGCGCAAAAGTACGGGGCGCGTGTTAAAGCCTTTTGACGATCGGCGCGGTTATCTGCGAGTAAGCCTAAACGGCCGCAATGTGAAGGTTCACTTGCTTGTCGCGAGAATGTTTGTACCGAATCCGCACGGTTACCCCGTCGTAGATCACAGACGCGGCAACAAGCATGATAACCGCGCCAGCCAGCTCGAGTGGTGCACGATCGCGGAAAATACGCGACGTGCCCACGCCCTCGGGCTTTACCCCCCCCCGCAATAGCAAGAAGGGAGCGAGCACATGAAAACTCTCGCAATCGATATTGAAACCTACTCCTCGGTCTCTCTTCAAAAAGCCGGCGTCTATGCTTACGCGGCGAGTCCTGATTTTGAGATTCTGCTCTTCGGTTATGCTTGGGACGATGGTCCTGTTGAGGTTATCGACATGGCGCAGGGTCAGAAGCTACCCCAGGAGCTCCAGGACGCCCTGTACGACCCCGAAATCCTCAAGACAGCGTTCAATGCGTCTTTTGAACGGACTTGTCTGAGCGCGTTTATGGGCCGCGTGACTCCTGCAGATCAATGGAGCTGCACTGCGGTCATGGCTCGTGAGCTTGGCTTGCCTGGCAGCTTGGAAGCTGTTGGCGAAGTGATCGGCTTGCCTGAGGACAAGCAGAAGTCGAAGACAGGCAAAGCTCTGATTCGGTACTTCTCAATTCCCTGCAAGGCCACAAAGGTCAACGGTGAGCGCACGCGCAATCTTCCTCACCATGACCCCGAACGGTGGAACCTCTATGTCGAGTATAACCGTCAGGACGTCGTGACGGAGCGCGCGATCAGGAAGCGCCTGCAGAAGTTCCCCGTGATTCCCAGCGAGCATGATTTGTGGATAATCGACCAGCATATCAACGACCGCGGTGTCGGCGTCGATACGGTACTCGCAGAAAACGCGGTTGCGATCGACCAGGTCGTAAAAGCGCGGCTGCTTGACGCCGCGAAGGAATTGACAGGTCTTGACAACCCGAAGAGCGCCGCGCAGCTTAAGTCCTGGATTGAGGAAGTCTCTGGCTTTGAGGTGGAGAGCCTTAATAAAAAGATGATTGGTGACGTTCGCAGCGGCACCGATAATGAAGAGGTCCACGCGATGCTCGATATTCGTCAAGGGCTTGCGAAGACCTCAACTGAAAAATACAACGCGATGCTCCGCACGGTTTGCCCTGACGGACGCATTCGGGGCCTGACTCAGTTCTGCGGTGCCGCACGCACCGGACGCTGGGCTGGGCGTTTGGTGCAGATGCAAAACCTGCCGCAAAACAAGATGCCTGACAGCGAGCTCGACGCCGCGCGGCATTTGGTTCGTGAGGGTGATCTTGAGACCCTTGAGATGCTCTTCGACGACACGGCAGGAACGCTATCCCAGCTCATTCGTACGGCCTTTATCCCTAAGCCTGGCTGCAGGTTCATCGTGGCCGACTTCTCTGCGATCGAGGCGCGCGTGCTTGCTTGGCTTGCAGATGAAGAGTGGCGCATGGACGTCTTCAACACGCACGGCAAAATCTACGAGGCCTCCGCCGAGCAAATGTTTCACCTGCCGAAAGGGTCCGTCAAGAAAGGCGACCCGATGCGTCAGAAAGGTAAAATCGCTGAGCTCGCCCTGGGTTATGGCGGTTCCGTTGGCGCTATGAAGAGTATGGGCGCTTTGGCGATGGGTCTTGAAGAGTCTGAACTTAAGCCGATCGTCAACAGTTGGCGCGCGGCAAACAAGTCGATCACAAAGTTCTGGTGGGACACGGACTCTGCCGTTCGCCGGTGTATTACAACGCAAGCGCCTGTTGATTTGCCGCACGGCATGAGACTTCGCAAGCAAGGACCGCTTATGCGCCTGCGCTTGCCGAACGGTCGAGAGCTTAGCTACGTCAAGCCTTGCGTCGACGGCGATGACAATATCACCTATGAGGGGACAATTCAGTCCTCGGGCGGCTGGGGCCGTATTGAGTCCTACGGGCCGAAGTTCGTGGAGAATATCGTTCAGGCTACCGCCCGCGACTGTCTGGCTGAGGCGATGTTTAGGCTTGAGGCTGCCGGCTTCCCGATCGTCTTCCATGTTCACGATGAAGTGATTTGCGAGGTTCCGATCGGCGTCAGCTCTGCCGAAGAGCTGGGCGCGCTCATGGGGCAGCCGATCTCCTGGGCCCCGAATTTGCCGCTTCGCGCTGACGCCTACGAGTGCGAGTATTATCGCAAGGACTAATTTGGAGGAAGAACAGTGACTAAGAAAATCTTATTGAAATGGCTTGAGGCCCGAAAGGCCGAGGCCCTTGCGCAGGTCGACACACAGGAGAACGCCGCAAAAGCCGCGTTACTCGCGGAAAAGCTCGAGCGCACGAAGTTCGCCGAGATGGTCGCGTATGTCGAGCCGCGCCTGACTGAGGTCTACGACTATATGATGGACTGGCACAAGAAGAATGAGGAGCTTGCAGGTCCCTTGTCTATGAGCTGGGGTACAATTCTGTACTCAATTCAAAACGTACTTCTTGCGCGAGTCCCTATGGCTGAAAAGCTGCAGGAGACCGAGCTGCGTGAAGCGCAGGTCGACAGAGACCTCAAAAAGCGTTTTTCCGAGATTCGGCGCGAGGTTGAAAAGACCTACTACAATGTCGCGCTGAATGTCAATGCCCTCGCGAACGCAAAGCTCGGTCTTGAATACCTCTCGACTCTCGGCTTTGACCTGTCCGGTCTTATCGCCGAGCAGGAGCAGCCTGTCGAGAAGGCGCTCGCAGTTCCCATCAACACCAGCTTTTTGCTGATTATGCCGAAGGAGGTACACAATGAATCTGAAACAGTTTGACAAGATCGTGACTGACCAGCTCTCCCGCAGTGAGCTCGTCCTCATGGGTAAGGGTACCGAATACGCCGAAGAAGCGACCGACGAAACCGAAGTCGACCGCCTGGCGCATTTCAAGAAAGCCGCGGCTTTGCAGGATATGACGACCGCTCAGGCCGCTTTTGGGATGCTGAGCAAGCACCTCGTTTCCGTTGCCGATATGGTCGGCTCTCGTCAGTCCTATCCGCTCACACAGTGGAACGAGAAGATCACCGACAGTATCAACTATTTGCTGATTTTGCGGGCAATCGTTGAGGAAGGAAGGTCCGCATGAAAAGCATCGAAGTTGCGGTCTTAAATCCCGAAGTTATTCCTTCGGCTGAGAAGATGATGGTTTGCGCTGCGCGTCTTACGCAGCGCGGCCACAAGATCAAAAGCCTGGACGACTTTATGGCGCTCTACAACAAGAGCTACACCGAAGACACGGTAACTATAATGACAAAGCTGCCGCACCCGACGATTCAGAAGTTCGGCGCGATCAACGTTGTCATTGTCGGCGCGAGTCGGCGCTTCCTGGCGCAGATCACGCGCCACCAGAACGAAGTCAAGTTTATGTCTGCCTCGCTGCAGTACAGCGACTACTCGGACGACGCTGCCTTTGCGGTTCCCTATGAAGTCATGGAGCGCGGCGAAGAAGAGACCTATTTGACCTCCTGCAAGCTGAACATGGCAAACTACGCAGAGGCCGTTAAGCAGGGTCTTGACAATGACGCAGCCGGTTATATGGCCCCGCAGGGTCTTCGCAATGTCCTTCTTATCAGCGCAACGCCTTATCAGTGGAAGCACATCATCGGTCAGCGTACTTGTCGGCGCAATACGTCCGAGACGCGCCTGGTTCTGCTCAAGGTTTGGGACGAGCTCTATAAACTGAATCCCCGTCTCTTCGCCCGCGCGACGACTGGTCCCTTCTGCATGAGAGGCGCTTGCAAAGAAGGCAAAATGGGCTGCAAGAATCCCATGCCGTACTTAACGCCGAACGAGCTGCTGCAGCTTGATCAACAACGTGCAGCTCATTATGGAGCACGATGCAGGTCTTCGCGGTAAATACTTTTACGATACCTTCAAGGAACGAATGACGGTTTGCGGAGATCTTCCGTGGTGCAAGCTCGCTGATCGAATGACAACGACCTGGACCGATACCGACGACGCAGGCCTTCGCAATTTCCTTGAGATCAAGTATGAAATCGTAAACACTATGAAGATCGGCGACGCCGTGCTTCTCGCGATGCAGAGCTGTATGCGGCACCCCGTTCGCGAGTACCTCTTGGGTCTCAAATGGGATGGAGTCGCTCGCGCGGACACGATCTTCATTGATTATCTCGGCGCCGAAGATACCGAATATACAAGAACCGTCACCCGCAAAGCCTTGATCGGCGCAGTTGCGAGAATCATGCAGCCTGGGTGTAAGCACGATCATATTCTTGTCCTGGTTGGTCCGCAGGGCTGCCGCAAGTCTACGACCCTCGCCAAGCTCGGTAAGTCCTGGTTTTCTGATTCCTTCTATACCGTTCAAGGCAAAGAGGCCTATGAGCAGATTCAAGGCTTTTGGCTTATTGAAATGGGAGAAATGGCCGCGACCCGAAAAGCCGAGCTCGAGTCGATCAAGCAGTTTGTCTCTAAGCAGTCAGACAGCTATCGCGCAGCTTACGCCAAGCGCACACAGGAGCACCCGCGGCAATGCGCCTTTTTCGGTACGACCAACGACGACGAGTTCCTGCGAGACGCAACAGGCGGCCGCCGATTTTGGCCGGTTACTGTCACAGACAAGGGGCGAGAAACAGGTGACTACTTTACCGCTGAGATCGTTGACCAGGTATGGGCCGAGATCGTCATGCGGTATTCCGCTGGAGAAAACTGGTATCTTGACAACGCGAAGATCGAGGCTGTCGCGCGGCAGATTCAGGACGCGCATACTGAGATGAACGGCAAGCAAGGCTTGCTTGAGCAGTTTGTCGAGCGTCTTCTTCCAAAGGACTGGGCCACAAGAAATCTGAGTCAGCGGCTTGCGTACTGGAATGACGGCTTTGACGATGAAAAGCAAGCAGGAACCGAGCGCCGCAAAACCATTTGCGCTTTGGAGATTCATTGCGAGCTGTTCGGCGGAACCGTCAGGGACTACACCCCGCAGAAAACTCGTGAGTACAACGCCATCGCGAGAATGTCGTCTGGCTCGTCGACTATTACAAGAAGAAATGGCCGTTCGATATGGTCGTGATCGATGAGCTATCGAGCTTCAAGTCCAGTAAGGCTCAGCGCTTTAGGGCTCTTCGCAAAGTCCGAAAATATATCGACCGAATTGTCGGCCTTACTGGTACACCGGCCCCGAATGGCCTACTCGATCTCTGGTCTCAGGTTTATCTCTTAGACGAGGGCGCGCGGCTCGGTCGAACGTTGTCGGCCTATCGTGACACCTACTTCACGCCTGGCAGACGCGGGCCGAACGGAATTGTCTATGACTGGAACTTGAAGGACGGGGCCCGTGAAGCGATCTTTGCGAAATTGAGTGATCTCTGTATCAGCATGGAAACGACGGGCCTTCCTGAACGGCTTACGATTCCCCACGAGGTCAAACTTTCGGAAAAAGCGGCGGCTATGTATCAGCAGCTTGAAAAGACTATGCTGCTGCCCTTTGCAGATGGAGACGTAGACGCAGCGACGGCTGCGATCTTGACGAATAAGCTCTTGCAGTTGGCCGGTGGCGCAGTCTATGACGAAAACGGCAAAGCGCAGATCGTCCATGACCAAAAGCTCGAGGTCTTAGACCAGCTTATCGAAGAGGCGAACGGTCAACCTGTTTTGGTGTTCTACAACTACAAGCATGAGCTCGATCGGTTGCAGGCGCGATACCCTCAGGCCGTTCATGTAAAAGAGGAGAATGTTGTCAAGCGATGGAACGCGAAAGAGATTCCGATTCTTCTCGCAAATCCTGCGAGCGCAGGTCACGGTCTTAATTTACAATTCGGCGGTCATATCGCGATTTGGTATAGTCCGACCTGGAATCTTGAGTTTTTCCAGCAGGCAAATAAGCGCCTTCATCGGCGCGGACAGACTGAGCCCGTTCTCATTCACACGCTTGCGGCGAAAGGTACGATCGATGAGCGTATTTACGATATTGTCCTACGAGATAAAGAGGCAGGCCAGAACGCTTTGCTTGAGGCTGTCAAGGCCAGAATCAAGGAGGTAACATGACAGAAGAAATCTTACAGTCGTTATCTGACGACCCGATGGCCGTGCTCAACCGTGGCTATCGGGCAAAGGAGCGTATTGCAGCAAGGCAAGAACGCATTGAAAGGTGGCGGCAAGTTGCCGAGTCCATTACTGCGAATCCTGAAAACTCTTCAAGCGGCGGCGGCTACCCTACGAGCAAGACCGAGAATTGCATTGTTGCGATCATGGAGCTTGAGGAAGAGATTAAGAGCGAGATCATGGAGATCGCCGATTTTGAGCGGCAGACCTCTCAGATCATTAAAGAGCTTGTTGAGGACTTGAACTTCAAAACTGTTCTCGAGCTTCGGTATCTCAGCTATCTGCGGTGGGAGGAGATTGCCGTTAGAATGAATTACACATTCAGATGGACCCAGGAGCTTCATCGTAGAGCTTTACTCGCATTACAGGAGACAGCAAAAGCGCGTTAATTCATATAAAAACGCGTTAATGCGCGTGAGAACTTGATATAACAGTATGGAAGGTTTTGGCGAGCACGGCCATTGTCCTTCCTCCTGAAGAAGAGCGGCTGGAAACAGTCGCTCTTTTCATTTTGCTGCGTTTGGAGGTGGTGAGCGTGGCAGGCAAAATGACTCCGAAGATGCAAAAGTTTGTCGATGAATACCTTGTCGACCTGAATGCGACGCAAGCCGCAATCCGTGCAGGATATAGCAAAAAGACGGCTTACTCGATCGGCGTTTCAAATTTGAAGAAACCCGAAATTGCTGCCGCAATCCAAAAAAGACAAAAGTCGGCGGCTGAAAAGCTCGAGATCACGCGAGAGCGCGTCCTGAAAGAACTTGCTTCGATCGGCTTTGCGAAGGCTACTGACTTTTTGACGATTCAGGGCGGCCGTGTCGTCATTAAAGACTCTGACGACGTGGCTGCTGATAAGCTGGCAGCTCTCGCCTCTGTCAAGGAGGGTATGTATGGCGTAGAGGTCAAACTCGCTGATAAGGCTCGCGCTCTCGAGATGCTTGGCAAATATCTCGGTCTCTTTGATGGGACGAATCCAGAGGGCGATACGCAGAAGAATAACCTCTTTGAGGCGATCGCTGGCGCTGCAGAGGAGGGAATCGATCTAAATGAAATACCAGAGATTCAGTCCTCGGCAGACGTTGACGCTGACGTGGTGGAAGAGACCTGAGTTTGCAGACTACGACGGCATTCTCTGCGACGGCTCCATCCGATCGGGCAAGACGGTCTCAATGGCGGTTGGCTTTATCCTTTGGAGTATGTACTCTTTCAACAATGAGAGCTTCGCCATTTGCGGCCGCACGATCGAATCGCTGCGCCGTAATGTGATCGTGCACTTGCCCTCCTGGCTTGAGGGCATTTTCAAGGTGACTGAGCGGCGCGCCGAGAATAAGCTGATTATCTCGGTCGGCAATCACAGCAATACCTACTACCTCTTCGGAGGTCGTGACGAATCCAGCTATACGCTTGTCCAGGGCATGACCCTGGCAGGCGTTCTTTTTGACGAGGTCGCGCTTATGCCGCGTTCCTTTGTCGAGCAGGCTCTCGCCCGATGCTCGGTCGCAGGGAGCAAGTTCTGGTTCAACTGCAACCCCGAGGGTCCTATGCACTGGTTCTACAAAGAATGGGTGCTTGAGTGCAAGCGAAGGAACGTCCTTCACCTGCATTTTACGATGGTTGACAACCTCAGCCTTTCCGAGAAGATCAAGCAGCGCTACGAGGGTATGTATACGGGTGTTTTCTATGCCCGGTATATCCTCGGAAAGTGGACGAAGGCCGAGGGCCTTGTTTATCCCTTCTTTGACGCGAAAAAGCACATGATCGATGACGACGGCTCGAGCGGTCGCTATTACATTAGCTGCGACTATGGTACGCTCAACCCGTGTGTATTCGGGCTTTGGCGCGTAAAAGGCAACTCGGCCTTCATGGTGAAAGAGTATTACTACGATGGCCGCAAGAAGGGTAAGCAGAAGACCGATGAAGAGTATTATGCCGATCTTGAGGCCTTTGCAGACGGCTACCTGATCGAGCAGGTCGTTATTGACCCTTCGGCGGCATCCTTCAAAGAGACGATCAGACGGCACGGCAAATTCAGCGTTAAGAACGCGAAGAACGACGTGCTTGACGGTATTCGCGATACTGGAACAATGCTGCAAGCTGGCTTGCTCCATTTCAATAAAACTTGCGTCAATACGAAAGCCGAGTTCGGCGCGTATGAAGAAACAGCTCGGCGCGAATATCATAGCGGACTGGACCGCGTAGCTCTGCCTCGATACGATGGCGATCGTCCTCAATGACCCCGAGGTCATGGGCCATAGCGCGCTCGGCTCGAAACGGCTCATGCGCGTTTGCGAGGCCTTCAACGAGTTATTCGATAAGACTCGGCTTGCTCTCTCTAAGAGCGACGAGGCTGAATACTGGCGCGTAAAGATCGACCATGCGCAAGAGCGCATCTTCGGTCCCGACTATCTTCACTGGCAAGAGCGCTATTCCTACTGGGACGAGCGCGATACATATTAAGGAGGAAAGGTTATGGCTCGATTGACAAAGAGGACTCCCCAGGGCTGGGAGCTTGCTGCGCCGTGCGCGCCTGGGGTACCTTTAGCCGCGCTCGCTCGGTATGAGAATATCGGCAGCGCACATCAGTTTAGACATCTCAGCGAGCTCAACACGCCGAAGAGCCCATACCCTGACGGCGATACAAGCATTTTGGAGTGCCCTTGCTGCGGGAGCGGTGAATGGCTCCATAATGCCGACGAAAGCGCAGCTAACTTCTGCGGGCAATGCGGGCAGGCGATCGACTGGACCGAGCCCGAGGTTCATTGCGGGGACTGCGAGCACCTGATCTTCTCCGACTGCTACGGCGAGTGCGGAAAAGGTTACAAGGGAATTGTTCGGCCTGAGGATTCTTGCGGGAAAGGCGAGCATAAATAAAGAGACTTTGTCGGTCTCTTTATTTTCGGCGGTTTTGCCTACTAATTTCAGTAAATCCTCGAGCGCTTTGTCAGCATACGAAACTTACTAAATACGATAAAATCATAATTGTTGAGAGCAACACACCGAAACAATTACGGAGGTATTTATCATGCCGAAACTTAAGGACATTCTCGCTGCTGCAAACGCTAAGGTCGCCGAGTATATGGCTCAGGGCTATATGATCTCCTGGATGAACGCTTCTTTCGGTTACGAGTTCCGCGTGGACCTTGAGAAAAACGGTGATTGTGTCCGCGTCAAGGTCGACAGCTTCCACAACTGGGAACGCGCTTCGAGCATTGAGGGCCTGACCCTGCAGGTCGTTCGCATCTCTCATGCCGACGCTTTTGAAGATCGTAACGTTGAGCCCCTCTACTCCAAAAACTTCTATGATCTGTCTCGCTACGGTCGCGGTCAGGCCTTCACCGAGTCCCTTGAAGAAAAGCAGGCGGCTTGCGAAAAGGTCATTGCGAGATACCTTGCTTCCGATCGCGACACTCGCACCGAGCTCCAGCCTTCCGCGGCGCTCATTCGCCAGCTGAAACAGCGTAAGGGCTTCACCAATGCGACCCGCAATAATATCCGCGTTTATCGCAGCGCCGCAGGCTACGCCATCGAGATGGCCGGCCGTAACGGTGCCAAGGCTAAGAGCGAGCTCATTCGTCTGCCTGGCACGAAATAAGCGCCTGTCAGAAGTGCTTAGCAAAATCAGTAAAACCTCGAGCAGTTCGTCGGCATACGAAACTTACTAAACACGGTAAAATCATAATTGTTGAGAGCAATAAACCACGACAATTATGGAGGTAACAGCATGAACGTTTACGCTGCGATCGGTCATTTCAAAGGGAACGAGAATATCACTTGCATCGCGCTTATGCAGTCCAGCAAGAAGGAATTTATGACCGACTGCTACGGCAACGAGTTTGTTCCGTATGTCGTTCTTACCGAGAAGATGCTCAATAAGATTCAGGCCTGCGCTTACGGCATGGATATTTTTGAGCAGGTCGCAAAAATGACCACGAACTACCGCGTATGGGAAAAAGTTACCGACTACCTCGTTCAGTGCTTTGATATTATCACTGACAAAGTTGAAAACGCCAGGGCGCAGGGCTGAGACCCTGCGCCAGGAGAGAGGAGGACAAGAAATGAATAAAGCACGTAGAAAAGCTCTCAGCGAGATCGCCGAGCAAATTAGTGCCCTTCGCGACGAGCTTGAGACTCTTCGCGATGAAGAAGACGAGTACCGCGAAAATATTCCCGAAAGCCTGCAGGGCGGAGAAAAATATGAGCTGTCTGAAACGGCAAGCGACTCTATGAGCGAGGCTCTGGATTCACTTGACGAGGCGATCAGCAATATTGAGTCTGCCGCAGAATAAGGCTTAATCCAGGCCTCCCATATCGCGTCCAAAATCTGGGAGTATAAACACCAGGGCCCCAGACCTAAAACGCGATATGGGTCGCCCCGGAGCCCCGTAGGATAGTTTAAGGAGGGATGACTTATAGACTGTTATATCGGAGTCCTTCATCGGTCCGAGTATTCCTCGCTCGTAACGTTGGACGAGCTCAAGAATCACATTGAAGACCAGAAGGAATTTAACCGCAGTTTGCGCGCCGACCCAGTACTCTGCAACTGCAAGGACCTTTATGTAAAGGTGTTCACGCTCAAGCAGTATGCCGATCGGCGACGCGGTACGGACTTGACCCGTTTTTCATTCTGCCCCGACTGCGGGAAGAGAATCGACTGGAAGAGCATTGCCGAGGAACCGCGGCCGCCCTAAATGAAAAGACCGCTCAGGTCAAACCTGAACGGTCAAATCGAGGGCCAGCCAGAAACCATAACGCAAGACGATAATCTCGCATTCAGGTGTTCGACCAGCGATTAAAATGGTGGAGGCGGCGGGAGTCGAACCCGCGTCCGAAAGCGCTTGAACAGGACTTTCTCCGGGCGCAGTCAGGATCTAAGCATTCCCTCCGCGTAAGGACACCTGACAGACCTTACGCTTCAGTAGAGTCATGATGCGTGGGCGGGTCAACTCTTTCCCGCCTCACGGACGCCGCGTTCACGACGCCTTCCCCGGCCCGCGGCCGCTCCGGTTCAGACGGCTGCCTTAATTAGGCAGCGACAGCAACAGTGTTGTTGTTCTTTAATTTATAATTTGCCCGTTTTATGGAGGTCAGGCGCCTCCGCCCGCTTATCCTGCCTCCACACCCCCGTCGAAACCGGTACGCCCCCGTGTGAGCGGTGTGAACGGCGTTTCGTTCACACCGCGAACGGGATGCTTGCTTCTCTGGTCTGCGAAAGCAGATGAAAAAACTCAGTGCTTCTCCGGCGCGGGATACTCCACGCCCTGCGTGTCCACGCGAATGGACTTGATGGTCTGCGGCTTCTTCGGCTTATCCGTGAACATATCGCGGTTGACGCGGGAGATGTCCACTGCGGCCTGCGCGTTGTCCGTGATCTTGCCGAACGCAGCGTACTGCCCGTCGAGGTGCGGCGCGTCCGCGACCATGATGAAGAACTGGCTGCCGGCGCTGTTGGGCGCCATCGTGCGCGCCATGGACAGAACGCCCAGCGTATGCTTGAGGTCGTTCTTATGGCCGTTGGCGGAAAATTCGCCGTCGATCTCATAGCCCGGGCCGCCCATGCCGTTGCCCTGCGGGCAACCGCCCTGGATCATGAATCCGGGGATGACACGGTGGAAAATGAGGCCGTCGTAAAAGCCGGAGTTTGCCAGCGCGATGAAGTTGTTGACGGTGTTGGGAGCCAGCTCGGGATAAAGCTCGCCGGTCATCACCGCACCGCTCTCCATCTCGATGGTCACAATGGGATTGGACATATTCGTTCTCCTTGTCTCGCGCCGCGGCGCGTTCGGTTTTTTATTTCACGAGCAGGCCGACGCCGTGCTCGCTGAGATACTGCAATAGAATGGTGCTGTTTTCCTGATTGTCCTCAAAGCGAGCGAGCGTCCGCCCGTCCTGTCCGACCAGCCTGCGGCCGTTTACCCCGATGGTCATGCCCGCAATGTCCGCCAGACGGAAGGCGCGGGACCTGCCGAAGGTCGGCAGATAGCTGAACACGCCGCCCTCGACCACCAGCTTGCGCCGGACAACAAACAGCAGATAAATGCCGAATATCGATAATAGCAAAGCAACTGCAGAGTAGCCCACCGTTTCGGCAAGCGACCAGTCCTCCGGCTCGACGATCGAGCTGCCGATCACACCGATAAACATGGCGGTAAAGAAAACGGCGATCAGCACACCCACGATACGCACCGTCACCCTGACCCACTTCCCATCCCGCACGGTAAAGCTCTGCGGCACGGCAAAGCCCGCCGCGGCGTTCGCCTGCGCCGTCTGCGCGGCGGAGGAAGTCGACCCGTTCTGCGCGACCGTCTGCGCCGCGCGCTCCGGGTCGGTGTAGGCGAGGACCCTCTGCTTCACGCACACCACGCCCAGCACGCCGATGACCATGCCCATGAGCATGGACGGCGCCATGATGCCCCAGTTCTCCGGCATGAGAATGGATTCCCACGCCAGCTGCGCGACCGGGATGCCGTACCACGCGGCGTCCGCCTGCCATTCGGGATCGGAGCAGAGAACGTACATCCACGAGGCGATCTCCGCGGCAAAGAGCGCGAGGAGCGAGCAGACGATCACCGTCGCCATGGCAAAGCGTGTGGAGCGGCGGCCCTTGAACAGGCGGTAGCCCCAGCAGGCCGCGACGCCCACCAGAAAGCCCAGCCAGCCGACGAAGAAGTCGGCAAAGGTGCTCGCCAGGAACCAGGGGACCGCGCCCACGAGCGCGCCGAGCAGCGCGCCGAGGATGCCGGTCAGGGCGCTGCCGCGCGGCGGCTCCTCGAGCTCGCAGGACACGGCAGCCTTCGGCTGCGCGTCCGCCGGAATAAAATCGGCGGGGTCAAAGCGGCCGTTTTCTCTCTCTTCGTTCATTGCTTTGTCTCTCCGTTTTCAGCGGTAGTTTTTCATGTGGCGGTCGATCTCGCGCTTCGCGTCGCGCTGCGCGGACGCCTCGCGCTTGTCGTAGTTTTTCTTGCCCTTGCACACGCCCAGCTCGACCTTCACGCGCGCGTCCTTGAAATAGACCGAAAGCGGAATGAGGGCGTAGCCGTCCTGCTTGACAAGCGCGTGGAGCTTATTGATCTCGCGCTTGTGCAGCAGCAGCCTCTTGGGACGGTCGGGGTCGTGGTTGAAGATGTTGCCCTTGTCGTAGGGCGAGATGTGCATGGAGTAGACCATGGCCTCGCCGTTTTTCACGACGCAGTAGCTGTCCTTGAGGTTGAGCGTTCCCGCGCGGATGGACTTGACCTCCGTGCCGCGAAGCTCGATGCCGGCCTCGAGACGATCCTCCACAAAGTAATCGTGATAGGCCTTGCGGTTCTGCGCCGCGATCTTAATGCCCTTTTTCTCCACGGCACAGCACCTCCTCTCCTTCAAAGCGGATTTCAGTATAGCACGATTCTGCCCAACGTACAAGGGCTGTAATCAAAATGTAATAATTTCGATTTCTCTGTTGAAATTCTCGGCGCCTTATGGTGTAATATAAGGTGGTTTTTTACCTGTTTTAAGAGGTGATCCGTCATCGGTGATTTTGTCCATATCCGTGTAAGCGCGCCGCTGCTGCGTGCGCTGACGCTGCTTTTGATAAGCTATATCTGCCTTTCCGTGCTGACCGCCCCGCCCGCTCCGCCGGTTGTCGAAGAGAAGCCCCGGCCTGCGGGTGAGCCGAGCGCAGAGGAGATCCTGGCCTCCTCCCGCACCGTCATACACGGGCTTGGCCAGCTGAGCGGGATCTCCGTGCTCAACTGCCGTGAAGGCTTCGATCGCTACTACGCGCGCGGGGCGCGGGTATTCGAGGTCGATCTGCGCATGACGAGCGACGGGCAGGTCGTCCTGCGGCACGACTGGCGCGGCGGCTGGCAGGAGGGGATCAGCGAGTTGTCGATCCCCACGCGCGATGCATTTCTCGCCGCGCCCCTTCTGGAAAAGTACACGCCCATGAGCTTCCGCGAGCTGCTGCTCCTGATGGAGGAGTATCCGGATATCTGCATCGTCACCGACACCAAATTCATGGACGCCGAGGTCGTGACCGCGCAGTTCACCGCCATGCTGAACGACGCGCACGAGCTGGGGCTCTCGTATCTCTTTAACCGCATGGTCATTCAGGTCTACAGCCCGCTGATGTTCCGCGTGGTCGATCACCTCGGGCATTTCCCGCATTACATCTATACGTTCTACGCCGAGGGCTTCAACGGCACCGAGGAGGCCCTCCGCGAACGACTGACCTTCTGCCGGGAAAACGGCATCGAAGGCGTGACCATGTGGAGCTGGCTGTGGCGGCCGTCCTACGCCGTCATCGCGGAGAACAGCGGCGTGCGCTGCTATGTCCACACGGTAAACGACAGAGCAACGGCCGAAGCCCTGCTGCAAAGCGGAGTGAGCGCTGTTTACACCGACTATCTGGTGCTTCACGAGGATTAAGGAGTGATATCCATGGAATTAAAAGAAACCTTTGTCAGCCGTCAGGAAATTTTCCACGGACGCATCGTCGACCTGCGCGTGGACACCGTGCGGCTGCCCAACGGCCATCTCACCACGCGCGAGGTGATCGACCATCCCGGCGGCGTCGCCGTCGTCGCCATCGACGAGAACGACAACGTTCTGACCGTGAAGCAGTACCGCTATGCGTTCCAGACCGTTCTCGAGGAGATCCCCGCCGGCAAGCTCGAGCGCGGGGAGGACCCCGCCGCCGCCGCGCGGCGCGAGCTGAGCGAGGAAACGGGCGCGAGCTGCGAGACGCTCACCCCCCTCGGCGAGATCCTCGCCTCCCCCGGCGGCTTCACGGAGGTGCTGCACCTTTACATGGCCGCGGGTCTGACCTTCGGCTCCCAGCACCCGGATGAGGACGAGTTCATCAACTTCGAGCGCGTCCCCTTTGATGCGCTGCTCGACCGCTGCCTCTCCGGCGACATCTGCGACGGCAAGACGGTCGCGGGCGTGCTGAAGGTCTACGCCCTGCGCACACGCAAAAAGGAGGAGAAATGAGCATGGAGCCGAAAAAAACCGTCCTCATCGTCGAGGACGAGAAGAACATCGTGGACATCGTCCGCTTCAACCTCCAGCGCGAGGGCTACGCCACGCTCGAGGCCTACGACGGCGAGGCGGGTCTCGCGCTCGCGCGCGAGAAGAAGCCCGACCTCATCCTGCTCGACGTGATGATGCCGAAGATGATGGGCTTTGACGTCTGCCGCGCCCTGCGCGCCGAAGGCGACAATGTGCCCGTCATCATCCTCACCGCCCGCGAGGAGGAGGAGGACAAGGTTCTCGGCCTGGAGATCGGCGCGGACGACTACATCACCAAGCCCTTTTCCATGCGCGAGCTGATGGCCCGCGTGAAGGCGAACATCCGCCGCACGGCGATGGTCTCCGGCACAGCCGCCGAGAGCGGCATGAGCGCCGGCGGCGCCCTAACCATCAATACGGACAGCTTTCAGGTCTTCAAGAACGGTAAGCCCATCGAGCTGACGCAGCGCGAGTACGAGCTGCTCACCTTCCTCGCCAGCCACCCCGACAAGGTCTTTTCCCGCGTGGACCTAATGGAGCAGGTGTGGAACTATGGCTACGTCGGCGACGATGTGCGCACGGTGGACGTCACTGTCCGCCGCCTGCGCGAGAAGATCGAGGACGACCCCGCCTCGCCGCGTTACATCCTCACCCGCCGCGGCGTGGGCTACTATTATTCCACGCTCTGACCCTTTCCAAGCCGGACAGAAGGGAGGCTTTGCCGTGTTCCGCTCGCTGCACATGAAATTAGTGCTCATCATGCTGCTGCTCATCACCTCGCTCATGGCGGTGGTGGGCGCGTTCCTGATGACCAGCGTGACCAACTTCTACATTGACGACTTCTACTCGCAGATGGGCGAGACCTTCGGCGAGAGCAACGCCGATTTTGTCAACTCCCTGCGCGCCGAGGCCGCGCAGGAGGGCGGCGTGGCGGTCATGCAGTCCATGCTCGAGACCTATTCCGGTACGCTCGGCATCGACTCGCGCAGCCGCAACTACTACATTCTTGACGCCGCGAGCGGCGAATGCCTCGCCGCGAGCGACGAGCTCGGCGGCGAAAAGCTCGAGCAGACCGCGAACCTCCTCACCGCCCGCAACGGACAGGTCGGGGACGAGAGCGACATCGCGGCCGGCTACATGGACGTTGCCATCCCCATCTCCGGCGGCGACAACAGCTATATCATCTACATCCGCGACAACCGCAGCACGGTCTCCAGCCTCAACAGCGAGCTGCTCATCATCATTTTGCAGGCGTTGCTCGTGGGCCTTCTGATCTCTGTGCTGCTGAGCTTTCTGCTGAGCAAAACGATGATCAACCCCATCGAAAAGCTGACCGAGGGCGCCGAGCGCGTGGCAAGCGGCGACTTCAGCGAAAAGCTCGAGGTCGACTCCACCGACGAGATTGGCATCCTCACCACCACGTTCAACGACATGGCGAGCGTGCTGCACTCCACGCTCGAGGCCGTGGAGGACGAGCGCAACAAGCTCGATACGCTCTTCCTGCACATGACCGACGGCGTGGTCGCCTACGACCGCGACGGCGCGCTCATCCACTGCAACCCCGCCGCGAGCGAGCTTCTGGAGCGCAGCGCGGACGAGTGCGTCTACGCTGAGCTGTTCGAGCCGCTGTGCCCCTTTGAAAAGGTGATGGCCATGCAGCGCAGCGACTTTGTCGCCTCCGAGCTGACGGTCGGCGAGCGCACGGTCGAGCTATACTTCGCGCCCTTTTCCGACGAGGAGCGCGGCGGCGTGCTCGTCGTGCTCCATGACGTCACGCAGCAGCGCAAGGCCGAGGAGCGCCGCCGCGAATTCGTGGCGAACGTCTCCCACGAGCTGCGCACCCCGCTCACGAACATCCGCTCCTACGCCGAGACCATCCGCGATGCGGGCGACGAGCTGCCGCGCGAGCTGGAAAACAACTTCCTTGACATCGTCATCAACGAGTCCGACCGCATGACCCACATCGTGCAGGACCTGCTCACGCTCTCGCGGCTCGACAGCGGGCGGAGCGAGATGAACATGGCGCGCTTCGACTTCGGCGCGGCCATCGACTCCGTGCTGCGCTCCATCGAACTGGAGGCCCGCCGACACGGCCATGAGCTGACGCACGACTACCGTGACCTCCCCATGATCATGGGCGACCGCGGCCGCATCGAGCAGGTCATGCTCAACGTGCTCGGCAACGCCGTGAAGTACACGCCCGACGGCGGCCACATCCGCGTCACCGCCGGCGCCGTGGGCGAGAGGGTCTGGATGGAGGTCGCGGACGACGGCATCGGCATCCCGAAGGCCGACCGCGGCCGCATCTTCGAGCGCTTCTACCGCGTCGATAAGGCCCGCTCGCGCGAGTCCGGCGGCACGGGCCTCGGCCTCTCCATCGCCACCGAGATCGTCCAACGCCATAACGGCACTCTCTCCCTCGTGGACCGTGAGGGCCCCGGCACGACCGTGCGGCTCGAGCTGCCCATCCGCCAGGGCGAGGCGGGCGGCGCGCAGGAGGACGGCAATGGATAAGAAAGCCAAGCTCCTCGACCGGCTGCAAAACCTCGCCATCGCCGTGCTCTCGCTCTCCTTCCTCTTTCTGCTCGTGCAGACGCCGCTATTCGGCGACGCGGGCGATACGACGATCGCCTCGACCGTGCGCGGCTGGTTCACCGACCGGCAGACCTCCGCCGCGGAGGAGCCTGATTCCCTCACCGCGCTCGCGGTGCCGGTGCGCATCGTGCAGACCAACGACTTTATCCGCAGCGGACTGGACGCGCTGACGACGGCGGACGACGCCTTTGAGACCGTCGGCTCGTTTCTCGGCGAGGCCATCGGCTCGGCCCGCAGCATTTCATCCGTTTCCGAGAGCGCCTTCCTCGCAGCGCTGGACGGCTCCGGCCTTTACTTCGCCTTCGCCTGCGACCTGCCGCTTGAGGTCCTCTCGGCGCGGCTGGGCGTGCAGTCCCCCACCGCGCGGCAGCTCGACGTGCGCCGCTGCCTTCTGAGCCTCGGCGATGAGGACACCGCCACGCTGTACCTGCAGGACACGAAGCAGGGCGTCTACCGCTTTTCCACCGCGGTGAGCGCCGCGTCGGTCAAGGAATATCTGGAATCGCAGGACGGCGGCAACGCCGACTTCGCCCGCTCGCTCGGCGAGGAATATGCCTCTCTTTCGCCCTACACGCTTATTTTCGACAGCGTGAGCGCGCGCCGCGAGCTTTCCGCCGCGAACGCCCTAAGCGACTATCCCGCGGAGGAGCTGCTGCGCCGTGCCGAATTCAACCCCCACACCAAGGACCGCTACGTCGAATCCTCCGGCACGGAGGTCGTCATCGAGGGCCAGCGCAAGCTCTACCTTCACACGGACGGCACGCTCTCCTACAGCGGCGGCGCGGCAGAGGACGGCTCGCTCTTTGCCGTTTCCGCGGCAGACACCGCCCACATTTCCCGCGCCGAGCTCTGCGCCGCCGCGCGCGGACTGGTCGGCGCGCTCACGCAGGGCCGCATCGGCGACGCCGCGCTTTTCCTCAGCGGCATCGAGTCCGACGACGGCGGCGCGACCGTTTTCTTCGACTATATGGCCGGCGGCACGCCCATCCGCTTTGCCGACGGCTCCCACGCCGCCGAGGTCCGCATCGAGGACCAGAGCGTCACCGCCTTCTCTCTGCGCCTGCGGCGCTATACGCTCACCGAGCGCGATTCACTGCTGCTGCCGCTCGCGCTTTCGCGCGCCATCGCGCAGCGCTACCCCGGCTGCGAGCTGACCGTCGCCTACATCGACTCCTACGGCGACAGCGTCGGCGCGAGTTGGATCGCCAACTGATCTCTCTCGGAAAGGAGGACGCCATGAACACCGCACGGCTCAAGAACATCGTCATTCTCATCCTGCTGCTCGCCAACGCCTTTCTGCTCGTCCTCCTCTTCTCCCGCCGCGCGGAGGAGAACGCCGCCCACGAGCGCTCCGTCGCGCAGCTCACCGCGCTCCTTACCGCCGACGGCATCGCCTTCGACCGCGCGCTGCTCGACGGTCTGCCCGCATCGGTGCTGAGCGTTCAGCCCGCGCGCGATCTGTCTGCCGAGCAGGCCCTTGCCGAGGGCATCATCGGCTCCGTCACCTCCATCGACTCCGGCGGCGGCATCTACCGCTACTACAGCTCCGACGGACTCAACAGCGGCTCCTGCCTCATCCGCTCCGGCGGCGCGCTGGAGGCCGCCGTCAGCCGTGCGGTGGACGATCCCGCGGAATTCTGCGCCGACCTCTGCGTCCCCCTCGGCTACCGCACCTTTGATATCCTCAGCGACGGCGCGCGCACGGTCGTCACCGCCTCGCGCTTTGTCGGCGATTTGGAGGTCTACAACGCCTCGCTCACCTTCACCTTCTCCGACAGCACGCTCACCACGGTCACCGGCACCTTCCTCCCGCCCATCGACACGAGCGAGAGCGGCGAAACGGCGCTCGACGCCGTGACCGCTCTGGTCCGCTTTCTCGACTACCGCAACGCCTCCGGCGCGGTGTGTACCGAGATCACCTGGCTCTCCGCGGGCTACCTGGTGCAGAGCACGACCTCCGCGCCGCTCCAGCTCGTGCCCGTGCTGCGCGTGGACACCGACGTTTACAGTTATTATGTCAATCTCGTTTCCGGCGAGGCCTCCCGCGTTTCGGCATAAAAATGCGTTTGTTCTGCAAGATAAATCAAAAAGAAAAGGGATTGCTTTTTCCGGATTCTCTGGTATACTGTAGTTGTATTATGTGAATACTATCGGCGTATGGCATCCGGAGCGCATTGCGCCCGCGCCGCACGGCCGCTTTTCTTCCTTTGAAATATTGAAGCAATGAGGTGTCCTCATGACCAAGTATATCGTTCAGGGCGGCTCCCCGCTCTTCGGCGAAGTCCATATCAGCGGCGCGAAAAACGCCGCTGTTGCTATCCTGCCCGCCGCCCTTCTGGTGGACGGCGTGTGCCGCATCGAGAATATCCCCCAGATCAGCGACGTGACCGTGCTGCTGAAGATCCTCGAGCAGCTCGGCGCGAAGGTCCGCGTGCTCAACTGCAGCGACGTGGAGCTGGACTGCCGTCATATCGTCACCACCCGCGCCCCGCAGGAGCTGGCGCACAAGCTGCGCGCGAGCTACTATCTCATCGGCGCGCTGCTCGGCCGCTTCGGCGAGGCCGAGGTCTCCATGCCCGGCGGCTGCAACTTCGGCGGCACCCGCCCCATCGACCAGCACGTCAAGGGCTTTGCCGCCATGGGCGCGACCGTGCGTGAGGGCGACTACATCCGAGCCGCCGCCGAGGGCGGGCGCATGAAGGGCGCGAACATCTATCTCGACGTGGTCTCCGTCGGCGCGACCATGAACATCATGATGGCCGCGGCTCTGGCCGACGGCACGACCGTCATCGAAAACGCGGCGAAGGAGCCGCACATCGTCGATCTCGCCAACTTCCTCAACTCCATGGGTGCGGACATCAAGGGCGCCGGCACCGACACCATCCGCGTCGCGGGCGTGGAGCGCCTGCACGGCGGCGCCTACGCCATCATCCCCGACCAGATCGAGGCGGGCACCTATATGGCGGCCGTCGCCGCCACCGGCGGGCAGATCCGCGTGCGCGGCATCATCCCCAAGCACATGGACTGCATCACCGCGAAGCTGCAGGAGATGGGCGTGGAGGTCGAGGAGCAGGACGACGACTTGATCGTCCGCCGCAGCGGCGAGCTGCGCCACGCCAACGTCAAAACGCTGCCCTATCCCGGCTTCCCGACGGATATGCAGCCGCAGATCACCACCGTGCTCACGCTGGCGAGCGGCACCAGCACCGTCACCGAGGGCGTGTGGGACAGCCGCTATCGCTACGTCGGCGAGCTCACGCGCATGGGCGCGCAGATCCGCGTCGAGGGCCGCACCGCCATCGTCGAGGGCGTGGAAAAGCTCACCTCCGCCAACATTCAGGCCTACGACCTGCGCGCGGGAGCGGCCATGCTCATCGCCGCGCTCGCCGCGGACGGCGTGAGCGAGATCACGAACGTGCAGTATATCGAGCGCGGGTATGAGGACATCATCGGCAAGCTCCGCGCCCTCGGCGCGAGGATCGACTGCGTGGAGGAGAACGACGAGCCACCCATCCGCCAGATCGGCTGAACCGCAAAAGGAAAAGCACCGACCTTCGTCGGTGCTTTTTTGTTGGCAGATCGCCTCAGCCCACCAGATAGCCCACGCCCATAATGAGGTAGAGCGGGCCGAAGCAGTAGGGCATGAAAAGCTCGTTGTGCGGGATCTTGACCTTGAAGCAGTCCGTCAGCACCATGATCTCGCAAATGTAAGCGATGGCACCGAAGAGATACCCCACCGCGCGGAGGATCGGGTAGCGGTTGGAAACGAGAGACAGCAGGAACAAGATCGCCGCCAGCAGGACCATCGCATTGCGGAAGCGCAGCGCGATCTGCGCCGGCGTGCTCTTTCCTTTGCCGATCAACAGGTCCTCATCGCCCCAGAATTTCTCCAGCGCGGATTCGACTTCTTGATACTTATCCTGTGGTTCCGTCATAACGGCCCCGCCCCCCTTTCCAAAATTTAGTCAACGGCTCATTCCGTTTTGTTATTTTTAGTATACCGAAAATCTATGTCGTTGTAAAGAAGTTGTTAAGAATTGATGTGTAAAAAATTTATGCCGTCTTTACACAGGATATGTGCAACTTGCACGACTTTTTCTTTTGACTATTATCCTGCGCTGTGGTATTCTTGGGAGTAGATCAGATAAAGGACCGTTTTCCATGGAATTTTACACGCTTGCCAGCGGCTCGAGCGGCAACTGCTCGCTCGTGTGCGCGGGCGACACGCTGCTGCTCATCGACGCGGGCATCTCCTGCCGCCGCATTGAGCAGTCCCTCCGCGCGCTGGGGCGGACGCTCGGCGACCTGACCGCCGTTTTCATCACGCACGAGCACGCCGACCACGTCGGCGGCCTCGCCACACTCAGCAAAAAATGCGCCGCCCCGGTCTATGTCACGCGCGGCGTGTCGCATATCCTCACCTGTCCCGTCGTCGCCTTCACCGCGGGCGACACGCTGAAATTCGCGGGCTGCACCGTGCGCTCGTTTTCCACCTCTCACGACGCCGTGGACCCCGTCGGCTACCGCGTCGACGCCACCGACGGCTCGCTCGGCATCCTGACCGACACCGGCTTCGTCACCGACGCGGCGCGCGAGGCGCTCGCGGGCGTGGATACGCTCCTGCTTGAGGCCAATCACGACGTGGAAACGCTGCAATACGGCCCCTATCCCTATTTCCTCAAGCGCCGCATCCTCGGCGACGAGGGGCATCTGTCCAACGACGCGGCGGCGGAATTTGCGCGGCTCGCCGTGCAGAGCGGCACGCGCGACATCCTGCTCGCGCACCTTTCCAAGGAGAACAACACGCCCGAGCTGGCGGAGTACGCCGTCGCCCGCGCGCTGCAGTCCGCGGGACTTTCCGTGCGGCTCGGCGTCGCGCCGCGCGACGCCATGAGCGAGGTACATCTATGCAGAAGGTCACCGTCCTTTGCGTCGGCAAACTGAAGGAAGCATTCTACGCGGCAGCCGTCGCGGAGTACCAGAAGCGCTTACAGCGCTACTGCAAATTAGAGATCGTGGAGCTGCCGGAGCAGAAGCTCCCCGAGTCGCCCTCTCCTGCCGGGATCGAGCAGGCGCTCGCAAAGGAGGCATCGCTCATCGAGGAGCGGCTCCCCAAGGGCGGCGCGGTCATTGCCCTGTGCATCGAGGGCACTGAGCTGAGCAGCGAAGCCCTCTCGAAAAAGCTGATGCAGCTTGCCTCTGCGGGCGCTTCGCAGCTGACGTTTCTCATTGGAGGCAGCTTCGGCCTGCACCCGCGCGTGAAGCAGCGCGCCGACCTGCGCCTTTCCATGTCGCCCATGACCTTCCCGCACCATCTGGCGCGGGTGATGCTGCTCGAGCAGCTCTACCGCGCGTACCAGATCGACGCCGGCACGCGCTATCATAAATAAGGAGGAAGCACCATGTCCTTTCCCAAGCTGAGCTGGGGCCGTGAAAAGCACGACCTCGCCGACCGCTGGCCCAAGGGGCCGGACGGCTCGCCCGAAAAGCCCGCCTTTCTCGCCGACTCGACCGAGGAGGACAACGCCGCGGGCATGACCGTCGAAATGCTGCGCGTCTACGGCATCCCCGTGATGAAGAAGTACGACGATAAGGACGGCACGCTCGGCAAGGTCCTGTTCGGCACGCCGAACGGCGGCGTCGGGCTGTATGTACCCGAAAGCATGCTCGAGGACGCGAGGAACCTTCTCGCGCCCGTGGAGGAATCAACTCAAAATGAGGAGGAATCGTAATGGATTATCGCAAGGAATATGAAAAGTGGCTCGCCTCCCCCGCGCTGAGCGAGGACGAGCGCGCTGAGCTCAGGGCGCTCGAGGGCGACGACAAGGAGATCAAGGCCCGCTTCTACGGCCCGCTCGAGTTCGGCACCGCGGGCCTGCGCGGCACGATGTACACGGGCCTGCACAACATGAACCGCCACGTCATCCGCTGGGCGACGCAGGGCTTTGCCAACGTCATCCGCGCCGAGGGCGGGGAGGCGATGAAGAAGGGCGTTGCCGTGTGCATGGACTGCCGCAACCACTCCGCCGAATTTGCCCGCGAGACCGCCTGCGTCATGGCCGCCAACGGCATCCATGTGCGGCTGTTTGAATCGCTGCGCCCCACACCCGAGCTTTCCTTCGCCGTGCGTGAGTACGGCTGTCAGGCGGGCGTGAACGTCACCGCCAGCCACAACCCCAAGGAGTACAACGGCTACAAGGTCTACTGGTCCGACGGCGCGCAGCTGCCGCCGCAGCACGCCGCGGCCATTGCCGACGAGCTGACACGGATCGACATTTTCACGGGCGTGAAGTCGATGGATTACGAGCAGGCTCTGGCCGAGGGCAGGATCGAGCTGCTCGGCGAGGACTGCGACCGCCGCTTCATGGCGAACGTCATGGGCATGGTCAACGACTACGAGACCGTGAAGAAGGTCGCGGACGACTTCGGTCTCGTCTACACGCCGTTCCATGGCTGCGGCTACAGGCTGGTGCCCGAGGCGCTCACAAGGCTCGGCATCAAGCGCCTCTACTGCGAGCCGAAGCAGATGGTCATCGACGGTGATTTCCCCACCGTCGTTTCCCCCAATCCCGAAAACCCCGAGGGCTTCTACCTCGCCGTCGACCTCGCCAAGGAAAAGAACGTCGATTTCATCCTCGGCACCGACCCCGACAGCGACCGCGTGGGCATCATGGTGCGCAACAAGGCGGGCGAGTTCGAGCCCGTCACCGGCAACCAGACCGGCGTGCTGCTGCTCGACTATCTCATCGGCGCGATGAAGCGTGCCGGAAAGCTCCCCGAAAAGCCCGCCGCGCTCAAGACCATCGTCACCACCGAGATGGCGCGCGCCGTCGCCGAGGCCAACGGCCTCGACTGCTACGACACCTTCACCGGCTTCAAGTTCATGGCGGAGAAGATGAACGAGCTCGAGGGCGCGGGCAAAAACACCGTCATCTTCTCCTACGAGGAGAGCTACGGCTACATGATCGGCCACTACGTCCGCGACAAGGATGCCGTCACCGCCTCCCTGCTCCTCACCGAGATGGCGGCATGGTACCACGCGCAGGGCATGACGCTCTTCGACGCGCTGCGATCCCTCTACGAAAAGTACGGCTGGTACGGCGAAAAGACGCACAACCTCGTCATGCCCGGCCTCGACGGTCTCGAGAAGATGGCGGCGCTCATGCAGTCGCTGCGCGCGCAGCCTCCGGTCGAGATCGGCGGCGTAACGGTCGCGCAGTATAAGGACTATTCCGACGGCACGGTGCGCGACGCTGCGACCGGCGCGGTCACGCCGATGCCGCTCTCCGGCTCGAACGTCCTGCGCTTCGAGCTGACCGACGGCACGCACATCGTCGTGCGTCCCAGCGGCACGGAGCCGAAGATCAAGGTCTACATCCTCACCAAGGGCGCGGACGCCGCGGAGCGTGACGCGAACCTCGAGAAATACAGCGCGTGGGTCAAGACCCTCGCCTAACCGCACAGCCTCATAACGCAAACGGAGGGCGGCGCAAAACGCCGCCCTCTTTTTTGAAAGGAAGATACTCCCTATGGCCTCGCTCGCCCTCTACTGGTCGGTCATGATCGCCTGCTACCTGCTCGCCACGCGCCTGCGCCGCTACGCAGACCGTCTCGGCTTTGTCAATACGCTGCTGAGCGTCAGCGTCTACGCGCTCGTTTTCGTGATGGGACTGCGCATGGGCGCGAACCGCGAGGTGACGGACAACCTCGGCGTCATCGGCGTACAGGCGCTGCTCGTCACCGCGCTGACGATGGCGTTCAGTATGCTCGGCGCGTTCGCCGTGCGCCGCGCCCTGCACATCGACCGCTACGCCCCGCCCCGCGGCGCGGAGAAGACGGCGGCGGAGCCGTCCGCCGCCGCACACGCGGACGCCTCCGGCTCCAAGACCTCGCTCATCATCTTCGCGATGGTCGCGGCGGGGATGCTGCTCGGCTATTTCGTCGTCCCGCGCGTCACCGACCCGGACGCCTTTCAGGCCATGTCCGGCAGCTGGCTCGTCGTCGGCCTGTGCCTGCTGCTCGCCTTCGTCGGCTTTGGCATGGGGCTGGAGGGCAAGCTCAAAGCCATGCTGCGCGGCGCGGGGCTCGGCATCGTTCTCGTGCCGCTGGCGATGGTCGCCGGCTCGCTGCTCGCGGGCGTGGTCTACTCGTTTCTCTCCCCCATGACGCTGCGGGAGGGCCTCGCCATCAGCGCGGGCTTCGGCTGGTACACGCTCGCGCCGAGCGTCATTTCCGGCGCGGGCCACGCGGTCGCGGGCGCGGTGTCGTTCCTGCACAACGTGCTGCGCGAAACGCTCGGCATCATTCTCCTCCCGCTTGCCGCGTCGAAGATCGGCTGCATCGAGGCCGTCACGCTGCCCGGAACGTGCGCGATGGACGTATGCCTGCCCATCGTCGAGCGCTCCTGCAGCGCCGAGACGCTGCCCTACTCGTTCACGACCGGCATGGCGGCCTGCCTTTTCTCCGCGCTGCTCGTGCCGCTCATCATGGGCGTATAGCGTACTTCCCCCACGCAAAAAACCGCTTGACCGATCCGGTCAAGCGGTTTTTCTTTAGGGCAGCACCGCGCAATTCGGCAAGCCGATCCGGCGAAGCGCGAAGACGCAATTGTGCGGCGCTGCCTTAGTCCTTTCTGCACTCGGCGGTGATCTCCCCGCGCAGCGCGGTGAGCTGCGGGCTCGTCAAGTCGCGCGGATACGGCAGCTCCAGCTCCCACACACGCACCGAGCTGTCCGCGTGCAGCACGACGATCCGCTGCGCGAGCAGCAGCGCCTCGTCAAGCTGATGCGTCACGAGCAGGATGGTCTTTTGCAGCTCCCTCTGAATATCCAGCAGCTCCGCTTGCAGCTCGCCGCGCGTGATGAAGTCGAGCGAGGCGAACGGCTCGTCCATCAGCAGCACCTGCGCCTGACTGGCGAGCACGCGGGCAAGCCCGAGCCGCTGGCGCATTCCGGTGGACAGCTCCACGGGCGTCATGTCGGCGTAATCCTCCAGCCGCACAAGCCGCACGAGCTTTTTCGCCAGCTCCAGCCGCTCCTCCGGCGTGCGGCCCGCGCCCGCCGCCATCGCGACGTTGCGCTCCACCGACGTCCAGGTGATGACATAGGGATCGGGCGAGAGCAGCGCACAGCGCCAGCCCTCCGGCATCACGATCTCGCCGGAATCCGGCGCGTCCTTCGTCCCGTCGATGAGCCGCAGCAGCGTGCTTTTTCCGCAGCCGCTGCGCCCCAGAATCGCCGTGAGCTTCCCCGCGGGAAAATCGACCGACACGCCGTGGAGCACGGTGCGCGTCGTCGAGGGACGCTTCGCGCCGTTGAGAATGATGTCGGTGCTCTGCGTGGTATAGGTCTTGACAAGGTTCTTCACCTGAATGCCGTTCATTGCGTTCTCCCCTTCGCTTCGTAGAAAAATACCGTTGACCGGGAGGAGGCTAAACCACCGGCCAACGGTAATTTTAACAGGTCATGCCCTGTTTTTCAACAAAAAAGAAGCGGAAAGTCGTCAGGAAAGCAGCAGCTTGTCGTTCGCCTCGGTCGAGCCGCTGGCGCTGGAGAAGAGCGCGAGCAGGTCGGGCACGGTCAGCTTTTTCTTTTCCTCGCCGGAAATGTCCACCACCACGCGCCCCGCGTCCATCATGATGAGGCGGTTGCCGTGCGCGATGGCGTCCTTCATGTTGTGCGTGATCATCAGCGTCGTGAGCCGATTCTCCTGCACGATCTGGTCGGAGAGCTCGAGCACCTTGGCGGCCGTCTTGGGATCGAGCGCCGCGGTGTGCTCGTCGAGCAGCAGCAGCTTCGGCTGCTTGAGCGAGGCCATCAGCAGCGTCAGCGCTTGACGCTGACCGCCGGAGAGCAGACCAACCTTGCTCGTCAAGCGGTCCTCCAGACCGAGGTCGAGGGTGCGCAGCAGCTCCTTGTAGTCCGCGCGCTCAAGCGGCGTAATGCCCCACTTGAGGCCGCGGCGCTGCCCGCGCCGGGCGGCGAGCGCCAGATTCTCCTCGATCATCATGGTCGGGGCGGTGCCCATCATCGGGTCCTGAAACACGCGGCCGAGCAGCGCGGCGCGCTTGTGCTCGGGCAGCTTGGTGACGTCCTGCCCGTCGATGAGGATAGAGCCGGAGTCCACCGGAAACACGCCCGCGATGGCATTGAGCATCGTGGACTTGCCCGCGCCGTTGCCGCCGATGACGGTGACGAAATCGCCGTCGGCGAGCGTCAGGCTCAGGTCGTTGAGCGCCGTTTTGGCGTTGATGGTGCCGGGGTTGAAGGTCTTGCAGATGTTTTTGAGCTCAAGCATGGTGCGCGCCTCCCTTCTGTGCCTTGCCGTGGAACGCCTTGCCCTTCCAGTACGGAATGGCGAGGAACACCGCCACGATCAGCGCCGTGACGAGCTTGAGATCGTTGGTGTTCAGACCGAGCTGGAGCGCGGCCTGCAGCACGATGTAGTAAAGGATCGCGCCGATGGAAACGGCAAAGAGCCGAAGGCCGAAGTTGATGAAGAGCTTGCCGAACACGACCTCGCCGATGATAACGGCGGCAAGGCCGATGACGATGGCGCCGCGGCCCATCTGCACGTCGCTCGAGCCCTGATACTGGGCGAGCAGCGCGCCGGAGAGCGCGACCAGTCCGTTGGAGAGCATCAGCCCGAGCACCACGTTGGCGCTGGTGTCGATGCCCTGCGCGCGGGCCATGTTCTGGTTCGCGCCGGTGGCGCGGATGGAGCAGCCCTTTTCTGTGCCGAAGAACCAGTAAAGCAGCGCGATCACCGCAGCGGTGAACAACAGCAGCAGCGGCAGCGGATTCTTCGTCAGCAGCTCGCCCACGGGCGAGAACGTGCGCACGTAGCGCTGGGAAACGAGCAGGTCATACTTATCCACGCTGACCGCCTGATTCGCCTTGCTCTCCATGATGCGCAGGTTGACCGAGTAGAGCGAGAGCTGCGTGAGGATACCGGCAAGGATGGCGGGGATGCCGCACTTCGTGTGAAAAAGGCCCGTGACAAGGCCCGCCAGCATACCGGCGAGCATCGCGCACAGAAGCGCCAGCCACGGATTCACGCCCGCGCGAACGAGCATCACGCAGACCGCGCCGCCGGTGGCGAGCGAGCCGTCCACCGTCAGATCCGCCACGTCGAGGATGCGGTAGGTGATGTATACGCCGATCGCCATGATGCCCCAGATCAAGCCCTGAGCGACCGCGCCGGGCAGCGCGTTGAGCAGAGACGTCAAGAAACTCATCGTTCTTTTCCTCCAAACACTTCGTTATGGGAGAGGGGCGCTCGCCCCTCTCCCATCGGGGACATTCCGTCCGCTTACTCCTCGATGGCCTCGTAGCCGGGCAGAGGAGTGATGCCGAGCGTCTCGCACATGGCGGCGTTGTACTTCGGCGTCGCGGTGGTGAACTCGATCGGCATGGTGGAGATATCCGCCTCGCCGGTCAGAATCTTGGCGGCCATCTTGCCGGTGGTCACGCCGAGGTCATAGTAGCTGATGGACAGGGTAGCCACGCCGCAGCCCTTGCAGATGCCCTCCTCACCGGCGATGACCGGGGTCTTGGCGGGAACGGTGACGTTGGCAATCGCCTCGGTGTTGGAGGCGGCGGTGTTGTCGGTGGGAACGTAGATCACGTCGGCCCAGTCGCAGGCAGCCTGCGTGACGGAGGAAACGTCGTTGGTGTCGGTGAAGGCGAATTCCTTGGTCTCAATGCCCTTGTCGGACAGGTTCTTGGCGACCTCCTCGATCTGGTAGCGGGAGTTCGGCTCGGCGGAGCAGAACAGCAGGCCGACCTTCTGCGTCTCGGGGAACCACTCGGTGATCATGTCCGCCTGCTTGCTCAAGTCGGCCAGATCGCTCGTGCCGGAGACGTTGCCGCCGACGGTGCCAGAGAAATCGTCAATGTCCAGCGCCACGCCGTAGGCGGTGATGGAGGTGCCGAGAACGGGAATGTCGCTCGTCGCAGAGGCCGCTGCCTGCAGCGCGGCGGTCGCGTTCGCCATGATGAGGTCCACGCCCTCGGAGACAAAGCCGTTGACGATGGTGGCGCAGCTGTTGGAATCGCCGGAGGCGTTCTTCTCCTCAAACTTGACCTGACCAGGCAGCGCCTCGTTCAGCGCGTCGATAAAGCCTTGAGTCGCGGCGTCGAGCGCCTCGTGCTGCACGAGCTGGCAGATGCCGACGGTGTAGGTCACAGCGTCGCCGCTCGGCTCAGCGGGATCGGTGGTATCGGGGGTATCAGCCTTCTGGCCGCAGGCGGCAAGGCTGAGACACATCGCTGCGGAAAGCAGCATGGCAATCAGTTTCTTTTTCATGGTCTTTTCTCCTTTTCATTTGAACAAATTAAAGAGCGGTCCCGCCCATCGGACGAAACCGCTTTGCTTACAATCCTTTGCAAATGCGTTTTCTTCTCATCGGCGGCTCCGGGAAGGCGTACCAAAGTAGCGACCCGCAAAGCGGGACGCGAAAATAAAAAAGTAGCAGCGGCTCAGCATTGCGGATCTCCCTTCCGTCCGCCCCGTGGGGCAAACTCATTTGATGTTCGGAGTATATTCCTTTAAAGCTTTAAAGTCAAGAGGTAAATATCTGCAAATCCGCACAATTTCATCGCTTTATTTTGTGCACTATGTCAAAGCACAGTTCTCCGTCTCCCGCCGCCGCGGCGGAAAGGACTTGCATCCTGCGCGCGGCCTGCGTATACTATAGGAAAAACACCCGCACAGGAGGCAAAGGGCATGAAAAAGTGCATCGTGATCTCCGATTCCTTCAAGGGCTCGCTGCCGAGCCGCGACATCTGCGTCATCGCGCGCGAGCGCATCCCGCTCTTCTTCCCTGCCTGCGAGGTCCGTGCGCTGAGCGTGGCAGACGGCGGCGAGGGGACGGTGGACTGCTTTCTCGCCTCCTGCGGCGGCGAGCGCGTGCTCGTCTCCGGCGTGCAGGATCCCTACGGCGAACCGATCGACGCGGCCTACGGCCTGCTGCCGGACGGCACGGCGGTCATCGAGATGGCTGCGGCAGCGGGGCTCCCCCTCGTCGCGGGGCGCAAAAACCCCTGCGTCACTACGACCTACGGCGTCGGACAGCTCATCGCCGACGCGCTCGCGCGCGGCGCACGACGCATCGTGCTTGGTCTTGGCGGCAGCGCCACGAACGACGGCGGCTGCGGCTGCGCCGCAGCACTGGGCGTCCGCTTCACGGACGAGGGCGGCAGGCCCTTCGTTCCCGTCGGCGCGACGCTCGACCGCGTCGCGCATATCGACGCCTCCGCCGCGCGCGAAAGGCTGCGCGGCGTGCGTGTGATTGCCATGTGCGACATCACCAACCCCATGCACGGTCACAGCGGCGCGGCGCACATTTTCGCGCCGCAGAAGGGCGCGGACGAGGCAGACGTGCTTGAGCTCGACCGTCAGCTTCGCGCGCTGGACGAGACCTTCCGCCGCGAGCTGAACGCCTCGGTCGCCATGCTCCCCGGAGCCGGCGCGGCGGGCGCGTTCGGCGCGGGCTGCGTCGCCCTGCTGGGCGCGGAGCTGCGCTGCGGCATCGAGGTCGTGCTCGACGTGGTGGGCTTCGACGCCCTGCTCACGGACGCCGACCTCGTCATCACCGGCGAGGGCCGCATCGACGCACAGAGCACCCACGGCAAGGTCGTGGGCGGCGTGGCGCGCCGCGCTCACGCGCGGGGCGTGCCCGTTTTTGCCATCGTCGGCGATGTGGGCGACGACGCCTACGGGGCCTACGACGCCGGCGTCAGCGCCATTTTCAGCATCAACCGCCTGGCCGTCCCGCGCGACGAGGCCAAGGCCCGCAGCCACATTGACTACACCCACACGCTCGACGATCTTCTGCGCTGCATTCACGCCGCCGAGCAGTTCAAACGATAAAGGAGGACTCCCGCCATGCGCATCGCCGTTCCCGTATCCAACGACCGGACCGCCGAGACCCTGTCCGGCATCGAGGGCTTCGAGTTTTTTGAGGACGATCACGGCCGCATCGTCCGCCGCTTCTTCGTCCCCCGCGCGGGCGAGGGCGCCGCTGCCGCAGTCGCCCAGCTCGAGCACTACGGCGTGGACGCGCTCGTCTGCGGCGCACTGCCCGGAGACGAGCGGCTCGAGACCGCCGCTGCAGGCATCCTGCTCTTCCCCACCTTCTCCGGCACACCGGAGGAAGCGGCGCTCGCCTTTTTGGGCGGCGCGGTCGCCCGCGACCCGAACAACAAATGCAATGCCTGCGGCTTTCAGTCCTCCTGCTCGCTGAGCGGCAAGGGCGGCTGCGGCAAGATCTGACGCAAAAAAGCGTTCCGCATCGCGGAACGCTTTTTTTCTCTTCTCTTTAGGTGCGGCTCAAGCTGCCGGAGGTCACCTCGACCGGCGGCTTGGTGGAAAGATAATCCGAGCTGATCCAGCCGAACTTGCTGCCGACGGAAACGAAGGTCCAGTTGCCCTCCTTCGCCGCAGCCTTGATCTTCGTGCCCCGGTCGACAAGCTCCACCTTACCGTAGCTCGTGCTCGGACCGCTGCGCAGATTCACACCGGCGGTGGTGTAGTAAGACGCATATTCATTGAACACCTTCTCGGGCAGCACCGTGACCTCGCTGTGACCCGTGAGGTCCAGCCAGCCGACCTTCCTCTTGCTGTCGCTCACGCTCGTATCCGGCTCCTTCGTCTCGTTCGAATCGACTGCGGGCGTATCCTCGCCGGGGAGCTTTTCATCCGGCTCATTCGCGGCATCCTCCGCAGCCTTCTTTTCCTCCTCCAGCTTCTTGACCTGCTCCTGCAGCTCTTCGATCTGCGTCTCGGCGCCTTTCGCCGCCTTCTGCGCCGCGCCGAGCTTCGCGCCCAGCACGATCACCACGATCAGCAGCACGAACACCGCCGCGACCAGGCATAAAAACATCACATACAGCGGATTGCGCTTTGGCGCACTGTGATTCACACGACGACCTTCCATGGAAAAGCCCTCCTTATGTTCTCTTTGTGTTCTTATTGTACCGAACCTGAACGCATTATGTCAAGCGTTTGATGGCTTAGACGCAAAAAATTGACAAAAAGTTCCCAAAATTTTATACTGAAGAAAACGTTTCGGAAGGAGGGCAAACGTCATGGCGCTGTGCAGACGCATATCCTATCTCTATGCCCTTGCCCTGCTCACGGTCTACGCGCTCTTTCTTCCTCCCGGCGGCTACGAGCGCATGATGGAGGGCAAGTACCACGTCTTTCTTCTGCTCTCGCTCGGCTATGTCCTCGCGATGACGGTCCTCGGCGCGTGGAGGGCCGTCCGCTGGCGCGAGCCGATGTGCCTTGCCGCGCTCGCGTATCTCGCGCTCACCGCGCTCAGCGCGGCGCTCTCGTCCTACGGCACGGCGGTGCTGCTCGGCGGCACGCGCCGGGACGGGCTTCTGACCGCCGCGCTCTACGCTGCCGTCTTTCTGCTCCTCGCGCGGCATCTGCGGCCTGACCGTCGGCTGCTCTATGCTGCGGCGGCCTCCGCCGCGCTGTGCGATCTTCTCGTGCTCGTCCAGCTTACGGGACGGAATCCCCTTTGGCTCTACCCCACGGGGCTGAACTACTTCGACGGCGACGTCGCCTACTCCGGCTTCTATGCCGGCGCCGCCGGCAACATCGACTTCACCGCCTTCCTCCTCGCGCTCTGCGCCGCGGCGATGGCGGCGGCGCTCGTGCGCGGCTGGTCCAAATGGCTGCTCGCGCCGCTCGCGCTGACGGTGTGGACGCTCTGGCAGCTGCGCGTCGCCGCCGCGCTGCTCGGTCTCACGGTCACGGCGGTGCTGGGGCTGCCGCTGCTGTTCCCGCGACGGCGGCGGGCGATGTGGGCGCTGACGCTCCTGCTCACCGCGGCGGCGCTCGCCCTAATATGGTTCTTCCCCGGCGACGGCGGCACGCTCTCCGAGCTGCACCGGCTGCTGCACGGCGAGGTCGATCTGACCTTCGGCTCATCGCGGCTCCTCATCTGGCGCTCCCTCCTGCCGCTCATCGCGGAGCGCCCGCTGCTCGGCGGCGGCTGCGGGACGCTGTACCTGCGCGACGTTCCGCCGTTCTACTGGCAGCGCGGCGGCGAGACCACCTACTTCGCCGTCACGAGCGCACACAACGAGTACCTCGGCGTTCTCGTCGATCAGGGCGCGTTGGCGCTGCTCGCGTTCCTCGCGCTGTTTGCGCTCGCGCTTCGGCGCGCGTACCGCCATGCGGAAAGCGACCGCTGTGCGGTCGCGGGCGCGGCGCTGCTCTGCTACGCGGTAATGACGTTTTTCTCCGTCGCCTGCTGCATCACGGGCGTCTACCTCTGGCTGCTGCTCGCGGTGCTCGCACCGAAAGAAAAATAAAAAACGAGGGGAAGGTCTTCGACCTTCCCCTCACCTTTTTCACTTCCTGAGCGTCAGGCGGAAGTCCCCGCCCTCGCTCGCGCAGGACACGGTGTAGCCCTGCTTCTCGCCGAAGCGGGTCACATTTTCCACGCAGGTCTGGCTGTCCACCAGCACCTCGAGCGTATCGGGCGCGTTCTTCTTGACCTCGTTCTGCACCATCACCACGGGCATGGGGCAGGAATAGCCTCTTGCGTCGATCATTTTGCCGCCTCCTTTTTGGGCATATTCCACAGGGCGATCACCAGCAGCACGACAAGACCGGCGATCACGGCGATCTTGCCCGCAGTGGAGATGCCGCCGACCACGAGCTGACCGTCCTCGTTCTTGCTGTCGGGGTTGCCGGCGAGGCCGAAGTTGTGCGCGAGAGCCGCGCCGACGATCATGCCGAACACGGTCACGGCGCTGTCGCCGTTGCCCTGCGCCGCCAGAATGAGCTGACGCAGCGGGCAGCCGCCGAGCAGCACGCTGCCCCAGCCGACGAGCACCATGCCCAGCAGGTTCCAGACGTGGGCGCTGTGGGCGATGGGCTGCATCGTAAAGCCGAGGTTAAACCTATTCATGGCAAGGTTGCCGATGAGCGTAACAACAAAAATCGCCGCGAAGCCGTAGAGCAGGTGGAAGTCCCCCAGCATCACGGCGTCGCGCAGACCGCCGACCATGCAAAGACGGCTCTTCTGCGCCAGCGCGCCGACCACGAGCGCGACGAGCAGCGCGATCCAGAACGGCGCGTGCATGGAGCCAGGGCCGGCCTCGGACGCCTTGAACAGCGAGGGCACGGTCAGCACGAGGATCAAAAGCGCTGCCATCACGGTCGGCAGCACGCTGCCCTCGGAGGTGCTGACCTCGTAGGAGCGCTTGAGCGTGAAGCCGCGCTTGAGGCAGGCGATGCCAATGAGGATGCCGATCAAGAAGCCGGCGAGGCCGACGAGCGCGTTCAGGTCGCCGCCGCCGAGACGGAGCACCATGCGCAGCGGGCAGCCGAGGAAGGCGAGCGCGCCGATGACGACGAACGCGCCGATGACGAAGCGCAGCGCGGGCGACGAGCCGGCGCGGGCCTTGAACTCCTTGCCCGCCACGCTCATGAGGAACGCGCCGAGCACGAGGCCGATGATCTCCGGGCGGACGTACTGCACCTTGGCGGCGCTGTGCAGGCCGCAGGCGCCCGCAGTGTCGCGCAGGAAGCAGGCGATGCAGAAGCCCATGTTGGCGGGGTTGCCCATCGCCGTGAGAATGAGGGCGGCAAGGCCGACGGCCACGCCCGCGAGGACGACGCCCCAATGGATCTTTTTCATTTTCTCTCCACTCCTTGTTCTTTCTCTCTCGTTATTCTTTGAGAAAGATATTGATGAACACAGTATAAAGTCTCCGTCAAAAAATGGCAAATGGATTTATCCGAAGAAAACGGTAATATCATCGGTTTTTCCGATGATATTACCATCCTCTTTCCTATGGATCTTTTTTCACAGTATCAGCTCGTAAAAGCCCTCGACCTCCAGCCCCTCGCCGGCGGCGAGCGCCTCGAGCGCGGCGCGCCTGTCCGGCTCGGCGCGCCACGCCATGCCGCAGTCCGCGGTCAGCGCGCGCGGCACCGGAATGAGCCGCCCCGCAAGGCCGTGCGCCGTACAGAGCCTTTCCATGCCGATGGCGGCGGCGGTGGTGTGAAAGGTCACGACCAGCCATGTCCTTCTCTCTCTCATCGCGCCAGCTCCTCCACCGCGCGGATGGCCGCGTCGGTCTCCTCCTCGGTGTTGTACCAGCCGAAGCTGAAGCGCACCGCGCCCTGCCCCTCCGTGCCGAGTGCGCGGTGCAGCCGCGGCGCGCAGTGTGCGCCCGAGCGCGTGGCGATGCCGTAGTCCTCCGCAAGCGCGTCGGCGACCTCGCCGGAGTCCAGCTCCTCGATGTTCAGCGCGACGACCGCCGTGCGCTCGCGCGTGAAGTCGCCGTAGACGGTCACGCCGGGGATGCCCCGCACGCCCTCATAGAAGCGGCGCATGAGCGACGTCTCGTGCGCGCGGATGGTCTCCATGCCGGTCGCCGCAATAAAGTCCAGCGCCGCGTCCAGTCCGGCGATGCCGTGGCCGTTGAGCGTTCCCGCCTCGAGCCGCACGGGCAGCTGCTCGGGCTGGCGCTCGGAGAAGGTCTGCACGCCCGTCCCGCCGACCTTCCACGGCAGGATGTCCGGGTCGCCGCGCAGGCACAGCCCGCCCGTTCCCTGCGGCCCCATGAGGGATTTATGGCCGGTGAAGCAGAGCACGTCGATGTGCATCCGCTCCATGTCGATGGGCAGCACGCCCGCGCTCTGTGAGGCATCCACCACAAACAGCACGCCGTGCGCGTGCGCAAACTCACCCACGCGGGCAAGGTCCACCGCGTCGCCCGTCAGGTTCGAGGCGTGGGTGCAGACGATGGCGCGGGTCTCGGGACGGAGCAGTCGCTCAAGGTCCGCGCAGTCGATGCGCCCCTGCCGATCCGCGGGAACGAAGTCCAGCGTCACGCCGCGCTCGTCGCGCAGGCGGTAGAGCGGGCGGAGCACGGAGTTGTGCTCCAAATCGGTGGAGATCACATGGTCGCCCGCGCGGATAAGGCCGTGGAGGGCGATGTTCAGCGCCTCGGTCGAGTTGGCGGTGAAGGCCACATGGTCGGGCCGCGGGCAGCCGAAGAGCGCCGCGAGCTTGCAGCGCGTGTCGTAGATCGTGCGCGAGGCGGTCAGCGCACCCTCGTGCGTGCCGCGAGCGCTGTTGCCGAAGCTCCCCATCGCGCGCGCCACCGCGTCGATGACCTGCGGCGGCTTGCGAAGCGTGGTCGCGGCGTTGTCGAGATAGATCATGCGCACACCTCCTGTCCGTTGTTTCCCGACCATCATAGCACACCGTGCGCGGTTTGAAAACGGCTTTTTCCGACCGTCCGACTTTTTTCATCGCTTTTTCCGATGGAAAACGCCGAATTTTCCGTGAAAGCATTTGACAAACCACGCCGCACTCTCTACAATGGCATTAGAAAGTCACAGAAGGGAGCCGTGCGATGGAACGTCTGAATCTCCGTCAGCTTGAGATCTTTTCCGCCGTCGTGGACGCCGGCAGCTTCACCGCCGCCGCGGAAAAGCTCTACCTTGCCCAGTCCACGGTGAGCGACAACGTCCGCGCGCTGGAGGAGCTGCTGCATCTCAAGCTCTTTCACCGCGAGTCCAAGCGGCGGCTGACGCTCACGCTTGAGGGCAAGCGCGTCTACCGCTACGCGCAGGACATCCTCGGCCGATGCAGCGCCCTGCTGCTCGACGTCGCGGTCGACAGCGCGCTCGAGCTGGCGCTCGGCGCCTCCACCGTGCCGGCGCAGAGCCTTCTGCCGGGCTACATGGCGCGCTTTGTCCGGGAGAATCCCGCCTGCCGCTGCACGCTCCTCTGCGGCGACAGCGCCGCAGTGCAGCAGCTTCTGCTCAACGGCGACATCCATCTCGGCTTCGTCGGCAGCGCCGACGACCGGCAGGACCTCATCTATGAGCCCATCGCCGAGGACCGTCTGGTGCTCATCACGCCGAACACGCCGCGCTTTGCGGCGCTGAAAGCGCAGGGCACGCTCGGGCGCGAGCTGTTCCGCGAGCCGTTTCTTTTCCGTGAGCGCGGGAGCGGCACGCAGAAGGTCATCGACAACTATCTCAGCGAGATCCGCCTCGACCCGCAGGTCATCCGCACCGTGGCCTATGTCTCCGACCCCACCGTGCTGCAGCGGTTGGTCGCGGAGGGCACAGGCGTGTCCATCCTCTCCGCGCTCGCGGTGCAGGAGGCCGTCGCGGCGGGACGGCTCTTATCCTTCGAGCTGGACGAAACGCCTGTGCGGCGCAGCATCTACATGGCCCGACGCCGGAAAAGCGCCCTAAGCGACCCGGCCCGTACCTTTGCCGAGCTGGTGCGCAGGCAGGTCAAGGCGTCCGTGTGACTTTACCATTTCACCACAGAAGGGAGGCATACGGCAATGGATCAGAACCGCGAGCTTCGGCTCACGCAAATGACCTCCGCCGCCGGTTGAGCGGCAAAGCTGGGGCCGGGTGCCCTGTCGAAAATTTTAGAGGGTCTGCCCAATGTGTTTGACCCGCGGCTGCTGGTGGGCTACGACAGCAGCGACGACGCCTGTGTTTACAGCGTGTCGGACGACGTAGCCGTGATCGAAACGGTGGACTTCTTCACACCCATCGTGGACGACCCCTACCTCTTCGGTCAGATCGCTGCGGCGAACGCGCTGTCGGACGTGTACGCCATGGGCGGCGTGCCGAAGCTGGCGATGAACCTGCTCTGCGTGCCGAGCTGCCTTCCGCTCGATACGGTCCGCGCCATACTGGAGGGCGGGCACGACAAGGCCGTGGAGGCCGGCTGCGTCATCGCCGGCGGGCACACCATTCAGGACGACGAGCCGAAGTACGGCCTGTGCGTCACCGGCTTCGTCCACCCACAGCACATCCTCAAGAACATCGGCGCGCGGCCGGGCGACGTGCTCGTGCTGACCAAGGCGCTCGGCGTCGGCGTCATCACCACCGCGCTCAAGGCGAGGCTTGCGGACGGCAGCGCCCGCGACGCGGCGTATGCAAGCATGGCGGCGCTCAACGCGAAAGCCGCGCAGGCCGTGCGCGAGGTCAGCAATGTCCACGCCTGCACCGACGTGACCGGCTTCGGTCTGCTCGGACACAGCTACGAGATGGCAAACGGCTCGGGCGTCACCGTCCGTCTGCACGGCGCGGCGCTGCCGCTGCTGCCGCAGGCGGAGGAGCTGGCGGACATGGGCATCGTGCCGGGCGGCGCGTACCGCAACCGCGACTATGTGAAGCCGCACCTGCGCGTGCTCGATGGCGCACAGCGCGCAAGGCTCGACCTTGCCGCCGACCCGCAGACCTCGGGCGGACTGCTCGTGTCGCTTCCCCGCGCGGACGCGGAGGAGCTGCTCGAAAAGCTCCACGCCTTCGCGCCGTGGAGCGCCATTGTCGGCGAGGTGCTGCCGCAGGGCAAACACGCGCTGGAATTTGACTGAACGGAAAAGGAGACAAAAGCTGCGGCTGCCCAATGTCATTAAGTCTTTAAGCGATTGCGAAAAAGCACCCACCTCACTTTGTTGAGCTGGGTGCTTTTCGTTGTTTATTTTGATAGGGTGTTTATTTTTCGATCAAAATTCTATATCATACTCTAAATATCGTCTTGCTTCGTTTTTTACTTCGCTTGCGACAGTTGCGTTTCCGATATACTTTAGCCCTTTCAATATAGCATCAATTTTCACAGCATCGTCCAGTTTCATGCCAGAGGAATTGCACATCTCCAGTTCAAAATGTTCTTGAAGAAGTGGCGATTTTTCATCCATTCTCATTGCTATGAGCGTTTGAATATTCTTATCTCTTTGCAGATACCTTAGCTGTGGCTTTACCGGCGTGTGTCCGGGAAAGGCCATTTCTGCAACAACATCGATTGCAGTATATTGCTCCTGACGAGACTTATGCTCGTTTTCAAGCGTTGCAATTGGCACTTTTCCTTTTGTCTTTACCTTTTTCTCTGTAAAAGAAACACATTTCTCCTTATAAGTTACTTTGAAATGTTTTGCACCGAGGTCTTGTGCGATTTTTTTCAATTCATTCACACGTGCGATTTTTAAGTAACTAAAATATTCATCTAAAGCGATATAACTGTCTCGGTCGCTGGGATCCATGTAGTAAAACTCGCTGTCACAGTCTGGATAGAAAGTTAGGCCGAATGCTTCAACTGAATCACGAAAAATATTTACAATATGAAGTCCTTTTTGGTCGGAGCCATAACCAATAGAACCTTGGCAAGCAGAACTTTCCATCCGTTTTTTATCACGCTCTACGATTCGTATAAATTTCGGCATCAAGAAGTCGGCATCATCCAATGAAACCGCACACTCCACTTGTGTTGGAAAAATCGGCTGCAAGGATCTTAACTCCAACTGCCATGATTTTTCATCGGTACGCGCTTTAATTTCCTGCGTTCCCTTTTTCACTGTGTTTCCTATGCCTTCTGCAATGACCGTGACATCAGTAAGATCGAATTTACCGTCGCCCGTTTGGTCTGCAACTTGAATAGCTTTGTTCAGCAGGTTTTTTGCATTTTTCCCAGCATCTGTAACAAAAGCATTAAATTTCTCTCTTTTCCTCATGTGCCTGTCCTCCTCAATTTTTGGATTTATCCCACCTCGTAAAAGCGCTTGCAAATATCGCGATTATTATGGCTATCAGTATATCATTTTTCGACGGAAAATGATATGAAAGATTATAATGCTCGCGATATTAGAATCATATAAAGTTCGGCAAGGAAACCGGCTATGCACATTGTGCAAATTCAAAAGAACTCAGGAAAATGAAGATAGCTAAATATAGTGCATCCAAAAGCAATACAGCCGTTAAGGAATAGAAAGCTCATTTTCTATCCACCAACGGCTGAATGTAAGCTTAGCTTGATGACATGGCCGCGGCTTTCGTCTCCTTTTTTCTCATAAGTCCTGTTTTTTCTGCTTCTTCGCCCCGCGCTCCTCGAGGAACTCCTTTGGCTCCGCCTCGGCGAGCGCCCTGGCGCGGCGCTCGAGCACCTCTTTGGGCTTGGCGGTGATCTCGCCCGCGGCGGTCAGTGCCTCCTTCGTCAGCAGCGGGCCGATCAGCTCGTAGATGAGCACGGAGAAGAGCACGATGCTGCGCACGAGCAGGCCGTTCTCCTCGCCGAGCGCCTGCGCGCTCACGCACATCCCCAGCGCCACGCCCGCCTGCGGCAGCAGCGTGATGCCGAGGTACCTGACCGTCTTTTCATCGCAGCCGACCGCCTTGGCCGACCAGCGTGCGCCAAAGTATTTGCCCGTGCTGCGGAAGATGATATAAACGACGCCGATGAGCACCATCGTCAGCTCACCGAACACCTCCAGCCGCAGCTCCGCGCCGCTGATGACGAAGAACACCGCTAGCAGCGGCGCCGACCAGTCGTCCGCGCGGTCCATCAGGTCCTCGGAGAGCGGGCAGATGTTGCAGAACACCGTGCCGAGCATCATGCACACGAGCAGCGGCGAGAAGCCGATGACGACCTCGCCGACGCGCCACTCCAGCGCCGCGAGCGCGACCGTGAGGAACACGAACGCGATGGTCATGGACATTCGGTTGCGGTTGGAATGGAACACGGCCTCGAGCCGCGTGAGGACCGCGCCCGCGAGCATTCCGAGCAGCAGGGAGAGCACGATCTCGATGAGCGGGTTGACGAGCACGGAAACGATGCTCAGCGCGCCGCTGATCATCGCCTTGGCGATGCCGAAGCTGACCGCGAACACCACCAGACCCACCGCGTCGTCCAGCGCGACGATGGGCAGCAGCAGGCTCGTGAGCGGGCCCTTGGCCTTGTACTGACGCACGACCATCAGCGTGGCGGCGGGGGCCGTCGCCGTGGCGATCGCGCCGAGCGTGATGGCGGCCGGCGCGGTGAGGATATCGGGGCGCAGGAAGTGGAAACCGAGCAGGGCGAGATCCACCAGCGCGGCGGCGACGAGCGCCTGCACGACGCCGATGATGAAGGCTTGACGGCCTGTTTTGCGCAGATCCTCCAGTCGAAACTCGTTGCCGATGGCGAAGGCGATGAAGCCCATCGCCACGTCGGAGATCGTGCCGAGCGCGGCGACGTCCTCATAGGTGGCGAAGCCGACGCCCGTGATGCCGAGCCGACCGAGGCAGAACGGTCCGATCAGCACGCCCGCGACCAGAAAGGCGGTCACGTCGGGCAGGCGCCAGCGGGAGAAGATGCGGGTCATTAGAAGCCCCGCGAGCAGGGCAAAGGCAACATTGAGCAAAGCGTACATGGGCGCGGCGTCCTTTCTTTTATGCAGAATGCACTACACTTGTAGCGCACCGATAGCCTATTATAGTCTTTTTTCCCGAAAAGGCAACCCGTTTTTGCCGTTCACGCCCCGACATTCTCTCATGCTTATCCTGTAAAAACCGCATAAAGAAGCGCGGCTCCCGGGAGCCGCGCTTCTTTCATTCTTCGATAAGCCGCGCCTGCCGCAGCCTGCGGAGCCGCTTCGCGGAGCGGTGCGCCTGTAGGAGGGCAAAGCTCCCGATGATAAGCCACAGCGATCCCAGAATCCCTTCTGCGATGATGCGCTCCGCCCAAAATTGCAGAAAGCCGCTCCCGCTTTTTTCCATCCAGTCCGCATGGAAGGCAAGTGCAAGCCGATACCAGTCCACCGCATAGTACAGGCACAGCCCCGCAAGAAGCAGCCGGGCCGCCGCGAGGGCACAGCGCGTTCGGAAATAGCGCTTCTCGCTCGTGATCTGCGAGTCGAGGTCGGAGAAAAGCTCGAACGGCGTGCCGTCGTTCCGTCTGCGCAGGATGAGAAAGCTCCCGATGTCCATGACCAGCTCGACGCCCAGCTCAGCGAGGCCGCGCACATAGTCGTCCTTCTGACCGTCGCGGGACTCGTAGAGGTACTGCACGCGGTAGCGGTACTCGTTCGGCTCGCCGCGGCGGTAACGGAAGGAGAGCCAGCCGGTGCCCTCGAGCTGCCAGCCCTCGGCGGAGAGCCGGTTGAACTGCCGCTCCATTTTTTCCGGATCAAGCGTATAGACCGGTCCGCACCAGGTCTTTTTCACATCGTTCATCGTCGTCTCCTTTCTCGGCAGGTCTATTCGTGGATGAGCTGCTCGTTTTGGAGAGCGCGCCATTTCCGGTGCGTGCGCACAGCTGCGAGCACGCCCCACACGGTAAGGCCGAGCCACAAAACGCCGGCGATGGCGTACACCGCGATCTTCGCCGCCCACGCCTCCAAAACGCTCGGCGCGCCTGCGGCGATCAAGTCGGCATAGATCTCGTCGAAGCCCCTCGCCGCATCGAACTCAAGCCATGCCCCGAAAAGCATCAGCGCGGCATTGACCGCACACCACAGCGCCGCAGCCAGCTGCGCATTGCGCACGCACTTCGCCTCCAGCGCCCTCGACGCAAGGTCGGAAAACATCTCTACCGGTCTGCCGTCGTCCTCCCAGCAGAAGAACGCACGATGCCAAAAGCATCCCAGGCAGGTCACGCCCAGCTCCTCCACGCCCGCGAGATAGGTCCGTCCCCGCTCCGTATCCGGGTCGTCCTTCATCATCTGCATATAATAGCGGTAGCGCGTGCCGTCGCTGCGCTCAAAGCGGAAAAAGATACAGCCGACGTTCGCGAGCTCCCAACCGCGCCGGCGGTGCCGCGCGAGCCAGCGCTGAAACCGCGCATTGTCAAACAGCAGGTACCAGATCCATATAACGCAAAGCTTCTGCTTTCGCATTCCTCTCTCCTTTCCGTCACGTCCAGTTCCTTGTCAGGGCCTCGCCGTTGGCGGTCAGCTCCTGTAATCGGGCAAGCTCCGCGCGCACGGCGGCGCGCCCCTCGGGGGTGATGCGGTATTCCTTTTTGCGCCCCTCGTCCTCGCCCACCGCCTCAATCCAGCCGCGCTCGGTGAGCGTGGTGAGCGCGCCGTAGAGCGTGCCGGCGGCAAGGCGCACACGCCCGCCGCTCAGGCGCTCGACGTTCTGCATGATGCCGTAGCCGTGCAGCGGCGCGTCGAGCGAGAGCAGGATATAAAAGACCGCTTCGGTCAGTGCAGCGGTGCTCATACGCTTTCCCCTCCCCCCGTTTTTATCGGTTGCCGATATATCGGCTACCGATATAGTAGCATGGAGCGGTCCGGTTGTCAAGCAGAAAAAAGCGGCGGTCCGTGAGGATCGCCGCTTGGCTCGTCAAAACGTGACATTGCTGCGTTTCGACCGTTTCTTCAGCTTTTTTATCCGAGCTGCTTGGTTTTTTCCACGGCGGCGTCCACCGCTTCGATGCACGCGCTGCGCAGGCCGTTCCGCTCCAGCGCGGCGACGCCCGCGATGGTGCTGCCGCCGGGGCTGCACACCTCGTCCTTGAGCTGTCCCGGGTGCCGGCCGGTGCGGAGCACCATTTCGGCGCTGCCGAGCAGCATCTGCGCGGCATAGCGCTGCGCCTTGGCGCGGGGCAGGCCGTTCTTCACGCCGCCGTCCGCAAGCGCCTCGAGAAACAGATAGGCGTAGGCGGGGCCGCAGCCGGAGACGGCGCTCGCCGCGTCGATTAGGTGCTCGCTCAGCTCATCGAGCAGGCCGGCGGGCGCCATCAGCTCGCGGAAGGCGCACAGCTCGTCCTCGCTCACGCGGCCGTTCGCCGCGTAAAGGATCAGCCCCTGCCCCACGGCGCAGGGCGTATTCGGCATGATGCGGATGATCTTCTTGTCCGCGCCGAGCAGCAGCGCGAGCTTCTCAAGGCTCACGCCCGCGAGCATGGAGACGAAAATGCCCCCGGAGGCAAGGATATCCGCCTTCAGGCCCTCGACCACACCGACGACCATCTGCGGCTTGACGCCGAGAAAGACGAAGCGGCTGTCCGAAAGAATATGCTGCGGCGTTTCCGCCGTGCAGCCAAGCCGCTGCGCGGCGGCCTCAGAGCGTTCCCGCGTGGAGCAGGCCACGGCTATTTTTTCGCCGCCGGTCTTTTTCGCCGCAGCGAGCGCAAGCGCACCGCCCATATTGCCGGCGCCGATGAAGCCGGCCTCATACTTTGCCATCAAGCGTCCCTCCTTACCGGATCTGTCCGTCGCCGCGGACGACGTATTTGTAGGTACACAGCTCGTCGAGCCCCATGGGACCGCGTGCGTGGAGCTTCTGCGTGGAAATTCCCATCTCGCAGCCGAGGCCGAACTCGCCGCCGTCGGTGAAGCGGGTGGAGACGTTGACGTAGACCGCCGCGCTGTCCACCTGCTCGGTGAATTTCTTCGCCGCGGCGGCGTCCTCGGTCACGATGCCGTCGCTGTGATGCGTGGAGTGCGCGGCGATGTGCGCGATGGCGGCATCCACGCTGTCCACCACGCCGACGGCGAGGATGTAGTCGAGAAATTCGGTGTCGAAGTCGCGCTCCCCGGCGGGAGTGCCGTCAATGATCCGCGCGGCGGCGGAGTCGAGCCGCAGCTCGACGGGGACCAGTCCTGCGGCGGCGCGGTCGTCCACGATGGCCTTTTTGAGCAGGGGCAGGAACTGCGCCGCGATGTCGCGATGGACAAGGCAGACCTCCTCCGCGTTGCAGACGGAGGGGCGGCTGGCCTTGGCGTTAACGATGATATTGACCGCCTTCGTAAGGTCGGCGGCCCTGTCCACATAGACGTGGCAGATGCCGGTTCCGGTCTCGATGCAGGGGACGGTGGCGTTCTCCACGCAGGCGCGGATCAAGCCCGCGCCTCCGCGCGGGATCAGGAGATCGACGAGTCCCTTCGCTGTCATCAGCTCCTGCGCGGAGGCGTGGCTCGTATCCGAAACGATGTTCACGATGTCGGGATCGCCGCCCGCCTGCGCAACGCCCGCCTTGAGCGCCGCGACGATGGCGCGGGCGCTGCGGTAGGCCTCCTTTCCGCTGCGGAGCATACAGACGTTGCCGCTCTTGACGGCGAGCGCCGCAGCGTCGGAGGTGACGTTGGGGCGGCTCTCGTAAATGATGGCGACGAGGCCGAGCGGCACCTGCACCTTGTCGATGACGATGCCGTTGGGGCGCACGACCTCGCTCAGGACGCGGCCCGTATGGTCGGGGAGCTTTACCGTATCGCGGATGCCGTTCGCCATGCCGGCGATGCGGCCTTCATCGAGCTTGAGCCGGTCGAGCATGACGTCGGTGATGTGGCCGCGCGCGGCGGCCATGTCCTCCGCGTTCGCGGCGAGGATCTCCGCGCAGTGCGCCTCCAGGCTGTCCGCCATAGCGAGGAGCAGCGCGTTCTTTTTCTCCGCGCCGGCAGCGGCGATGCTGCCCATCGCCGCGCGGGTCTTTTGAAGAAGCTCCAGCGTTGTCATATTCTTCACCTCTTGACTAGGAAGCGGGTGCCGATGGGCTTGCCCGCGACGATATCATACAAAAGCTCCGGCTTCTCGCCGTTGGCGATGACCATTTCGCAGCCCGCGCCGGTGGCGATCTGCGCCGCCGAGAGCTTGGTCGCCATGCCGCCCGTGCCAAGGCTCGAGCCGCTGCCGCCGCCGAGGGCGATGATGCGCTCGTCAATGGTCTCCACGGTGGGGATGAGCTTCGCGCCGGGGTTCTTGCGCGGGTCGCCGTCGTAGAGGCCGTCGATGTCCGAGAGCAGCACGAGCAGGTCCGCAGAAACGGTGGCGGCGACGATGGCGGAGAGCGTGTCGTTGTCGCCCACGGCGATCTCCTCGGTGGAGACGGTGTCGTTCTCGTTGATGACGGGCAGCGCGCCCAGCTCCAACAGGCGGTCCATCGTATTGTGGAAGTTCTCCTTCCGGCTGCCGCCGTCGGCGATGTCCGGCGCGGTGATGAGGAGCTGGCCGACGATGTGGTTATACTCGGTGAAGAGCTTGTCGTAAACGTACATCAGCTCGCACTGGCCGACCGCGGCGGACGCCTGCTTGCCCGGCATATCCTTGGGGCGCTCGGACAGGTTGAGCTTGCCGAAGCCCATGGCAATGGCGCCGGAGGAAACGAGGATGATCTCGTGGCCCGCGTTCTTCAGGTCGCTGAGCGTTTTGCACAGCCGCTCCATCCGCTGAATGTTCAGCCGTCCCGTGGGGTAGGCGAGCGTGGAGGTGCCCACCTTGACAACGATACGCATAAGAAAGACTCCTTTCTTTCAGTAACGAATAAAAGTGATTTGCATTATAGCACAGCCTTTCGGATTTTGCACTACCTTTCTGCAATTTTTAACGCGGTGCGCTGCATTTTTTCGCGTGCGATAAAAAATGCACCCGAAAGCCAAAGGCTTTGGGTGCATTTTCTCAGTCAACAATATCGACCGATACCTTCTCTCCGGTGCGCTGCGCATAGGAGCGGATGACTGTACGGATCTCTTTGGCGATGCGGCCCTGACGGCCAATCACCTTGCCCATATCGTCGGGCGCAACGTGCAGCTCCAACGTCAGCTCGTCCGTTCCCTGCTTCTCCGTCACCGTGACCTCATCCGGATGCTCGACCAGATTTTTGGCGATGTAGAGCAGCAAGTCCTTCATGCGTTGTCCCCCGCGGATCAAATCGCGTTGATTCTCTTGAGCAGCGCGCGGACGGTGTCGGTGGGCTGGGCGCCGGTCTTGATCCACTCTTGAGCGCGCTCGGCGTCGATCTTGATCTCAGCGGGGCTCACGCAGGGATTGTAGGTACCAATCTCCTCGATGAAGCGGCCGTCGCGGGGATAGCGGGAATCGGCGACGACGACGCGATAGAAAGGAGCCTTCTTGGCGCCCATACGGCGCAGACGAATTTTGACCATGGTGTTTTTTCCTCCGAAATAAAAATATGTTTTTTGTTGTATGATCGTATGCACTTGGCATGAATCAACGAGGTATTATTTGAAGCGCTTTTTGCGGCCGAAGCCGTGCATCCGGCTCATGCCGCCCTTGCCGCCGAAGCCGCCGAGCCCCTTGGGCATTTTGCCGCGGGTCATCTGCTTGACAAGGTCCTGCATCAGCTCGAACTGCTTTAAGAGGCGGTTGACGTCCACGACCTCCAGTCCGCAGCCGGCGGCGACGCGCTTTTTGCGGCTCGCGCCGAGGAGCTTGGGGTTCTCGCGCTCCTCCGGCGTCATGGAGAGGATGATAGCCTCGGTGTGCGCCATGACCTTGGGGTCGAGCTCGGCGCCGGCTAACTGCTTGCCCATGCCGCCGGGCATCATCTCGGCAAGCTGGCTGAGGTCGCCCATGCCGCGCAGCTGCACGAGCTGTTCATAGTAGTCGGTGAGGGTGAAGCGGTTCTTCCGGAGCTTTTCCTCGAGCTTCTTCGCCTTCTCCTCGTCGACGTGCTGCTCCGCCTTTTCGATGAGGCTGAGCACGTCGCCCATGCCGAGGATGCGGGAGGCCATGCGGTCGGGGTGGAAGGGCTCGAGCATATCGAGCTTTTCGCCCGTGCCGATGTATTTGATGGGCTTTCCGGTCGCCGCGCGGATGGAGAGCGCCGCGCCGCCGCGGGCGTCGCCGTCGAGCTTGGTGAGCACCACGCCGTCGATGCCGAGGGCTTCGTCGAACGCGGTCGCGGCGTTCACGGCGTCCTGTCCGGTCATGGCGTCCACGACCAGCAATATCTCGTTCGGCTTCACCGCCGCCTTGACGCGCTTGAGCTCGTCCATGAGCTGCTCGTCGATGTGCAGGCGGCCGGCGGTATCGAGGAAGACGATGTCGTTGCCGTGGTCCTTCGCGTACTTGACGGCTTCGACCGCGATGGTGACGGGGTCGATCTGCCCCATCTCGAACACGGGCAGGCCGAGCTGTGCGCCGACGACCTGAAGCTGCGTGATGGCCGCGGGACGGTACACGTCGCAGGCGGCGAGCAGCGGACGCTTGCCCTGCCGGCGCAGGAGGCCGGCGAGCTTGGCGACGTTCGTCGTCTTGCCCGCGCCCTGAAGGCCGACCATCATCACGACCGTCGGCGGGTTGTTGGCAAAGGTCAGGCGCGCGTTCGCGCCGCCCATCAGAGCCGTCAGCTCCTCGTTGACGATCTTGATGACCTGCTGGGCGGGGGTGAGGCTGTCAAGCACCTCGGCGCCGACGGCGCGCTCGGAGACTCTGGCGACAAAGTCCTTGACGACCTTGTAGCTCACGTCCGCCTCGAGCAGCGCCATGCGCACCTCGCGCATCGCGAGTTTGATATCCTCCTCGGTCAGGCGGCCCTTGCCGCGCAGGCCCTTGAATACGCTGTTGAGCTTTTCGCTCAGGCCCTCAAATGCCATGAAATGCTCCTTCTTACTCCTTGAGTGCCGCGGTCTCCTGTTCGATCACGGTCACGAGCTCTGCGATGCGGGAATCCTCATACCGGCGGTCATTGAGCCTGCGCAGCTCGTCCGCCGCCGCCTCGATGCGCTCGAGGTGGGGGGTGCGCTGCATAAAGCGCTTGACGAGCCCGGTCTTATCCTCGATCTCGGTCATGTACGCCTCGGCGCGGACGATGACGTCGCGCACGCCCTGACGGGAGATGCCGTAGTTCTCGGCGATCTCGGAGAGGGACAGGTCCTCGTCGTAGTAAAGCTCGTAAAATTCCTTCTGCCGCTCGGTGAGGAGTTCGCCGTAGAAGTCAAAGAGCATCGTCATGCGAAAGGTCTGATTTTTCACGGGGAATCCTCCTTTGAGTATTCCGTGTAAAGCCATAACGCTTTACAACAGGAATCAGTTTACACGAGTTTAGCAGAAAAGTCAAGGGTTATTCGCGGGAAAAACGGCGAATGGGAAAGATTTTATGAAAAGATGTGGTAATGTTCACCGTTTCGTGCTATGCTACCATCAAACAGAATGGAAAAGGAGCCGTAAACCATGGAGCCTTTGCGGAAAAAGCTGGCCGAGGGCGTTTTTCTGACCTACGTCCCCGCCGCAAAATTCAAGACCGGCGTGCTGGGCGCGCAGCTCATCACGCCGCTGGAGGAGAGCACCGTCGCCGCCGGCGCGCTGCTGCCCGCCGTGCTGCGCCGCGGCACGACCGCGCACCGCGATATGCGCTCGATCGCCGCGGAGCTGGACCGCCTGTACGGGGCGTCCATCGCCTACACCGTGCGCAAGAAGGGCGAGAACCAATGTCTCGGCTTTGTCGGCAGCTTTCTCGACGAGCGCTACGTTCCCGGCGGGGAGCGGCTGCTCGAGCCGATGGCCGACCTGCTCGGCGAGCTGCTGCTCGATCCGCTCACGCGGAACGGGCGCTTTCTGAGCGACTATGTGGAGAGCGAGAAGGAGAACCTGATCGACGCCATCGAGAGCATTCTCAACGACAAGCGCGACTACGCCGACGCACGGCTTTTGCAGGAAATGTGCCGCGGCGAGCGCTACGGCATCGACCGGCTCGGCACCGTGGAGGGCGTGGAAAGGCTCACGAACCAGACGCTCTACCGCTATTACAATGAGCTTCTTGCCACGGCGCGCATCGAGCTATTCTACTGCGGCAGCGCGGACTGCGCTCGCGTGGAGGGAGCGCTGGACCGTGCGCTGGCGGCGCTCCCGCGCGAGCGGGTCGCCGAGCCTGCGGTCGCCGAGCGTGCGGATGCGCCCGAGACGGTGCGTGAGATCACGGAGACGATGGACGTGACGCAGGCGAAGCTCGCCATGGGCTACCGCGCCGCGAGCGAGGACACGCCCGCGCTGCTGCTGGCGAACCTCATCTTCGGCGGCTACTCCAACTCCAAGCTGTTTCTGAACGTGCGCGAGAAGCTCTCGCTGTGCTACTATGCCTCGTCCGGCTACCACCGCTCCAAGGGCATCATCACGGTGTCGAGCGGCATCGACGCGCGAAATTACGAGGTCGCACGGCGCGAGATCGCCGCGCAGCTCGAGGCCGTGCAGAACGGCGATTTCGCGCCGTGGGAGCTGGAGGGTGCACGGAGCTGTATGCTCTCCTCGCTCCGCTCGCGCGAGGACAGCGCGGGCCGGCTGGAGGAATACTATCTCGGGCAGGCCGCGACGGGGCTGTGGGAGGATACCGACGCGCTGATCGCGCAGCTCGAGGCCGTCACGCCCGAGCGCGTCGCCGAGGCGGCGCGGAGCATTCGGCTCGACACGGTCTATTTTCTCACCGGAAAGGAGGACGCGGCGCAATGAAGTGGAATGAAACGAATTATCCCCGCATCGGCGAAACGGTGCTGCGGACCACGCTGCCGAACGGGCTGACCGTCGCCGTTGTGCCCAAGCCGCTCTACCGCAAGCGCTACGCCTTCTTCACCACGCGCTACGGCGGCATGGATATGCGCTTCCGGCTCGACGGCGCGTGGCACGATACGCCCGCGGGCATCGCGCACTATCTGGAGCACAAGATGTTCGACACCGAGGACGGCAACGCTTTGCAGGTCCTAAGCCAGAATGGCGCGGAGCCGAACGCCTTCACCTCCAACGCGACGACCGCCTATTACTTCGACTGCACGGAGCACTTTGAGGAGAATCTGAGGATCCTGCTCTCGTTCGTCTCCGTACCCTACTTCACGCAGGAGAGCGTGGACAAGGAGCGCGGCATCATCGGTCAGGAGATCCGCATGGTGGAGGACACGCCCGACTGGAGGGTCTACACCAACCTGCTCGAGTGCCTGTACCACTCCTCCCCCGCCCGCGTCGCCATCGCCGGCACGGTGGAGAGCATCGCGGAGATCACGCCCGAAACGCTCTACGCCTGCCACAAGGCGTTCTACGACCCGGCGAACATGATGCTGTGCGTCGTCGGCGACGTGAAGCCCGACGAGATCGCCGCCATCGCGGAGGAGATCCTGCCGAAGAGCTGCGGCGAGGTCATCGAGCGCGACTACGGGCAGGAGGATATGCGCGTCGTCGAGAAGTGCCGCCGCGAGGTGATGGAGGTCTCGATGCCGCAGTTTCTCGTCGGCTTTAAGTGCCCGAGCGCAGCGGACGGCGAGGCGCTGATGCGGCAGGACATCATTGCGGACATCGCCTGCGACATCCTGCTCGGCGATTCCTCGCCGCTCTACCAACGGCTCTACGACAAGGGGCTCATCAACGGCAGCTTCGGCGGCGGCTTCGACCAGCTGCCCGGCATCGCCTACCTCTACGCCGGCGGCGACAGCGATGCGCCCGAGACGGTCGTGCGCGCCATTCTGGACGAGGCGCAGCGCCTTGCGCGCGAGGGCGTGGACGAGGCGTTCTATCAGCAGCTCCGCCGCGCGAGCTTCGGCTCGACGCTGCGCGCCCTCAACAGCTTTGAGAACATTGCCGTATCCGTTGCGGACGGCGCGTTCCGCGGCTTTGACCCCTTCCGCTTCCCCGAGGTGTACGATTCCGTCACCCGCGCGGACGTGGAGGCGTTTCTGCGCGAGAGCATCGTGGAGGAGCGCAGCGCGCTGTCCATTCTCATTCCCAAGAAGGAGGGAGTCTCCCAATGAGCTATCCCAACGCAGACATCAGCTTTCCCGGACTGTTCGGCGACTGGCGCTTTACCCTCTCGCCCAAGCTGCTCAACATCGGCAACGGCATCTACTGGTACGGCGTGCTCATCGCCGCAGGGCTGCTCATCGCCCTGTGGTTCTGCATGAAGCGCGCGCCGCACTACGGTCTGACCGAGGATGACGTGATCGACACCGTGCTGTGGGCCATTCCCTTTGCCATCGTCGGCGCGCGGGTCTACTATGTGCTCTTTTACCTCGACCAGTTCCGCCTTGCGGACGGCAGCGTCGACTGGGCGGAGACCTACCGCATCTGGGACGGCGGGCTTGCCATCTACGGCGGCATTCTCGCGGCGTTCCTGACCGCGTGGCTCGTCTGCCGGAAAAAGAAGCTCAGCTTTTGGGCGATGACCGACTGCTGCGTCGCGGGCATCTTCATTGGGCAGGCCATCGGCCGCTGGGGCAATTTCTTCAACCGCGAGGCCTTCGGCGGCATGACCGAGCTGCCGTGGCGGATGCGGCTGTGGATCAGCGGCACCTACTATATCGACGTGCATCCGACGTTCCTGTATGAGAGCCTGTGGAATGTTGCGGGGCTGCTGCTCCTCTGCCTTGTGATGGACAAAGCGCGGCGCTTCGACGGCGAGAACACCTGCTTCTACTTCCTCTGGTACGGCATCGGGCGCTTCTGGATCGAGGGGCTGCGGACCGACAGCCTGTACCTTTTCAACGTCACGCTTTTCGGCGAGCGCGTGCGTGTGTCGCAGGCGCTGAGCCTTGTGATGATCGTTCTCACGGCAGTCATCCTGCTGAGGAACCGCAGCGCCGATCCCGCGCGGATGTTCGTCAACCGCAGGCTCGACGGGCAGGTGACCGTCCTGCCCGATCGGAGCGAGGAGCGTCCCATCGCGGACGGCCCCGCGGAGGGCGCCGCAGAGCCGGCGGACGACGGAGACAACGGCTGAAAAACGATAGAAAGAAACGGAAGGACCGCGAACGCGGTCCTTCCGTTTTGCTTTGCTGTTTTACGGCTCGCTCTGCGAAACGGCGAGCTTTTTGGCCTTCTTCCGCTCCCGACGGTGCGTCAGATCGTCGATGACGCAGTAGTACACGGGGGTGAAAAGCAGCGTGATGACGGTCGAGACGAGCATACCAGCGATCATGGTGGTGCCCATGTCGCTCATCATCTCGTTCATCTTGCCGGTCATGCCGAGCGCCGTCGGCACGAGGGCGAGGATGGTGGTGAGCGTGGTCATCAGCACGGGGCGGATACGCAGCGGGCAGGCGTGGAGGATGGCCTCCTCGCGCGTCTCGCCGCGGTCACGGCGCTGCTTGATGTAGTCCACGAGGACGATGGAGGCGTTGACCACCGTGCCGGCGAGCATGATGAGGGAGACGAGCGAGATCATCGAAAGGTCCTTGCCCGTGAGCGGCAGCGCGAAGAGCGCGCCGGCAAAGGCGATGGGCAGGATCATCATGATAATGACCGGCATGATGAAGGATTCGAACTGCGAGGCCAGCACGAAGTACACAAGGCCGACGGAGACGATGAGCGCGAGTCCGAGGTCGGAGAAGTTCTCCATCATCTCGGTGTAGCCGCCGGCAAGCTCGGCGGTGTAGCCGCCGGGGAGCGTGTAGCCCGCGAGGATGGCGCGGATGCTCTGCGCCATGGCGCTCGTGTCGCCGTCCGCAGCGTCACCGGAGACGGTCACCTGACGGGACTGGTTGTAGCGCGTGATGGTCTGCGGGGACATGACGACGCTGACGTCGGCGATGCTGCCGAGCGGCACGCTGCCGCCGGTCGGCGTGGAGATTGCCATGGAGCGCAGGGCATCCATGCTCTCCTCCGCGCGGCCGTCGCCGCGCACGACCACGTCGACCTCCTTATTGTCGATGGTGACGGTGGTGGCGGTGGCGCCGGTCAGACCGGAGCGCACCGCCGCGGCGACGCTGTAGGCGGTCAAGCCGTACTGCGAGCACGCTTGACGGTCCGCAGTCACCTTGACCTGCGGCACCTGCTCGGCGACCGTGGAGGAAACGTCCACCGCGCCGGGGATCGCCGCGATCTGCGTGGTGAGGTCGTCCGCGATCATCTTGAGCGTGGTGTAGTCCTCGCCCGTGATGTTGACGCTCACGCCGCTGCCGCCCATCATCGCGCCCATGTCGTAGGCCGAGCAGGTGATCTCGCAGCCGGCGACGTCATAGGTCGCGTCGCGCAGGGCGTTGGCGATGTCGGTCGCGCTGCGGTCGCGCTCGCCCTTGTCGGTGAGGTTGAGCACCAGGCTGGCGCTCTGTCCGTTATCGGCGGTGTAGTAGTAGCTGGCAAGCTCGGGGATGGTCTCCTCGGCAATGGCGGCGACACGCTCCGCCATCGCCGCCGCCTGCTCGACCTTCGAGCCGATGGGCATGGAGACGGTCACGGTGACCATGCCCTCATCCATCTCGGGCAGGAGCACCATTTTGGTGTTCAGGCAGGCGGCGAGGAACACCGCGACGAGGGCGACGGACACCAGCACGCCGCGCTTGAGGTGATGCACATAGTAGTCAAGCTTTTTCACATACCAGTCCATGAGCTTCTGCGCGCGGCGGCCGCCCTTCTGCGCCCTTTGGAGGGCGTCAAGGTGCACCTTGCTCTCGTCGAGCAGGAAGTAGCACAGCAGCGGCACGAGCGTCACGGCGACGGCGAGCGAGCCGAGAATGAGGAAGGCGATGGTCAAGCAGAAGTCCTTGAAGATCTGACCCGCGATGCCGCCGGTGAGCCCGAGCGGCAGGAACACCGCGACGGTGGTGAGGGTCGAGGCGGTCAGCGAGAGCGTGACCTCCTTTGTGCCCTCGACGCAGCTGGTCATGCGGTCGTGTCCCTCGGACGCCCAGCGGTAGATGTTTTCGAGCACGATGATGGAGTTATCCACGATCATGCCGACGCCCATCGCGATGCCGCCGAGGCTCATCATGTTGAGCGTCAGGTCGCAGACGTACATCAGCACGAACACCGCGAGGATGCACACAGGCATGGAGACCGCGATGGTCATGGTCGCGCCGCCGCGGCGCAGGAACAGCCACACCACGACCGCCGCGAGCACGACGCCGAGGACGATGCCCTCGAGCGCGGCGTCGACGGCGACGTTGATGTACTCGCTCGCGACGTAGGGGATGGCATAGTGGATGGAGCCGTCCTTCGCCGCCAGCTCCTCCATGGCCGCGACCACCGCGTCGGCGGTCTTGACCTCGTTCGCGCCGGAGCGCTTGCTGACCTGCAGCACGATGCCGGGCGTGCCGTCCATCGCGGCGATGGCGTCGCGGTCGGAGGTCTCGAAGGCGACGGTCGCGACCTCGCCGAGGCGCACCGTGCCGCCGGTCTGGAGCGGGATGTTGATGTTGGCGACCTCATCGACGGAGGAGAGCTGCGCGTCGGTGGTGACGGAGAGCTTCTGACTGCCGTTGTAGACCTCGCCGGCGGGATAGAGCAGGTTCTCCGCCTGCAGGATCTGCGTGATGTAGCTCGTGGAGAGGCCGTAGCCCGCCGCGCGCTGCGTGTCGAGCGTCACGGTGATCTGACGCTCCACGCCGCCGGAGACGGAGACGGACGCCACGCCGTCGATGCGCTCGAGCGCGGGGGCGACCACGTTCTCCGCCTGCTGCTGGAGCGCGGCGAGGTCGTCGCCGAGGAGACCGACGATGGCGCTCGGCATGAGCTCGGACACGTTGATGTTCAGAATGACGGGAGAGCCGCAGCCGTCGGGCAGGCTGAGCGCGTCGAACTTCTCGCGCAGCTTGGTCGCCGCGATGTCCACGTCGGTGTTCTCAACGTACATGATCTGGATGGTCGAGATGCTGTCGGCGCTCGAGGAGGTGACGGAGTCCACGCCGGGCACCGACATGATGGCGGACTCGAGCGGGCGCGTGACGAGCTGCTCGATATCCTCGGGGCCCGCGCCGTTGTAGTAGCAGTACACATAGGCCGCGGGGTACTCGATGTTCGGCAGCAGCGCCATCTGGAGCTGGGTGGTGTAGACCACGCCGAACACCGCGATCATAATGACCGCGAGCAGCGTTGTGACCTTGTGCCGGATGCAGAATTTCGCAATGTTCATGGAGCTTATCCCTCCACGACGCGCACGGCGTCGCCGTCGGAGAGGTACTGCTGGCCGACCGTGACGAGCTGCTCGCCCGCGTCAAGGCCGCTCGTGACCTCGGTCAGACCGCTGCCGGTGAGGCCGGTGGTGATGTCGACGCGCTTGGCCGCGTCGTTCTCGACGATAAAGACATACTGCTTGTCGCTGCTCGTGAGGATGGCCTCGCTCGGCACGACGACCGCGCTCTCGCTCACGGCGGTGTGGAACGTCACGTCGGCAAACATACCGGAGAGCAGGCCCTCGACCTCTGCGGGCACTGTGACGGTGACGGTGTAGAGCTTCGTCATCTGATTGGCGGTCTTTTCGACGGAGCGGATCACGCCCTCAAATTCGGCGTCCGCCGCGCTGACGCGGACCGTGACCGTGTCGCCGATGGCGAGCTTGGGCACCAGCGCCTCGGAGACCATAACGGTGACTTTCATCTGCTCCGCGCCGTCGATGACGGCGACGGCGTAGCTGGGCGAGACCATGCCGCCCTCGCTCGCGGTGAGCGAGGCGAGCACTCCGTCCACCGGCGCGATGACGTTGCCGTGGCTGTCGATGTTCTCCATGGCAAGAGCAAGCTGCTCGTAGCTCGATTTCGCGCTCTGCATCCCCGCTTCAAGCTGGGCGAGCGTGGAATCACGCTGCGCCTTGGCGGAGAGGTATTGCAGCTCCATCTGCTCGACCTCCAGCTGAGATGCCGCGCCGATCTCGAAGAGCGCCTTGGTGTCGTTCCAGTTCTTTTCGTACAGGGCGGCCTGACGGTCAAGAATGTCCTTCTGGGCGCTGTAGCTCGACGCAGCGCTCGTGTAGCCGATCTCCGCCGCGCGGTACTGCGCGAGCGCGCTTTCCATGTCGAGCGAGCAGATCACGTCGCCCGCCTTGACCGTGTCGCCCGCCTGCACATAGACGGCGGTACACTTGGCCGTCGAGGTGACGTAGACGCTCGTTTCGCTGTCGGCGGTCACCTGACCGGAGACCGTATTCTCCGAGGCGATGTCCTGCGCCTCGACCGTCTGCACCTGCACGGCAACGCCGGCGGGCGCGGTGACGGTCTCTTCCTTCTGGCAGCCCGCAAGGCTCAGCGCCAACGCGAGCGCCAGCAGCAGGGAAATCGTTTTCTGTTTCATCGTTTCAGCCCTCCTCAGCCAGCCAGCAGGCCGCAGTCCACGGCCCAGCGATAGTTGTTGTACGCAGTGAACAGGTCGCGCTCGGCACCGGAGACGGCGCCCTGCGCGGTGTAGAGGTCGTCCTCCGCCGTGTGCAGGGCGTTCTCGGAGATCGTGCCCTGCTCGTACTTGAGCTGCGCGGCCGCAAGGTCGCTGCGCTCACATTCCAGCGAGACCTTCGCTGCGGAAAGGATCTGCGCACAGTCCTTCACCTTGTCATAGAGCGAGCGGAAGGAAAGCTCGTACTTCTGCACCGTGGCGTTGTAGGTGTACTGCGCCGCCTGCCACTTGTGCCTTGCCTGCACCTTTTTGTAATCCTTTTCGTTGTAGTAGCTCTTCGCGCCGCTGTCGTCGTATTCCTCGTCGGCGTCGTCGAGCGTCTTTTTCGCGGCGTAGAGGTCGTAGCTCGCCGCCTTTGCCTTTTCCAGATCCTTCTCCACATCCATGGCGGAAAGCTGCTCCGCCGTCACAGCGGGCAGCACGCCAAGCGTGAGCGGCGCGGTCAGCTCCTCGCCGACCATCGCGTTGAGCTGGCGGCGAAGCGCGGTGATGTTCATGTCGAGCGTCGCCTTGCCGCTCTCAAGCTGAATCTTGCCCGCCTTTGCCTGTTCGAGCGTCATGGTGCTGATCTGTCCGAGCTGATAGCGCAGCTCCAGCTCCGCGAGCGTGCGGCCCAGCGCCGCGTCCTGCCGCGCGAGCGCGGCGGACTGCTCCTCAAGCCCGAGGAGCGTTATGTAGGCGGACTGCGCCATCTGGATGGTGGAATCCTCCATGTTTTTGAGCTGGTGGACGGCGCCGGCATTGTCCTTTTGCAGCTCGCCGTCGCGCACGGCGTCGAACTGCTTGCGATAGGCATCATACTGTGCCTGGAGCGACTGGTTCGCCAGAGTTCCGACTGCGGCGCCCACGGCGCTGATTGCTTCCTGCGTTGCTGATGACGCATCATACGCCATTGCCCCGACGCTGCCGAGCGCAGTCATGCTCCACTGCGCGTTTGCAAGCTTGTTGAGACCGTCGCGCAGCTCCTGCTCGACCTTCTCATAGTCGGTGCTCTCGACCAGCGCGATGCTCTCCTCCAGCGCGAGGAGGGCATAGCTCTTCTCCTTCATCCGTGCACCGAGGTTTTCAAAGCTCAGCGTGCCTGCCGCGTCCGGCGAGGTCTGCGCGGTCTCCGCAGCGGGCTCATCCTTTTTCTGCTCGTCTGCCAGCACGCCGACCGCCAGCGCTGAGAGCATGGCGAGGGCAAGCAGCAGAGCCGTCCATTTTTTCTTCATTTGCGGTGTCCTCCTTCGGGTACGGCAGCGCTGCCGTTCTTGATGATCTCAACGCGCCCGCACAGGCGCGTGCGCTCGAGCGCGAAGCTCTCCGGCTTTTTCAGCGTGCGGGCGATGGCGCAGGCGAGCGCGCCCACGAGCAGGGTGAATACGTCGTCCACAAAGCCGTCCTCCTGCATGCGCAGGAGCGCGGGGGCGATGTGCTCGAGGAGCTTCTGCGGGCAGAGCTCCCCCGCCGCACGCTCAAAAAAGAGCTGCTGCACGTCCATATTGACGTTCAGACTCAGCAGCGCGAAGGCGCGGGAAAACGCCGGCGTGATGCAGCCGCTCGGGGCGACCATGGCGTCGAGCAGCGCAAGGGGCATGGAGAAAAGGTCTCCGCCCGAGCGCTCGAGCGTGTCGTGGAACAGGTCGAGAAATTGGTCGCGAATCTCGTCGATGAGGGTGAGGAAGAGATCGTTCTTATCCTCGAAATACTGGTAAAAGCTGCCGCGCGGGATGCGTGAGGTCTGCACGATGCGGTTGATGGACGCCTCGGCGTAGGGCACTGCGGTAAATTCGCTCCATGCGCTGTCTAAAATGCGCGCTCGCTTCTCCTCCGGCAGGCGGAAAAAGGTATCGGTCGGCATAGGTCCCTCCTGTATGACAATCTGTCGCAAAATGACAATCTGTCACAGATTATACGAGCACTTCCCTACTCTGTCAATAGGTCAAATCGTTAAGAAACCACGAATAGTTAAGTCAATCTAACCATATTCCGCTGAAAAGCGCCGTCCGTGGGACGGCGCTCTGGATTCAGCCAATGCCGCCGAGGAGCGCGCCCGCGATGAGCGCAAGCAGCGCGCAGGCGCAGTAGACATATTTGCTCAGAGGATAAAACCACGCGCCGATGGGCTTGTCCGCGCCCTTGTTGACCGCGGCAAGGACGAAGTCCTTCCCCGCCACCCAGAAGAACAGGATGCCGGCCAGCAGCGCGCCGAGCGGGCAGATGTAGATGGACACCACGTCCATCCAGTCGGAGACGATGGCTTGAATGCACAGCGACACCGCCGTGCCGATCACGGCAATGACCGCGACTGCGGCCACGCGCTTGAGGTGCAGCTTATCCTGCAGCGCCTCGACCGAGACCTCGTAGAGGTTCACGAGGGAGGTAAGCCCCGCGAAGAGCACGCAGAGGAAGAACACCAGGCCGATCACGCGCCCGCCGGGCATCCCGTTGAACACGTTCACGAGGAAAATAAACATCAGTCCCGGGCCGCCGTCGGAAAGGTCCGCGCCGCCCGCCGCCATCGCGGGAATGATGACGAGCGCCGCCAGCAGCGCCGCCAGCGTATCGAACAGCGCCACGTTGCGCGCGGCGGAGGGGATCGACTCGTCATCCGAGAAGTAGGAGCCGTAGATCACTGTGCCGTTTCCCGCCACGGAGAGCGAGAAGAACGCCTGCCCGAAGGCGTAGATCCACAGCTTCGGGTCGGCAAGGCCCGCGGGGTCGAGGGTGAAGATGTAGCGGTAGCCGTCGCCCGCGCCGGGCAGCGACGCAATGTAGACGCCCAGTCCCGCAAAGAGGAAGAACAGCACGGGCATCATGACCTTGTTCGCCCGCTCGATGCCGCCGCCCACGCCGAAGGCCATGATGGCAAAGTTGACCGCCAGCGCAATCACCAGCCAGAAATTGTTGCCCCAGCCGCAGGCTGTGCCGTTGAAGCGGCCGACGATGACGTTCATATCCTGTCCCATGGCAAAGAGTCCACCGTCGAGCGCCAGCGCAAAATACTTGAAGATCCAGCCCACCACGCAGCTGTAGCCGATGGCGAGCGCCAGCGAGCCGAGCACCGGGATATAGCCGACGGCCTCGCCCGCGCTGCGTCTGCCGCGCAGGGCAGCCGCCTGTCCGAACGCGCCGATGGGGCCGGAGCGGGTGGAGCGGCCGAGCGCCATCTCACCGATGATGCCGGTCGAGCCGATCAGAAGAACAAAGAGGAAATACGGCAGCAGGAAGGTCATGCCGCCCCATGCGGACACGAGATAGGGAAAGCGCCAGATGTTGCCCATGCCCACCGCGCTGCCGATGCAGGCGAGGATAAAGCCCCAGCGGCTGCGGAATGCGTCGCGCTCCGTCTGCTTGCTCATGGTGTCGTCCTCCAAATTACACAGCTGTCTCTCCGTTGATGCACACAAGGAGATAGTTCAGTCTATCCCCCAAGGGCTGTGTTTGTCAAGGCTTTTCCTTTTTTCCATGCAGAAATACCGGTTTGAGGTGGAATCCCAAAATAAAAGCACCGCAAAGCGGTACTTTTATTTTTGGCGCAGTGGGGGGAATTCGAATTGCAGTGCGAGTGTTTTTAGCAACTTTTTTCGTGCATTTTTGTGTTATATCCACGATAGCAAGTCTCAAGTATATGATCTAAAAGCATATACATAAATTGATTAATCATTCGAAGCTCTCGAAGATAATTAGATAGATTAATTAGTCCTTTTGCCCCATGAAACATATTGTTGCGAAATCGATAGGCAATCATCAAATAGGTTCACAGAAGACAACTATTCCTCTCACGATTATCCTTATAGGCGATAAGCGAAGCCTTTATCTCATCCTCAAATTTCTTTGGAATTCGAAGCTAATTAAATGCATGTCTAACGCTATTATCGCTATTCAGGTACGAGAAGCTTTTGAAGCAGAACAAGCGAAGCAAGCGGGAGAAGCTGCGCGGTTTGGCGCGGGCTACAATCCGTATCATCTTGTTTGTTGTCAGCCAGACGGTACGCCGATAATAAGCGGGATTTTACAACACCATTTTCACGAAGTGCTTTGTTCTTGCGGTTTTCCCTCTATCCGCTTTCATGATTTGCGCCATACAAATGCCACGCTTATGCTGCGCCATAATGTTCCAACAAAAATTGTTTCTTCCATGCTTGGTCATTCGTCCATTGGTATCACAATGGACACTTACTCTCACGTTATGACCGATATGCAAGCGGGGGCTGTTGGCGTAATGGATTCCCTTTTGAAGTAGATTTGTTAGAACGCATATTAGACGTTTTCCCTTGGATGCCCGTCCTCTGTATAACATGAAAACCCCGCAAGCCTTACGGTTTGCGGGGTTTGGCGCAGTGGGAGGGATTCGAACCCTCGGACGGCTTTTGGCCGTCACACGATTTCCAGTCGTGCTCGTTATGACCACTTCGATACCACTGCGTATCTCAATGCTCAATAGCAAGCATCATTATACCAAAATTGGGCGCGAAGTCAATACCCAATTTTCGCTTTTCCGCAAAAAAGCAACCACCCGCGAAGCGGGTGGTTTTGCTTACGCGGGCAAAGCCCTATGTTCCTCGCGCACGCGTCAAACGCGTAAGTACGGTCTGCCAGCTGCG
>ERZ808245.64-NODE-64-length-75102-cov-5.624329_pt1 | contig 75102 bp, 79 predicted proteins | sample MGYA00521243_ERZ808245 | MGnify/ENA primary metagenome ERZ808245 (study PRJEB31516, sample SAMN03275576) | gut metagenome | biome: mammalia-associated habitat; material: feces | host: Papio cynocephalus | place: Kenya | collected 2012-07-07 ... | reverse complement strand
CCGGTGCCGACGTTCTTGGACGGGCCGGAGCCGGACTTCGTATAAACTTCGATGTTCTTGTCCAGGTCCACCAGGTACTGGATGCCTTCGTCGTGGCCGTACTTCTGGATCATGGTGTTGATGACCAGCTTGGCAGTGCCGGCGGTGTTGTAGTTGGACAGCCAGATCAAGCCCTGATACTCGGGCTTGAGCAGGTCGGGCCAATCCTGAGGAGCCTCAAGACCCATGCGCTCGAGCTCGTCAGTGTTGACCATGAAGCCGAGGATGCCGGTGTAGATGCCGTACCAATAGCCGTCGGCGTTCTTGTACTGGGGCTTGGTGATGTGAGAGGCGTTCTCAGCCTGATAGGCCTCGAGCAGACCCTCGGCCGCGCAGACGTTGTAGGGATCGGTCGTGCCGCCGAACCAGACGTCGGCAGACGGATTGCCGTTCTCTTCCTCGATCTTGGCCTGCACCTCACCGGTGGACAGACGCTGATACTCGACCTCGATGCCGTACATCTTCTCGAAGTTCTCGCAGGCGGCGGCGAGGTACTCCTCCTCGCAGGAGCCGTAAACGACGAGCTTGCCCTCGGCCTTGGCGGCGTCGACGAGGCTGGTCTCTTCGGTGCCCTGCTGATCGTCAGCGGGGGTCTGGGTGTCGTCCTGCTTGCTGCCGCAGGCGACCAGACTGAGCGCCATCACCAGGCAGAGAAGCAGAGCAATGAGCTTTTTCATGCAAATTTTCCTCCAATTCAAAATTTATCCGGGGGTCGTCGGGAACGTTCCCGATCCCATCAGATTGCATAAATATTACAACCTGTGTGTAGAATTGGCAAGAAAATTTGAACAACTCAGCAGATTTACACGCAATTTATCAGATTTGTCCAGTGCTCTTGTCAGAATCGTCCCACATTGTCAAAAATGTGACAAAATCGCCGGGGAAGGGAGAAGATGCGGGCGGGAAAGCGCCCGCGTCTCAAGCTTCCGCACCGGGGGCGTTCTGATAAAAGATGTCCTCCCGCGTGCGCATCGGATAGCGGGTGAGCGCGGCGGCGTCGAGGTTCTCGCGGCGCAGCTCCACCGCCGAAATGCGGCGGTTGGTATAGGTCGTGTAGTAATAGATGCCGCGGTCGGCGTTCCAGCAGGAGGTGTAGATGGTCCGCTCGTACTCGCCGGGACGGACCTCGCAGCAGCCGTTCTGCTGCTCGACCGCGCCGAGGATGTGGAAGAACTGCCCGACGCTGTCGGCCTCGCCCTCGCCGGAGACGGAATGGAGCCGCGTGAACGCCGCGCGCACAAAGCGCGAGGCGGAGGAGAGGTCGCCGGGCAGTCCCAGCGCGCCCATGCCGCGGCTGTAGAGCGTGAGCGGGAGCGCGTCGGAGAAAAGATTTTCCGGTTGCTTCGGCGAGAGGTGCATGAAGTTGTTGAGCGCGAACATCTGCTGCGGGAAGGGCGGGTTGTTCGTCAGCACGCCCGCGGGATCGTCGTAGACCCTCAGCCCATCCGCGACGGACTCGATCACGACCGCGCCGCTTTTGTCGGCAAGGAGCCAATGAAGCTGCGAGGCGGGGAGACGGCTGCTGAACGGTGTGCCGGTGAGATTCAGCGTGCGCAGGGCCTCGCGGGCCTCCGCGAGCGTCGCGCAGCGGCCCAGCAGCCGGGGGATGAACTCGAACTGCGCGACATTCTCACAATCGGGGACGGCCTCGGCGTAGTGTGCGCTGCCGACAAAGTTGAGCCCCGCCATGCCGAGCCCCTTTTCATTCACCGCATCGTAGTAAAGCGGGAAGCCGTCGGCGACGTGCGCCGTGCCGATAATGGCGTAATGCGTGTCCATCACGCCGCCGTGGCGCAGGGCGAGGGGGAAGCGGCGCGGAGTGATGACGATCTCCTCACCGTAAGAAAACTCATAGTCGAGCGTGCGGCCCATGTAAAAGTCTCTGGTTTGGTACGTTGCTGCGGTACACATGGAAAACCTCCTGAAAAAACTTTCTGTTAGTATGCCGCGCGGAGGAGAAAATCAACCGCCGCGCGTCTTTCAAAACGGACAGAGGAAAGCTCACGGAGCTTTCCTCTGTTTCGCGTTATTCCGGCGGACGGCGGCTGACGTGCCAGCCGCAGCCCTTCAGATGGTCGTCCACCAGTCCTGCCGACTGGAGCAGGGAGTAGACGATGGTGGTGCCGACGAAAGTAAAGCCGCGCTTTTTCAGGTCGCGGCTGATGCGGTCGGAGAGCGGGGTAGAGGCGGGCACGTCGGCGTCCGTCTCGGGGCTGTTGACGATGGGCTTGCCGTCAACGTAGGCCCAAAGAAAGCGGTCGAAGCTGCCGAACTCCTGCTGCACCTCTAAAAAACACTTGGCGTTTTCGATGATGGAGACGATCTTGCGGCGGTTGCGGACGATGCCGGCGTTCTGCATCAGCTCCGCGACCTTCGCTTCGTCAAAGCGGGCGACTGCGGCAGGCTCGAAGTCCGCGAAGGCCGCGCGGAAGGCCTCGCGCTTTTTGAGAATGGTGATCCACGAAAGCCCCGCCTGCATCACCTCGAGGGACAGCAGCTCGAAGAGCGCGCGATCGTCGTGCGTGGGGCGGCCCCACTCGTGGTCGTGGTAATCAAGGTAGATCGGCTCCGGCCCGGCCCAGCCGCAGCGTGTCGGCTGCGCCATGTTATTTCCTAACGGCGATGGCTTCGATCTCGACCAGCGCGCCCTTGGGCAGCGCGCCGACCTGCACCGCGCTGCGCGCGGGACACTCGCCCTCAAAATACTTGGCGTACACAGCGTTCACTGCGGCGAACGCGCCCATGTCGGTGAGGAAAACGGTGGTCTTGACCACGTCGCCGAGCGTGCAGCCCGCGCCGGCAAGAACGGCCTTGAGGTTTTTGAGCGACTGCTCGGCCTGCTCCTCCACGCCGCCGGGGACGAACGCGCCGGTCGCGGGATCAAGCGGGATCTGGCCGGAGACGAACACGAAGCCGTTGGCCTCGATGGCCTGCGAATAGGGACCGATGGCGCCGGGCGCCGCGGTGGTGGCGATGACAGTTTTCATCGGAAAAGCCTCCTAAAATAAGATTCGGTGAGCCTATGATAGCACCGGCGCGGCGTCCGCGTCAAGGCGGCGCGGGATTTTTTGCCGCGCCGTGCGGGGGACTTGCGCCGCGCCGCGCTTTGTGGTATGCTTGTCCCGACAAAAGCCAAATGGCAAAGGAGAGATGATTTATGATCATTCGTGCAGAGGACCGAAAGCAGATCCTGACGCCCAACGCCCGCGGCGGCGACGGTACGCTCGACAAGCGCGACTGTGTGCTGGAGAATATGCCGGAGAACGCGAAGATGTTCGCCGAGATCAAGCTCGAGCCGGGCTGTTCGCTGGGCACACACACCCACACCGGCGAGTACGAGGTGTTCTTCTTCCATGAGGGCGAGATCACGCTCAACGACAACGGCACCGAGCGCAAAATGCACCCAGGCGACTTCGCTATCTGCTATGACGGCGAAAGCCACGGCATCGCCAACCGCACGGACAAGCCCGCGTCGCTGTTCGCGGCCATCATCAAGACCAAGTAAGGAGGCCCCATGACGACCTATACCTATTATCCCAAGGGCACCTGCTCGAAGCAGATGGAAGTCGATCTGGAGAACGGCGTCATCAAGGATGTGCGCGTGCTCGGCGGCTGCAACGGCAATCTGCAGGGCATTTCGAGCCTTGTGCGCGGTATGAAGGCCACGGACGCCATCGAGCGGATGCGCGGCATCCGCTGCGGCTTCAAGCCGACCTCCTGCCCCGACCAGCTCTCCATCGCGCTGGAAAAGGCGCTGAAGGAAGAAAAAGACGCAAAGTGAATCCCACGGGCTCAAAAGAGCTTGCGTGGATGAAAAAGGGAAAGACACAAAGGGAACGGCTTCGCAGCGCGAAGCCGTTCCCTTTATCCTCTGCGGGAGCCGTGCCGCTCACTCAGCGGCCTGGATGCGGTGGTACATATCCTGCATCTTGCGGTCAATGTCGGCGATCTCGTCGGCGCAGGCGAACATCTGCTCGTTGATGCCGGCGGGGAGGGCGGCCTTGTCCTTCTTGTAGCGGATATCATGCTCAAGGCTGGCCCAGAAATCCATCGCCACCGTGCGAAGCTGCACCTCCACGAGCACGGACTCCGTGCGGTCGGAGAGGTAGATGGGTACGCGCAGGTCGAGATGGAGCGAGCGGTAGCCGTTGTAGTTCGGCGTTTCGATGTAGTCCTGCCGCTTGACGAGCTCCATGTCGCTCTGGCGCAGGAGCATCTCCTCCACGCGGTAAACGTCGTCGATGTAGCAGCATACCACGCGGATGCCGGCGATGTCGTTGATGTTTTTCTTGGCGGACTCCATCGAGATCTCCAGCCCCTTGCGCCGCAGCTTCTCGATGATGCTGCCGGTGGACTTTAGGCGGCTTTCGACGTGGTGGATGGGGTTGTGGTCGTAGCGGACGCTGAACTCCTCGTTCAGCACCTCCAGCCGCGTCTGGATCTCGCGCACGGCGGAGCTGTAGAGGTGCTCAAATTGCAGGAAATCCTGATAGCTGCGGTAGAGCTGCGCGGTCTCGTTCTGCAGCACGACGTCCGTGCGGATGGGGACAAAGGTCTTGTCCATGGCGGCCTCCTGAGCGGTTAATCTCTTTCTCTCAGTATACCACATCGGCGCGTGCGTGCAAGGGCAAATTTGCGGGAAAAAGAACTGGACAAACGGGCGGGAAACGGATATACTGTAAGCTGTGGTTTTGTTGACGAAGGCGCGAAAGGGGGCCGGGGGAATGGACATTGATATGGACATCAAGGAGCTGGAGGCATTCGTCTATGTGGTCGAAAACTGCAGCTTTTCCCGCGCGGCCGAGCTGCTGCACCTGACGCAGCCGACCATTTCCTCCCACATCTCCGCGCTCGAGCGCAAGCTCGGCATCAAGCTCGTCGTGCGCACGACGAAGGAGACCTACCCCTCCGATGCGGGCAAGCTCCTCTACCGCTACGCCAAGGAGATCCTGCAGGTGCGCGAGAACGCCGCCGCAGCGCTCAAGAGCTTTTCGCAGGAGATGCGCGGCACCATCACGCTCGCGGCCTCCACGGTGCCGAGCCAGTATTATCTGCCGCACCTTTTGCAGAATTTCCACGAGAAATATCCCGACATTGCCTTCAACATTCAGATGGAGGACAGCCCCAAGGTCATCGAGATGGTCGCGACGCGCGCCGTGGAGATCGGCTTCAGCGGCACACGGGTGGAGAACCACAAGTGCATCTCGCAGGAGTTTGCCGGCGACTGCATGGCGGTCATCACCCCGAACACGGAAAAATTCCGCGCCTATGCCGGCAAGCATCTCCCGAAGGAGCTTCTGCTGAGCGAGACCTTCATCAGCCGCGAGAAGTCCAGCGGCACCTATCAGGCCGGCAGGGAGATTCTGGAGCGCATGGGTGTCGACATCACGCAGCTGCGCACGGCCATCGAGGTCCGCTCGAGCGAAAGCGTGAAGCAGATGGTGGGCGAGGGGCTAGGTATCGGATTGATCTCCCTCTCCGCCGCGCGCGATTATGTGCAGTTCGAGAGGGTGCTTGCCTTCCCCTTTGAGGAGGAGGAGCTCAAGCGCAGGCTCTACATCGTCAAGCACAAAAACAGCATTCTCTCGCCCATCGCGCAGGTCTTTTACGACTACGCGCGGAAATATTACGAGAAGCATCCGGAAAAAGCGCCCGAGTGAGGGCGCTTTCCCTTTTATCGCAGACACAGGAAAATAGTGATTTACTTTTTGCACATGACAGGTTACAATAAAAAAGTTAAAGAGACCATACAAACAAACGGCCAAACGGCATGGCGGGAAGGCGGGGAGAGATACGATGCAGACGGTGCGCTCACAGCTCTTTGAGGGCATCACGAACGAGGAGTGCGCGCGGATGTTCCAATGCTTCGGCGCACGCGAGGCGGGCTATGAGGCCGGCGCGCTCATCAGCGAATTTGACGGGGAACAGAACGCCGTGGGCGTGCTGCTCTCCGGCAGCGCGGATCTCGTCCGGCTAGATGCCGACGGCAACCGCACCATCCTCGAAACGCTAGAGGAGGGCGGTGTGTTCGGCGAGGTGCTGGCGTTCTCCGGCGCGGGCGGCGACTCGATCTTTTTGGAGTGCCGGCGGGACTGCCGCGTGCTCTATCTCGACTATGACCAGATCACCAAGCGCTGCGAAAACGCCTGCCTGCACCACAGCATTTTGGTGCAGAATCTGTTCCGCCTGCTCTCGACCAAGACGCTGCGCTTGAGCGAGCGGGTGGAGGTGCTCTCGCGCCGCTCCATCCGCGAAAAACTGCTGTGCTACTTTGAGCAGCTCGCGCGGCGGGAGAAGTCGGAGACCGTCGCGCTGCCGTTTTCCCTCAGCGCACTGGCAGAGTACATCAGCGCCGACCGCAGCGCCATGATGCGCGAGTTGAAAAAGCTCAAGGAGGAGGGCGTTTTGCAGACGGAAAACCGTCGGATCACCCTTCTATCGTAGAAAATGCAGGAGAACTTGCATCAAAAATATTGAACTATACGATTGACGCAAGGAATCCATCATGATATAATGCAGGGCATCTACAAATATCCATAACGCTAATTTGGAGAAAAGAGGTTACGCTATGTATCGCATCGTCAGAAAAGAAGCGCTCAAGCCGACCGTCATCCTGTATGAGATCGAGGCGCCGATGGTGGCAAAGAAGGCCGAGCCTGGCCAGTTCATCATCCTGCGCGTCGATGAAAACGGCGAACGCATCCCCATCACGATCCATGACTACGACCGCGAGAAGGGCACCGTTACCATCATCGTGCAGACCGTCGGCGCGACCACCGAGAAGCTCAGCCACAAGCAGCAGGGCGAGTTCATTCAGGACTTCGTCGGCCCGCTCGGCCGTCCGACCGAGACCGAGGGCAAGAAGAAGGTCTGCGTGGTCGGCGGCGGCGTCGGCTGCGCCATCGCCTATCCCGTGCTCAAGAAGTTCCACGACTGCGGCGCGGAGGTCCACGCGGTCGTCGGCTTCAAGAACAAGGACGTTGTGATTTTGGAGGATAAGTTCAAGTCCGCCTCCGACGTGATGAAGCTCGTCACCGACGACGGCTCCTACGGCGAGAAGGGCCTTGTTACCGATGCGCTCAAGCAGCTCATCGAGGAGGGCAACCAGTACGACGAGATCTTCGCCATCGGTCCCGCCATCATGATGAAATTCGTCTCCAAGACGACCGAGCCCTATGGCATCCCCACCACCGTTTCCATGAGCCCCATCATGGTCGACGGCACCGGTATGTGCGGCGGCTGCCGCCTCACCGTCGGCGGTGAGACCAAGTTCGCCTGCGTGGACGGCCCCGACTTCGACGGCCACAAGGTCGACTGGGACGAGAGCCTCAAGCGCGGCAAGATGTACTTCGATTGGGAGCGTCATAAGCACGAAGAAGTCTGCAACCTGTTCAAGAAGGAGGTCCAGTAAGATGCCGAATATGAGCCTGAAAAAGAACGAGATGCCCTCTCAGGACCCCAACGTCCGCAACAAAAACTTTCTGGAGGTCGCCCTCGGCTACACCGAGGAGCAGGCGCTCGACGAAGCGGCCCGCTGCCTCAACTGCAAGAACCATCCCTGCGTCTCCGGCTGCCCCGTGCAGGTGAAGATCCCGGAGTTCATCAAGAAGATCACTGAGAAGGACTACGAGGGCGCCTATCAGGTCATCCATGAGACGTCCTCGCTGCCCGCCGTCTGCGGCCGCGTCTGCCCGCAGGAGACCCAGTGCGAGAGCAAGTGCGTCCGCGGCATCAAGGGCGAGCCGGTCGGCATCGGCCGTCTCGAGCGCTTTGTCGCCGACTGGCACAACGCCAACGTGCAGGAGGCGCCCGCCAAGCCCGAGCCCAACGGCCATAAGGTCGCTGTCATCGGCTCCGGTCCCAGCGGTCTGACCTGCGCGGGCGACCTCGCCAAGAAGGGATATGACGTCACCGTGTTTGAGGCGCTGCACCTCGCCGGCGGCGTGCTGGTCTACGGCATCCCCGAGTTCAGACTTCCCAAGGCCATCGTGCAGAAGGAAGTGGACGGTCTCAAGGCGCTCGGCGTCAAGGTCGAGACGAACATGGTCATCGGCCGCGTCGTGTCTATCGACGAGCTGATGAGCCAGTACGGCTTCGAGGCTGTGTTCATCGGCTCCGGCGCGGGCCTCCCGATGTTCATGCACATCCCCGGCGAGAACCTCTGCGGCGTGTACTCCGCCAACGAGTTCTTGACCCGCATCAACTTGATGAAGGCCTATAAGGAAGGCTCCGACACGCCCATCATGCCGCTTGCCGGCAAGAAGGTCGCCGTCGTCGGCGGCGGCAACGTCGCGATGGATGCGGCCCGCTGCTCCAAGCGTCTCGGCGCGGACGTCTACATTGTTTACCGCCGCGGCATGGAAGAGCTGCCCGCCCGTCACGAGGAGGTCGAGCACGCCGAGGAGGAGGGTATCATCTTCAAGACCCTCACCAACCCCGTCAAGATCAACGGCAACGAGAACGGCTACGTCGCCTCCATGACCTGCGTGGAGATGGAGCTGGGCGAGCCCGACGCCTCCGGCCGCCGCCGCCCGATCGAAAAGGTCGGCAGCGACTTCGACCTGCCGGTCGACTGCGTTATCATGTCTCTCGGCACCACGCCGAACCCGCTCATCAAGAACACCACGCCGGGCCTTGAGGTCAACCGCAAGGGCGGCATCGTGGTGAACGAGGAGGGTCTGACCTCTCACGCGAGCGTCTACGCCGGCGGCGACGCCGTCACCGGCGCGGCCACCGTCATCCTCGCCATGGGCGCGGGCAAGCTCGGCGCGAAGAGCATCGACGAGCAGCTCAGCAAGAAGTAAAGCCTACATAGCGAAACGAAGAGAGAGAGCCGACAAGGCTCTCTCTTTTGCTGCTGGGAAAGATTCCGGTACGATCACCACTTGATGACTTGCCCGCAGGAAAAACAGATTTTCTGTCCCGGGACAAGTATTCTGGCTCCACAGCTTGGACAGGAACAGACCCGGCCGTCCTCGGTGGTGGTTGTGACAACGGCAGCATTTGTGTCGTCGGCTGCGTTTGCGTCTGGCTTGCTCTCGCTCTGCTTTCCGGTAGTATTTTGCTTGATTTCATCAAGAAGCTGAATGACCTCGCCAATGGCATAAATACCCGCGCTTGCGACAAGTGCGGCTGCAAGGAAAAGGACAGTGAGGCCCCCAAGGTCCAATGTAAGAGCGAGGAGTAAGGCTGCGCAGAGGTTGACGATTGAATAGATTTTGAAAGCGCTTGCTATTCCGTTTTTTTGATAGTTCATTTTCTTTCCTCCCTAACAAGTAGTAATGTCATGATATGACACGGTTAGTATAAAACATTTTGTTTTATATGTCAATAAAACAAAATGTTTTACCTATACTTTTGGTGTAATCGAATTAAAGGGGAGAACACAAAATGTATAGGCGCATCCGGGATTTACGAGAGGACAGAGACCTTTATCAAAAGGATCTTGCGAACTACCTGAGGTGCTCGCAGGTCTGCTATTCGCACTACGAAATGGGGAAACGTGATATTCCATCCGACGTATTGATGAAGCTGGCTGATTTTTACCATACCAGTACAGATTATATTTTAGAGCGGACAGATGAAAAAAAGCCGTACCCTCCCAAGAAACAGGGACGGGGCGTGGAATAAAAACGCATCCCTTTGCCGAAGGCAAAGGGATGCGTTTTCTTATTCAAAAAGGCCCTTTTACTTCAGGCTCTCTGCCACAGCGACAGCCACCGCGACGGTCGCGCCGACCATCGGGTTGTTGCCCATGCCGAGGAAGCCCATCATCTCCACGTGCGCGGGCACGGAGGAGGAGCCGGCGAACTGGGCGTCGGAATGCATACGGCCCATGGTGTCGGTCATGCCGTAGCTGGCGGGGCCGGCGGCCATGTTGTCGGGGTGCAGGGTGCGGCCCGTGCCGCCGCCGGAGGCAACGGAGAAATACTTCTTGCCCTGCTCGATGCACTCCTTCTTATAGGTGCCGGCGACGGGATGCTGGAAGCGGGTGGGGTTGGTGGAGTTGCCGGTGATGGAAACGTCCACGCCCTCGGCGTGCATGATGGCCACGCCCTCGCGCACGTCGTCCGCGCCGTAGCAGCGCACGTTTGCGCGCTCGCCCTCGCTGTAGCGGATCTCACGCACGACGTTCAGCTTGCCGGTGAAGTAGTCGAACTGGGTCTGAACGTAGGTGAAGCCGTTGATGCGGCTGATGATCTGAGCAGCGTCCTTGCCGAGACCGTTGAGGATGACGCGCAGAGGCTCCTTGCGGGCCTTGTTGGCGTTCTTGACGATGCCGATGGCGCCCTCTGCGGCGGCGAAGGACTCGTGGCCGGCGAGGAAGGCAAAGCACTTGGACTCGTCGGAGAGCAGCATCGCGCCGAGGTTGCCGTGACCGAGACCGACCTTGCGGTCCTCGGCGACGGAGCCGTCGATGCAGAAAGACTGGAGGCCGACGCCGATCAGCTTGGCGGCTTCGGCGGCGGACTTCACGCCCGCCTTGAGCGCGATGGCCGCGCCCACGGTGTACGCCCAGCAGGCGTTTTCAAAGCAGATGGGCTGGATGCCCTTGACGATCTCGTAGGGATCAAAGCCCTTGGACTGGCAGAGCTCGCGGCACTCCTCCACGGAGGAGATGCCATACTGCGCGAGGACGCCGTTGATCTTGTCGATTCTTCTCTCGTAATTTTCAAACAGAGCCATTGTTTCGTCCTCCCTTCTTTATTCCTGACGCGGGTCGATGTACTTCGCCGCGTTATCCCACTGACCGTAGTGGCCCTTGGCCTTTTCCAGCGCGGTGTTGGCGTCGTCGCCCTTCTTGATGAAGTCCATCATCTTACCGAGGTTGACGAACTCATAGCCGATGATCTCATCCTGCGCGTTGAGCGCCATTCTGGTGCAGTAGCCCTCGGCCATTTCGAGGTAGCGCGGGCCCTTGGCGACGGTGCCGAACATCGTGCCGATCTGGCTGCGCAGACCCTTGCCGAGATCCTCGAGGGACGCGCCGACGGCGAGACCGTCCTCGGAGAAGGCGGACTGGGTGCGGCCGTAGACGATCTGCAGGAACAGCTCGCGCATGGCGGTGTTGATGGCGTCGCACACGAGGTCGGTGTTGAGCGCCTCGAGAATGGTCTTGCCGATGAGGATCTCGGAGGCCATGGCGGCGGAGTGGGTCATGCCGGAGCAGCCGATGGTCTCGACCAGCGCCTCCTGAATGACGCCCTCCTTGACGTTGAGCGTCAGCTTGCACGCGCCCTGCTGGGGAGCGCACCAGCCGATGCCGTGGGTAAAGCCGGAAATGTCGGAGAGCTGCTTGGCCTGCACCCACTTACCCTCTTCGGGGATGGGAGCGGGACCGTGATATGCGCCCTTGGCGACCGGGCACATATGCTGAACTTCGGTCGTGTAAATCATGGTGATCTTCCTTTCTTATAATAGGAGTCCGCTGCCGCAGCGCGGACTTTAGCTGAGCTATCCGCATTGTATCAAATGTTGCAGACATTTGCAAGCCGTATTTCGCGCGGCTTCGCGCAAGGGGCTTTGTGCCATGTGTCGAGCTTTTTAAATGAGAATTGTGCAATGTGACAACAGCTCTTTTTGAGAAGCTGTATAATTTATCAATCTTGCCGTCTTGACGAATGGATATTTACGCGCTACAATAACACCATCAAATATGACAGATGCATGAGGAGTTCTAATACAATGTTCCGTTTTGCTGATGCAAAAATGAATAACGGTTCTTGTGCCGCCGCTGCCAGCTGTGCAGAGGCCGCTTCCTCCTGCGCTGCCGCCAACACCAACAATGGGATGGATAGCAAGGTGATGGACGCTGTTTTCGCAGCGTCCATTTTGATTTGCCTGTCCATTTATGGCCTGCGCGTATTGGTCCTGTCCATTCTGGGCCTGATCCTTTCCCATGCGGCACTTGGCATGAAATTGCAAGCGTAAGTATTGAAGCAGTTCGATACAGCGAAGCGGTCACGCCAAGCAGGCGGGGCCGCTTTTTTGTATAAATAATGAAAAAACAATTTTTGTTGAAAAGGAGAAACCAAGATGAAAAAGAAGTTTGCAGCCATGTTCATGGCAGCCGCTATGGTATTCACCATGGCAGCCTGCGGCCAGAAGGCCGATACCCCCAGCACTCCTGATGCGGACGCTTCCGGCGACCAGTCCGGCGCCGAGGTCCAGACCTTCGTTCTCGGCTCCTGCGGCCCGCTGACCGGCAGCGCCGCCATCTACGGTCAGGCCGTCGTCAACGGCGCGGAGCTTGCCGTCGAGGAGATCAACGCCAGCGATTCCACCGTCAAGTTCACCTTCCTCAAGCAGGACGATGAGGCCGATGGCGAAAAGTCCCTCAACGCCTACAACACCATGATGGACGAGGGGATGCAGGTCCTCGTCGGCCCCACCACCACCGGCGCATCCCTTACCGTTTCCGACCAGACGAACGCCGACCGCACCTTCATGCTGACCCCGTCCGCTTCCTCCCCCGACGTCACCTCCGGTAAGGACAACGTCTTTCAGGTCTGCTTCACCGACCCCAACCAGGGCACCGGCGCGGCTGACTACATCGCCGAGAACATGGCGGGCGCGAAGGTCGCCGTCATCTATCGTAACGACGACGCCTACTCCCAGGGCATCCGCGACACCTTTGTGAAGGAAGCCGAAGCCAAGGGCGCCTTCGAGATCGTCTCCGAGACCACCTTTACCGATGCTACCTCCACGGACTTCACCGTTCAGCTCACCGCCGCCAAGAACGCCGGCGCCGACCTCGTGTTCCTCCCCATCTACTATCAGCCTGCCTCCGTTATCCTCAGCCAGGCCAAGGCCATGAGCTATGAGCCCACCTTCTTCGGCGTGGACGGCATGGACGGCATCCTCACCATGCCCGGCTTCGATGCTTCTCTCGCCGAGGGCGTCATGCTCTTGACTCCGTTCTCCGTCAACTCCGAGGACGCCGCGACCCAGAGCTTCGTCAAGACCTACACCGAGAAGTACGGTGTGGAGCCCAACCAGTTCGCTGCCGATGCCTATGACGGCGTGTACATCGTCAAGGCCGCTCTTGAGAAGGCCGGCTGCACCGCCGACATGAGCTCTACCGACATCTGCGAGGCGCTCATCCAGGTCATGCCCACCCTCAGCGTGGACGGCCTCACCGGTAAGGCTATGACGTGGAACGCCGAGGGCGAGGTCTCCAAGGCTCCTCTCGCCGCCGTCATCGAGAACGGCGAGTACGTCATGAAGTAATTCCGCTTCCTTTCGTTTCATACGTCTCTCTCTTCGGGCCCGGCTGTCGGGGGCGCAAGCCCCCGACGGCCAAAGCCCTATTCTATGGCGGAAACAAAGGCAGGGGAGAGGGCAGACGCTTGCCCTTGTTTCTGCCACAGAAAAAGATAAGATCGGGAAAAAGGGGTGTTTTTTCTATGGAATTTTTATCGTACCTCATCAGCGGCATCAGCCTCGGCAGCGTGTACGCCATCATCGCGCTCGGCTACACGATGGTCTACGGCATCGCCAAAATGCTGAACTTCGCCCACGGCGACGTCATCATGGTCGGCGGCTACATTTCGTTCTGCGCGATGTTCTATCTGGGACTGCCCAACATCGTAGCCGTCCTGCTCGCGGTCGTCGTCTGCACGGTGCTCGGCATCGTGATCGAGCGCCTGGCCTATAAGCCGCTGCGCTCGGCGCCCAGCCTCGCGGTGCTCATCACCGCCATCGGCGTGAGCTACTTCCTGCAAAACTCCGCACTGCTGATCTGGAAGGCCGCCGCGCGTGTTTATCCCCCCGTGGTCGAGGGAACGGCGAGCCTTTTCAACGGCCAGCTTTCCATCTCCTACATTTCGCTCCTGACCATCGCGGTCTGCGTCGTCATCATGCTCGCGCTGACTGCCTTCGTCAACAAGAGCAAGATGGGCAAGGCCATGCGCGCCTGCTCCGAGGATAAGGCGGCGGCGCAGCTCATGGGCATCAACGTCAACGCGACCATCTCCGCGACCTTCGCCATCGGCTCCGCGCTCGCGGCCGTCGCCGGCGTGCTGCTCTGCTCGTTCAATACGTCGCTCATGCCGACCACCGGCTCCATGCCCGGCATCAAGGCGTTCACCGCCGCCGTGTTCGGCGGCATCGGCTCCATCCCCGGCGCGTTCCTCGGCGGACTGCTCCTTGGCATCATCGAGGCGCTGGCCAAGGCGTACATCTCCACGACGCTCGCCAACGCCATCGTGTTCGCGGTGCTGATCGTGGTGCTGCTCGTCAAGCCCGCGGGACTCCTCGGCAAGTATGTGCCGGAGAAAGTGTGAGGTGGCAACTATGGCAAAGCTGACAACGAAATTCAAGTCTTTGAAAAAGACCACCAAGGTCGACTTCGCGACCTACCTCGGCGTGATCGCCGTCTTCATCGTCGTGACCGTTCTGCAGAACGGCGGGATGCTCAACCGCAAGACGCTCGGTCTGCTCGTACCAATCTGTTGCTATATGTCCATGGCGGTCTCGCTGAACCTGACCGTCGGCATCCTCGGTGAGCTGAGCCTCGGCCACGCGGGCTTTATGAGCGTGGGCGCGTTCAGCGGCGTCATCGTCTCGCAGAGCCTGCTCACGGCGGTCCCCAGCGCGCCGGTGCGCCTTGCCATCGCCATGGTCGTCGGCGCGATCTTCGCCGCCATCGTGGGCCTGCTCGTCGGCACGCCGGTGCTGCGGCTCCAGGGCGACTACCTCGCCATCGTGACGCTCGCCTTCGGCGAGATTATCGCGGACCTCATCAACTGCCTGCTCGTCGGCTATGACGCTTCGGGCCTGCACATTCTCTTCAACGTTTCCGGTACCAAGACGATCGACGACCTCGGTCTCGACGCCACGGGCTACGCCATCATCAAGGGCGCGCAGGGCGCGACCGGCACCAAGACCATCGCGGGTCTTACTGCGGGCTTCATCCTCGTGATGGTGACGCTCATCATCGTGCTCAACCTCACGCGCTCCCGCGCGGGCCGCGCCATCATGGCCATCCGCGATAACCCTATCGCCGCGCAGTCCGTCGGATTGAACCTCACGAAGTATAAGCTCATGGCTTTCGTCACCTCCGCCGCCCTCGCCGGCGCGGCCGGCGCGCTCTACGGCTTGAATTACTCCTCGCTCCAGTCGGTCAAGTTCAACTTCAATACCTCCATCCTCGTGCTGGTGTTCGTGGTGCTCGGCGGGCTCGGCAACATCTGGGGCAGCCTCCTCTCCGCTGCCGCGCTGACCATCCTGCCCGAGGCGCTGCGCCAGTTCGCGGATTACCGTATGCTGGTCTACGCCATCGTGCTCATCTTCGTGATGCTCGCGACCAACAATCCCCGGTTCAAGGCATTTTTCGCAAAGCTGCTCCCGCGCCGGCATAGCGCCGAAGAAAAGGAGGTTTGACCATGACGCAGAAAACAAAGCTCGTTCCCGTTACCCGTGAGCCGGCGCTGCTACCGGAGCGCGACGCGGACAAGTCTCCCGTCCTCGAATGCATCGACCTCGGCATCACCTTCGGCGGCTTGAAAGCGGTCGACAGCTTCAACATCACCATCGGCCGCACGGAGATCGCGGGCCTCATCGGCCCCAACGGCGCGGGCAAGACGACCATCTTCAACCTGCTCACGAAGGTCTATCAGCCCACGCACGGCACCATCCTTCTCAACGGCAAGGACATTCACGGTCTCAACACCGCGCAGATCAACCGCGCGGGCATCGCGCGCACCTTCCAGAACATCCGCCTGTTCCAAAACCTCTCGGTGGAGGAGAACATCACCACCGCCATGGACACCCAGATGCACTACGGCATGGCCGAGGGCATCCTCCGCCTGCCGCGCTTCTGGCGCGAGGAGCGCGTGGTCCACGAGCGCGCGATGGAGCTGCTCTCCATCTTCCACATGGAGGAGCTTGCCAACGCCAAGGCCGGAAGCCTGCCCTACGGCGCGCAGCGCCGTCTGGAGATCCTCCGCGCGCTGGCGACGAATCCATGCCTGCTGCTGCTCGACGAGCCGGCGGCCGGCATGAACCCCAGCGAGACGGCGGAACTGATGGAGAACATCCGCTCCATCCGCGATACCTTCAAGATTGCGGTGCTGCTCATCGAGCACGATATGAACCTCGTCATGAACATCTGCGAGGGCATCGCCGTGCTGAACTTCGGGCGCATCATCGCCAAGGGCTCGCCCGACGATATCCAGAACAACCCCGAGGTCATCGAAGCATACCTCGGCAAGAAGAAGGAGGCGTAACGATGGCGCAGATCTTAAAAGTTGATGATATCCATGTGTACTACGGCAGCATCCACGCCGTCAAGGGCGTTTCCTTTGAGGTCAACGAGGGCGAGGTTGTCACGCTCATCGGCGCGAACGGCGCGGGCAAATCCACCATTCTGAATACGATCTCCGGCCTGCTGCACCCCAAGATGGGCAGCGTCCTCTTTGAGGACCATGACCTCAAGGGCGTCGCGCCGCATAAGATCGTCGAGCACGGTCTGGCGCAGGTCCCCGAGGGACGCCACATCTTCCAGCAGATGACCGTGGAGGAGAATCTGCAGATGGGCGCGTACACGCAGCCCAATTCCACCATCGAGCCGGGCATCGCGGACGTTTACGAGCGCTTCCCGCGTTTGAAGGAGCGCCGCCGTCAGATCGCCGGCACGCTCTCCGGCGGCGAGCAGCAGATGCTCGCGATGGGCCGTGCGCTCATGAGCAAGCCCAAGCTCCTCATGCTCGACGAGCCGTCCATGGGTCTCGCGCCCATTCTGGTCGAGCAGATCTTCGACATCATCCGTGAGCTGCACGCCGCGGGCACGACCATCCTGCTCGTGGAGCAGAACGCGCAGGCGGCGCTCTCCGTCGCCGACCGCGCCTATGTGCTCGAGACCGGCAAGATCTCGCTCACCGGCACCGGCGCGGAGCTGATGGCCAGCGACGCGGTGCGCAAGGCGTACCTCGGCGGCTGAGTCCTTCAAAATCGAATCTCTTGACGCGGTGACGCGGCCCTGCTATCATAGACATAAGATAGGGGGCCGCGTTATGCAGTTTTATGAATTTGGCGACGCGCTTCGTCCGCTGGGCGAAAAAGCGCCGAAGAAATGGGAAAATGTACTGGCTCTGCTCGAGCCGTCGGAGCTTTCCACGGTCGCGCTGCCCGATACGCTCACGCCGCCGCTCACGTCGGACAGCGTGTACGGCTCGCAGCTGTGCGCACTCCTAACCGATCAGAACGGCATCACCGGCCATATCCGCATCCCGGCACGGGGCAGTCAGGCCGCCCGCCGCTTCGCGTTCTCGTGGTCGCAGGGCAACGTGCTCATCGTCGATCACGACCGCGTGGTCGCAAACTGCCTCGACGCCATCCGCGCCATGCGTCCGCATAATGCCGACGGGGCGGATAATTTTCTTGCCGACCTGCTGCTCACACTGGTGCGGGACGATCTTGCGGTGCTCGAACAGCTTGAGGAGCGCATCGCGAATCTGGAGCAGGAGGTCCTGTCCGACAACACGGACCGCTTCATCCACCGCATGAGCGCCATCCGCAAGGAGGTCAGCCGCGCGGATCGCTTCTACGCTCAGCTCGCCGATTTCGGCGCGTCGCTGCTGGAGGAGGCGGACGACCTCTTTGACAAGCACTCCGCCCGCCGCATGAATTATTTTCTGCGCCGCGTGGAGGCGCTGAAAAATGAGACGGAGCGCCTGCGGGAATACGCCATGCAGGTGAGCGGCGAGTACCAGTCGCAGGTGGACATCGCGCAGAACCGCGTCATGCAGCTTTTGACCATCGTGACGACGATCTTCCTGCCGCTCTCGCTCATCGTCGGCTGGTACGGCATGAACTTCGATATGCCGGAGCTGAGCTGGGAATACGGCTATCCCGTGGTCATCGTGCTGGCGGTGGTCATCGTCGCCGTGCTGATCCGCTACTTCAAGCGCAAGAAATGGTTTTGAGAAAATAAGAAGGAAGTCCGCCGCAGCGGACTTCCTTCTTTGCCATAAGAGGAGCTTACAGGCTCTTCTCGTAGCTCTCGATCATCTTCTTGACCATCTGGCCGCCGACGGAACCGGCCTCGCGGGAGGTCAGGTCGCCGTTGTAGCCCTGCTTGAGGTTGACGCCGACCTCGCTGGCGGCTTCCATCTTGAACTTGTTCATGGCCGCGCGGGCCTCGGGAACGTTGAGCTTGTTGGTATTCTTGCTGGACATAATGATTTTCTCCTTTTGTTTGAATGTTTGGTTGGGTTTGTTGCTTTTGGGTATCGCAAACATAGCTTTGCCGAATTTTTTGCCGGTATGCAAAGTGAAGGGAGGTAAGTTTTGTTAAAAAGAGAGAAAAGGGTATTTCCCGGCGGCGCGAGTTATGCTATCATAAAAAGACAATAGACCGCCGTTGGGCGGGAAACGAGAGGAGAAGCGGACGTGGAAAAGATCAAAAAGAATTTTGGCTTTGGCTTTATGCGCCTGCCGATGCAGGGCGAAGAGGTCGACCTCGTGCAGACGCGGCAGATGGTGGACGCCTTTCTGGCGGCCGGCTTCAACTATTTTGACACCGCCCACGGCTATCTGGACGGGAGAAGCGAAATGGCGCTGAAGGCCTGCTTGACGAGCCGCTATCCGCGTGAGGACTACGTTCTGACCGACAAGCTGACGGCAAATTTTTTCAAAACGGAGGCGGATATCCGGCCTTTTTTTGAAAGTCAGCTCGCCGCCTGCGGTGTGGACGATTTCGACTTCTATCTGATGCACGCGCAGAGCATGAAAAATTTTGAGCATTTCAAGGCCTGCCGCGCCTATGAGACGGCGTTCGCGCTCAAGGATGAGGGCAAGGTGCGCCACGTCGGCATCTCGTTCCACGACAGCGCGGAGATGCTCGACCGCATCCTGACCGAATACCCGCAGCTCGAGGCTGTGCAGCTGCAGTTCAACTATGTGGACTACGACGACCCCGCCGTGCAGAGCCGCAGGTGCTATGAGGTCTGCCAAAAGCACGGCAAGCCGGTCATCGTGATGGAGCCGGTCAAGGGCGGCAACCTCGCCCGCCTGCCGGAGGATGCCGCGGCGGTGCTGGACGCCCTGCACGGCGGCAGCAGCGCGAGCTACGCCATCCGCTTTGCGGCGGGCTTCCCGGGCATCAAGATGGTGCTCTCCGGCATGAGCGACCTGCGGCAGGTGGAGGACAACATTGCCTTCATGCGCGACTTTAAGCCGCTTGACGAGACGGAGCTTGCCGCAGTCAAAAGGGTGCAGGAGATATTCCGCAGCAAGGGTCTCATCCCCTGCACGGCCTGCCGCTACTGCACGAACGGCTGCCCGCAGCACATCTCGATCCCCGACCTCTTCGCGGTGATGAACGCCAAGCAGATCCACCGCGACTGGAACGCGGACTACTATTATAACGAGGTCTACACCAAGAGCGGCGGCAAGGCATCCGACTGCATCCGCTGCGGCAAATGTGAAAGGGTCTGCCCGCAGCACCTGCACATCCGCGACCTGTTGGCGGATGTCGCCGCGGAATTTGAAAAAAAGGGCTGAGCGCATTGCGCTCAGCCCAGCTTTTCGTATTTCAGAGCTTCCACAAGCTCGGCAAGGAACATCCCGTTGGCTGGCTTTCCGCCGTCTACGCACAGATGACCGAAATACCGGTTCCAGACATCACGGTCACCGCGCTCCCAGGTGATCTCGATGGCGTGGCGGATGGCGCGTTCCACGCAGAAGGCGGTCGTGCCGTTCCGACGCGCGACACAGGGATAGATGACCTTGGTGACGGCGTGCAGCAGAGAGGGATCGTCCAGCGCGAGCAGCGCGGCGTCGTGAATATAGCCGTAGCCCTTGAGACCGGGCGACATCCCAAGCTCATGCAGGATGGAGGTCACAAGCAGGGAGGGCGGGTGCAGCGCGCTGCGCGTGCTCTGCGCCGCTGTGCCGCGCATCCGGTCAAACAGCGCCTCGAAGGCAAAGGGCTTGGGCAGAAAATAATCGACCCGCAGCTCCGTCGCCTCCGCTAGCATGTGATCGGACACGAAGGCAGAGATGAGAAATATCTCGCTCGCGCAGCCCTCGCGCCGCAGCTGCCGCAGGACGCGGATGCCGTCCATGCCCGGCAGTGCCGGGTCCAGAACGAGCAGCTCCAGCTCGTGCGCGTGTATCCTTTCCAGAACCTCATGCCCATTGCAGGCAAGCTCGACCGTGAATAAGCCTGTCTCTTCCATTGCGTCCCGCAGCATCGTGCGGAACTCCTCGTTGGCATCTGCCAACAAAACCGATCTTCGCCGCTCCATGCAGTTTTGATTGCCTCCCCGATGTGTTTTTGAACACGATTTTCTCTGTTGTCTAAAATAGCACAAAAGCTTTCGGGTTTCAACAAAAATGCGTATGACTTGACGAAAAAATGCTCGACAAATTTCGCGCCCCTCCGAGGAAAAGCACAGCAAAGAAAACTGCGTCCCTGCCGCAGACAGGGACGCCGCTTCGGTTATTGATCATCGGAGGAGGAAGACTCCGCGCCGGCGCGCAGCGCCTCCGCCTCGGCCTTGGCCTCGGCGAGCAGCCTGCGCTCGCCCTTGGTTTTGCACACGCTCTCGTCGAATTGTGCCCACAGGTCGGGACGGCGCAGCATCGTGCGGATGTAGCTCTGCTTGCGCCGCCATTTCTCCACGTTGCCGTGGTGGCCGGAGAGCAGCACATCCGGCACGCGGCGTCCGTGCCACTCATCGGGGCGGGAATACTGGGGATACTCCAAAAGACCGTTCCAGTGCGATTCCTCCGTGAAGCACTCCTCGTCCGGCAATACGCCAGGCACCATGCGGCACACGGCGTCCGCGAGCGCCATCGCGGGGATCTCGCCGCCGGTGACGACGAAATCGCCCATGCTGATCTCCTCGTCCACGCACGCGTCGATGAAGCGCTGGTCGATGCCCTCGTAGTGTCCGCAGACGAGAATGAGGTGGTCATAGGCCTCCTTCAGCTCGCGTGCGACGATTTGCGTGAAGGTGCGCCCGCAGGGGGAGAGATAGATGGTATAGCCTCTTGAGCCGGCCTCCTCGCACACATGCGCCCAGCAGCGGTAGAGGGGATCGGCCTGCATCACCGCGCCGCGTCCGCCGCCGTAGGGGTAGTCGTCCACCTGCATCTGCTTATTCGTGGTGAAGCTGCGGATCTGGTGGGTCTTGATGACGATATAGCCCCGCTCCTGCGCGCGGCCGAGGATGCTCGCGTGCATCATCGCGTCCACCGCGTCGGGGAAGAGGGTGAGAATGTCAATCCGCATTGGTTTCCAGCCCCTCGATCATTTTGACGTAAATTTCGCGCTTTTCCGCGTCGATGTCCACAATGAAAATATCCTGCACGGCGGGGATTAGGTAGCACTTCTCCGGTCCGCGGACCTTGTAGAGCTTGTGCGCGGGGTAGGTGAGGACCTCCTCGACGGTGCCGACATAGCGGTGGATGAAGTCCTCATAGACCTGCATCCCGATGAGCTCGGCATCAAGAAATTCTCCCTTTTTGAGCTGCACCTCGCTGCGCTTGATGGAGAGGATCTTGGTTTTCAGCGTTTCCGCGGCGGTCATATCGTCCCAGCCGGGGAAGTGCATGAGCACCATGTCGCCCTGTATGCGGCGGTCGGTGGGGCGGAACTGCGTGCCGTCCATATAGAGGGCCTTGAAGCCGGCGAGTTGCGCTGGCGTCACGTCCCACGGCTGCACCTTCACGTCGCCCTTCACGCCGTGCGTGTTGACGATCTGACCGACCTCGATGAATTCGGGCGCCTCGGATCTGGCGGGCTTACCCTTGGAAAAGATACCCATGGCGGGGACCTCCTTGCGTTTGACATATTTTTTTCAGTATAACCGAAAAGCGGCGCAAGGGCAAGTGCAGATTTTATCCCGCGCTTGACGCGGCGGCGGCATTTGTGCTATAACGGTAGCAACGAAACCGCGAGAGGAAAGGAAGTCTTGCTATGCTCATTTCCACCAAGGGCCGCTACGCGCTGCGCGTCATGCTGGAGCTGGCGCAGGGCGAGCCGGGAGAGTGTATGCCGCTGCCGGTGATCGCGCAGCGGCAGGGTATTTCCGAAAAATATTTAGAGAGCATCATCGCCGTGCTCGCGCGCGCGGGACTGGTCGAGGGTCAGCGCGGCAAGGGCGGCGGCTACCGCCTCAGCCGGGAGCTGAAGGACTATTCGGTCGGCGAGATCGTCCGGCTGACGGAGGGTTCGCTCGCGCCCGTTTCCTGTCTGGAGGGGGAGAACACCTGCCCGCGCGCGGACAAGTGCCTCTCACTGCCCGTGTGGGAGAAGCTCGACACGCTCATCAACGACTATCTCGACAGCGTTTCGCTCGCCGACCTGCTGGCTGAGGGCGGCGGGAACGGCTGCGGCATCTGAGCCGCGGTAAAGCCTGCCGGAGAGCAATACAATAGGAGCGCCGCTCGAATGAGCGGCGCTCCTATTGTATTGGTGCATTCAGACACCAAAAAAGGGGCGCGGGAATCGAAAGATTCCCGCGCTCCTTTGCGTGTGTGGTTATTGGGTGCTTTGGCCGCCGACGGTAAAGTATTCGCCTGTATTCAGCCACGCGCCGCCGCAGCCTTCCCATGCCCGGCACCAGATGTAATAAGTGCCGGTTTCGCCGAAGCCCCCAACATCGTTGACCGAGTAGATCTTCTCACCGTCCGCGTTCGGCGCCGCTTGAGCAGAGGAGAGCGTTTTCAATATCCGCACATTGCTGTCACTTGCCGGATTGCTTTCATCCGGTGCGCTGTTCGTCCTCGTATAAGCCACATGCACCGGCGCATCGCCGACGTATTTCGTCCTTACGCTGATATTTCTGTGGGCGGGGTCTTTGCCCGTCTGAGTGTTCACGCCCAGCTGGGGATTGCACACCCAGATGTCCACGTTCTGCGTCAAGCCCTCATCCGGGAAATACCAGCCTTTGCTTTCGTCCAGCTTCAGAGCCCCCTCAGAGATGGTCACAGTGACCTTTCCGGTCTCATGCATAGGCGGCTCGGTGGTGCTGTCGCCCGAGATGCTCTGTGCTCTCGCAAGCTGGCCCGACGAAAGGGAAGCATCGAGGCACACGCCGTATGTGGATGGCATGCCGCCCGTTATCTTAGGCCCGTTGATCTGATGGGCGGCACCATCAATGCTAGTCCAGCCCCTAATTGATATCTTGCTGGCGTCCACGGCTGTGATGGCGGCGACGCCGTTCAGGTTGATGTAGATTTTGCCGGTGGCGTTTGGCCCGGAAGCGAACCGGGGGGCGCTTGCCTTGTTCTCGCTCAGGCTGATCGGTGCGCCGACGGTGGCGGTGTATGTGCCGATCTCACCGTAGTTGGTGCCATTGTATGCCGCCGAAACCTTAAAGGTGATCTCCATCGGTGCGTCGGGAGATTTTATTACACGGACACCCTTTACATCGGTTTCTGAACCAGTCACAATCTCAAGATTGTCTGCCCAGCCGGTAGCCGTAATTGTCCATGCAAGCGCGACCTCGCCCCTTGTGTTTGCGCTGAGCTGCATTTCATTCGTCTTCTCCGGCAGCGTATACGTTCCTTGCCCGTATTTCAGCGGCCACGCAGCGTCGCTGATGGCCCATTCGGTCTGGGTCGTCTTCTCGCTGTCCAGCCAAGACTTTATCTGCGTCTTGATGTATGCATTTGTGTAGGCCGCGCCTGTCAGTGCCGTCAGCTCGTCAGCATTTGCCGCAGCTGTTGTCAGTTCTGTTGTCAGACTGTTGCATTCGGCTTGGGATGCGAAAGTCTGTGCAGCTTTTGCCCTGTCGATTGCAGCTTTCAATGCGGTGTACTCTGCATTCCCTGCCAAAATAAACTTCACACCATTTGTAACGGCATTTTCCTCAGTTTCGCCCGGCAGGACATAAATCGTGTCCGGATTGGTTGCCTTTGTTACATCTGTCTCAACTGTAAACTCGCGCAGCTTCGCCTCAGCCACCGCCAGCGCTGCCTCAAATGCGCCCTTATCCAGCGCCTTGACGGTCACGGTTACCGATGCGATCAGCGTGCCGTTGTAGGTACAGCCGGAGGGAACCGTGAAGGTGGTCGTTGCCGTATAATTGCCCGCAGTCGTGCTGCTATAGTTTGCACCGTCCGCCCAGCTCCATCCCGCCGCAGCCGCCTTGACGGTCGAGCCGTCCTTGACGTTCAGCGTGATCTCCGTGGGAAGTTCCGCCAGCGCAGCGGAGGAGTTTGTGCCGTAATCCACGTTGACGGCGGCTATAGCTGCAATGCCCGTGATCTCCTTTAGGGTCACACCGCCGCCCGAGCTGCCGCCAGATACGGTCGGAGTCTTCGCGCCGCCCTCGGTCTCGGTCTCCTTGACGGTTAGCGTGCCGCTGACGGTCACGCCGCTCGCCGACACGACCAGCGAGATCACCAGACCGGAGCCGGTCAGCGCCACTCTGGCGTCAATGCTCAGCTTGCCGACCGACGCGCCGTGCTTGATATCAAGCTGTGCGCCCTCTGCGTCCTTGTCGATCCGGAGCGTTTCCACGTCCGCGTTCAACGCCACATTGGCGCGGCTCAGAAGCTCCACAAGCTTCGCAGGGACTTCAATCCGAATATTCTGATCCGACGTCTTTTCCAGGTCGATCACGAGCGTGCCGAGCGCACCTTTGAAGGTGCTGTCCTGCGTGAGACGGCACGGCAGGCCAATCTCCACGCGTTCCAGCGCTGTGTCGCCCATCAAGCGCAGATGCACGCCCTCCTTCTGCAGCCGGACCACACCGCTGACCCGAACGCCGTCCAGATAGACGGAGTTCGCACCGCCGCCCTTGACGATCACGCTGCCGAGGACAGTCACATTTTTGAGCGTGACGTTGCCCTCGCCCACGCTCTCCGCGATGATGAGGTCGCCGGCGACGGTCTGATTTTCCAGCGTCGTTCCGGCCTTTTCAATGACTGTTTCCTGCACGCTCTTGCGCACACGGTCGAGCGTGACCACGGCCTCCGCGCGGGTGATGGAGCCGAGCGCGCCGAACGTGCCGTCGGGATAGCCGTTCATGTAACCGGCCTCCGCGGCTGCGCCCACGCTGCCCTTTGCCCACGCGGGGATGGACGCGGCGTCCGCAAAGGCATCTGTGCGCTCCTCATTCGCGGCAAGGTCCAACGCACGCGCGAGCATCGCCGCCGCCTCGGCGCGGGTGACAGGCTGATTCGGGCAGAACATCCCGCCGCTGCCCTGCGCGTAGCCTGCCGCCGCAGCCTTCGCCACCTCGGCATAGAACCAGTCGCGCTCCATCACGTCGGAAAAGGAAATGGCGCTCTCCACCGTGAAGCCCAGCGTGCGGTTCATCAGTTTGACAAATTCCGCGCGGGTCACGGTGCCGTTGGGGCGGAAGCTGCCGTCGCCATAGCCGTCGATCAAACCATCGTCCTGCCACGCGCTGAGCGTTTCCGCCGCCCAGTGACCGGACGTATCGCTAAATGTGGCCGTGGCGGGAACCGCGGACAGCAGCATGACCGCGGACAGTAGCCATGCCGACAGTCTCTGAACGAATGTGCTCTTCTTCATAGATGATCCTCCTATTGATCGAGTGTTTGAAAAAAGAGAATGTCTGCACCCTCCGCAGGAGGGAGCAAGGGGATATCCCCTTGCCAAAATTTATTTTTCCGTTAGGGCGTCGAAGCCATCTTCTGCCTGCCGGATTGTCTTTTGGATGATGTCTGCCGCCATCGTGTGCAGGTCGAGCGCCAGCACCTGCGCTGTGACGGCCCGCCGCTTCCTCAGCGAAATGTCGTAGAGCTTGAGCGCACAGTCCAGAAAGCGGGCGGTCTTGGCTTCGGCAGTAAAGTAGAGGTCGCACGGCACCGCCATGAAACTGCGCATGATGCCCGCGGACGCGATCTCCATTTCGTAAAAATCCTTCGGCTGCGCGTTTGGCAGATAGGCTCCGAAGATGGTTTGCAGCCGCTCCGCTGTGCTGCGATAAAGATATGCCGACGTGGTCGGCAGCGTGTAGGCCATGACGTACAGCTCGCGCAGCGGCTCACTCAGCTCGGCGATGTGAAGCTGCAGCGCCGTTTCCATTGCGTAGAGAAACACGGGATCCTCTGCGCCGCTGTGCTGGCCGGCGAGGTCGAACTGCCCGCTGAACATCCGTTTTACCAGCTCGAGCAGCAGCGCCTCCTTGCTTGGAAAGACGTGAAAAAAGGAGCTTTGTCCAATCCCTGCCGCCGTCGCGATCTCACCGGTTGTGGTCATGGTGTAGCCCTTTTCCAGAAACAGCGCCACCGCCCCTCGCAGCACCTTCTGCTGCGTCACCAGTCCGTTTAGCAGTTTTCCCTTCGGCAAATCACCGCCTCCTTATAAGTTTTCTTGCGATTGTACTTTTATAATATCATGCGCCATACATTTACACAAGAAAAATTTTCAGCACTACGCCGATAAAGTAGCATTCTCTGTTTCTAACCCACTTTTGACCCGGAATAGGAATGGAACGAACAGAGCTGGCTGGAAACAACGGAAGCTTTTCCGAACGAATTGCGCCAAAAAGCACCAAATCGAGCAGAAATGATGTGATTCCTCTGTTTATGTGCTCGGCTTTTTCGCATAAACCCTCCCAAATTCTGCAAACAGCACTTGTATCGTACATATATATACGGTGCATTATTCTGCTATATGGAAAATAGGCGAAAAAGCAAGCTGTCTTTTCCTGCGTCGTACCGACGGACGGAGTTTTACATTTCGGGCGGCAAGACTGTACATTTCAAGCAGAGTCTCCCACAAAGCGGCGCAGAATATGTTACAATAAATGGAAAAGCTCATAAAGCCCCATCCGAGGGCGCCCCCTACGGGATGCCTTCTGCCCAAGGGAGACAGACCCGGGCGGGGAAATACTGAAGGAGGACACCGATGAAGAAACGTTTGTTGAGCTGGCTCATAGTCTTGACCCTGTGCCTGACGTTGTTGCCCACGGCGGCATTTGCGGTGGATGAGGGCAGGCATACGCACTGCATTTGCGGCGCGACGCATGAGGAAATCGGTGACCACAAGGACGAAAAGCAAATCGAATTTGCTACGAGGCTGTGGTATGATACTGAGAGCAAAAAGCTGATGAGGGGCGAGGACGAGTGGAAGTCGCAGGGAGTGTCAGCGAGCGGTGGCGGCACGACAATAAACTACGTCCTCAAACTACGTCCTTAGTGAAGATAATTATTATTTGGGCACGGACATCACTGTAGACCGTGTTATTCTAATCACAGGCGATGCCACCCTCTGTCTAAACGGCAACAGCATCACGGGAAAGTCGTATGCGGTCGATGTTATCGGCATTAAGGAGAATGTGAAGTTCACCTTGACTGACTGCAAGGGCAACGGGAACGCTTACGGCAAAATCACTCACGCTTCGGATTCCGAGGGCCGCGGCATATCTGTCGGTAGTAACGCTACCTTCAATATGTACGGCGGCAGCATTACCAGGAATACGGCCGACAAAGGTGGTGGTGTGTTCGTCAATGTATATGATGGGAAAGCCGCTACCTTTACCGTTTCCGGTAATGTGACCATTTAGGACAACGGCAAAGAAGGAAGCTCTGATAACGTCTATCTGGAAAAAGACGGTGAAAAAAACGCGACCATCACCATCGGCGAGGGCGGTCTGGGTACCAGTGCGAACATCGGTGTGACCGCAAGCACACCCTCTGTGGGTCTTGTTGTCGCCACCGGTGCGGATGAGAACACGAATTACGGCAGCATCATCGTGAGCGACGACGATACCTACAAGGTCACGCGCGACAGCAGCGACGGGACCAAGCTGGTGCTTGTTTTGAGCACCCCTGCCCCCGCCGAGGAGCACAAGCACTGCATCTGCGGTGAAACGCATACCACCAGTATCGGCGACCATACGACTGCGGCGGATGTCGGGTTCACGCCGTGGTTGGAGACAACCAAACTGCCCGACACCAAGGGCAACTATTATCTGACCGGCAACGTGACGCTGGATTCCTATTGGAAACCCAAGAGCGGCACCATGCTCTGCTTGAACGGCTATAACATCGAGCTGGCCCAAAAAGCTAATGAAGATTGCGGAGTGATCTGCGTTACCGACAGCAACAGCTTCACGCTGGCGGACTGCAATGGCGAACAGGGCGAATACAGCAAGATCACCCACGGCAAGGACGCTGAAGGCAGCAAGTACCCCGGCCGCGGCGTGACTGTTTCCGGAAAGACGCCCTGCATCATCCTTTGCGACCGCGCCAGCTTGACGGTGAACGGAGGCATCACCCTCCCCGGCGGGTACCCCGAGGCACTGACCATCGACGGCCAGACGGACGGCATCGGGCGTATGACCGTCACGAACAACAGCGACGCGGCCTGCTCCACAGAGAGGCTGGCTGTGCTCCGCCTGCTGAACGGCACGCTGACGGCCATTGGCAGTCCTACGGCCTTTTCCAATGTGATCACATGAAACCAGATGGGGAGCGGAAACGACGAGGTCAAATGCATTAAGTACCAGGTTGGCGCCGCCCGCAGAATACGCAAACTTGTACAAGTCTGCATTGCTCGCCAACTTGAAAAACTACAAATATTCATATCTAATGTATTTGGATAACTTTACGCTGTCGGAGAGGTCACAATGAGCGGCTATATTTCCATTCGGGAAGCCTCTTATAAATGGGGCGTTTCAGAACGGTGGGTCAACCAATACTGTTCTCTCGGGCGTATTCAAGGGGGGCAGAACGATTCGGACGTTCGTGGGCAATTCCCTCTGACGCAAAAAGCCAATTGATCCTCGTAAATCTCAAAGTAAAAAACAAGAAGAGGTGTGGAGGATGTACACAATGATAAAAACCGGAACACCCTATAACGAAGAATGTTTTGAGCTCCGCAGGAAATAAGACGAGCTCAAACGTGCCAGCCACATGGTGAACGAACTCCAAAAGATGTGGTACTTTGTAGTTGCGCCCGATTGAGTTCTATCTTTTCATACTTCAAGTCAGCGACAGGGATTGCCTGCCGCTTTTTGTGCTGCAATGTTTTTTCATGAGGCGTTGAAAACCTGTTTGTCAAGGTACACATCCTCGCTACCTATTTTCGTAGCAAGGTTCAGATGAAGCGGGGAGGCCTCTGCAGCACGGGAAAGGATTCTCGCTTCAATACAGAAAAAATGCCCACAGGCATATAAACCGAAGAAGCTGTGCTATTGAAGAATGGTGTTCAAATACCGCTGGATAGGATTATAGATATTGCGCCTTTGACATTCAGGTGAGATGATGCAAACTTCAGAATTTTTGCTCTCCTTAAATTAAGAACTGTTTTCACCCTAAACCGAAATTGCCACCCCTTAATGCGTTTCTATCAGAAAAACGGTTTTTGCCAGCGAAGGACAGAGGAAACGGCGGCAGCCTAACGGTCATGACCCGCTGCCCAAAACAGAGGAAGGAGACGCTGCTTTTTGCGGCGTGTCCTTCCTCTCTAAAAACGGCGTTATGCAGCTCCTCCGGGCAGCGCACGCGTTTTTGCGCCTGTCTGCCGCCCGGGCGTAAAATCTCCTGTTGACATCCGCGCCGCGGCGTGTACTATGGAGATAACAGATCAAACGGAAGCGAGGAAACGTATGGAATACAGGATAGAGCGGGACTCGATGGGAGAGGTCCGCGTCCCGGCGGACCGCTACTGGGGCGCGCAGACGCAGCGCTCGCATGAGAATTTCCCCATCGGCGTCGGGATTGAAACGATGCCCGCGGAGATCATCCGGGCATTTGCCGTGCTGAAAAAGGCGGCGGCCATCGCCAACCGTGAGCTGCTGCCCGAGCGGATGAGCGCGGAAAAATGCGCCTTGATCGGCCGCGTCTGCGACGAGATCCTCGCCGACGAACTGGACGGGCACTTCCCGCTCGTCGTGTGGCAGACGGGCTCGGGCACGCAGTCGAACATGAACGTCAACGAGGTCATCGCCAACCGTGGCAACCATCTGGCGGGGAAAAAGCTCCTGCACCCGAACGACGACGTCAATATGTCGCAGTCCTCGAACGACACGTTCCCCACGGCGATGCATATTGCCGCCTGTCTTGCGGTGGAGGACCGGCTTCTCCCTGTCGTTTCCGCGTTGGAGCAGACCCTCCTGCGTCTGGAGGCGGAGAACGCCGGCGTGCTGAAATCCGGGCGGACGCATTTGCAGGACGCGACGCCCATCACTTTCGCGCAGGAGATCTCCGGCTGGCGGACGAGCCTCGCGCGGGATCGCGAGCTGCTCACCGCCGCGCTGCTTCCCCTGCGGGAACTGGCACTCGGCGGCACGGCGGTCGGCACGGGACTCAACGCTCCCGACGGCTTTGACCGGGCGGTCGCCGCAGCCGTCGCGGAGCTGGCCGGAAAGCCTTTTGTCACCGCACCCAACAAGTTCCACGCGCTCACGTCGAAGGACGAGCTGGTGTTTGCGCACGGCGCGGTCAAGGCGCTCGCGTGCGACATGATGAAGCTTGCGAACGATGTGCGCTGGCTCGCCTCGGGTCCGCGCACGGGGCTGGGGGAGATCGCCATTCCAGCCAACGAGCCCGGCTCATCCATCATGCCCGGCAAGGTCAACCCCACGCAGTGCGAGGCGGTGACGATGGTGGCGGTGCAGGTCATGGGCAACGACGCCGCTGTCGGCATAGCGGCGTCGCAGGGGAACTTTGAGCTGAACGTCTTTATGCCCGTGTGCGCCTATAACTTTTTGCAGTCCGTCCGTCTGCTGAGCGAGGCCATCGCTTCGTTTGACAAAAACTGCGCGTCCGGCATCCGCGCAAATCGGGAGAGAATGGACGAAAACGTGCGCCGCTCGCTGATGCTCGTCACGGCGCTCAACCCGCACATTGGCTACGAAAACGCCGCGAGGATCGCAAAGAAGGCATACGCGGAAAACCTGACGCTGCGCGAGGCCTGCGCCGCGCTGGAGCTTCTGCCGCCGGAGGAATTTGACCGCATCGTCCGCCCCGAGCGGATGGTTTGAAAGCCTGCCAATAAAAAGGAGAACGCTATGGATTACGCAAAAGAATCGCTCCGCCTGCATGGGGAGTGGAAGGGCAAGATCGAGATGGTGACCCGTGTGCCGGTGAAGACGAAGGACGATCTGTCCCTCGCCTACACGCCTGGCGTCGCGCAGCCGTGCCTTGAAATTCAGAAGGACATCAATAAAAGCTATGAGCTTACGCGCCGCTGGAACATGGCGGCGGTCATCACCGACGGCAGCGCCGTGCTGGGCCTTGGCGACATCGGCCCCGAGGCCGGCATGCCCGTCATGGAGGGCAAGTGTGTGCTCTTCAAGGCCTTCGGTGACGTGGACGCCTTCCCCATCTGCGTCAAGACCAAGGACGTGGACGAGTTCGTGGAGACGGTCTACAACATCTCCGGCAGCTTCGGCGGCATCAATCTTGAGGACATCGCCGCGCCCCGCTGCTTCGAGATCGAGCGCAAACTGAAAGAGAAGTGCGACATTCCCATCTTCCACGATGACCAGCACGGCACCGCCGTCATTACACTCGCGGGACTCACGAACGCGCTCAAGGTTGTCGGCAAGAAGAAAGAGGACATAAAGATCGTGACCTCCGGCGCGGGCGCGGCGGCCATCGCCATCACGAAGCTGCTGCTCTCGGCGGGCTTCCGCGACATTACGATGTGCGACCGCAAGGGCGCGATCTACAAGGGCCGCGAGGGGCTGAACTGGATCAAGACCGAGATGGCCGAGGTCACGAACCTGAGCCGCAAGGCGGGGACGCTTGCCGATATGCTGGTGGGTGCCGACGTGTTCATCGGCGTTTCCGCGCCGAACACCGTCACGACCGAGATGGTCAAGACGATGAACAAGGACGCGATCATTTTCGCCTGCGCGAACCCGACGCCGGAGATCTTCCCCGACGCGGCGAAGGCGGGCGGCGCAAGGGTCATCTCCACCGGCCGCAGCGACTATCCGAACCAGATCAATAATGTACTGGCGTTCCCTGGTATCTTCCGCGGCGCGTTCGATGTGCGTGCGAGCGACATCAACGAAGAGATGAAGGTCGCGGCGGCGGAAGCGCTGGCGGGACTTGTGGGCGATGAACTCTCCGAGGAGTATATTATCCCCGCGGCGTTCGACCCGCGCGTCGGCCCCGCTGTGGCGAAGGCGGTCGCCGAAGCCGCGCGCAAAAGCGGCGTGGCGAGACTTTGAGAAGAGACTGGTTGTTTATATCCATCTGGAAGGACCCGTGCAATATTATGCTGACGGGAGAAGACCATGCTGAATCATTCAACGCTTCTGATTTTCCAATCATTTTCTATTTACGATAGCCTTGGCGGAGGTGATGCAAACAAGAATGGGAATATTTTGACCTATCGCGGTCGGAGTTGGATAGTTATATTTAATTTGGCGACAGGGAAGAGAGTCGTCCAATATTATGGAGGAATTGACAACAACCGCAAGACAGATGGATACGAATATACTCACCAGATGCCGTAATTCTTCAAAATCGTGCAGTGAAATGTACAAACCAATTTATATAGAGAAGAGTTTTGTGTGCTGACAGGTTGCCCCTACGGAAAATAAACTATCAATAACTGCCGGAATCGGTATTTTCCATAAGAAAATCACCGATTCCGACAGTTCTTTCTTCTTATATCTGTCTTGCGTGCTGCTCAATGGCCTTTTCAATTTCCTGCGGCTCGATGCCGATTTTTTGCTGTAACTATAACATTCGGCTTTTTAAAAAGATTCCATAAGCGTGGCAAGTTGCGCGAAAAGAAAAAACAATGCAAAAATATGAGAGTTATCAAATCTCTTGCATGAGTTCCCATTGAAACGTCGTTTAATTTAGGGTTGTCACGAAGCTCAATCAAAAACTGCGGCATCGCATTTGGCGAGAAAGCTGAAATCACCGTGTCGGGTGGAATGTGCTTGTAGATTTGTTTGATAGATTCTTTGTGGTGTGTGATTGTTCCGGAACGCAGATTTCGCGCTTTCATATCAAGCACATATTCTTCAAAACTATCTTAAAATGTTTTGCCCTCTGGATGCTGACAGCTTGATTTTTTGGCGTTTCCCATAGTAACGATAACCTCCAAAAGCGAAAAAGTAGTAAGTCCATCATCTCCATGTGCGCGGGCACGGAGGAGCCGACGCTCGTCCTAAAACGCCACCCATTATCCGTTTTTTTATTTGGATAATGGGTGGTTGGATGCTCGAAGCGATCGGTCAGCAGCCACCGGAGCGGATACGGCTAAAAATTTATCCGAATTTAGTGGATTTTCTTGCCTTTATCGCACAATGTGATACACTATTGTTAGCCTGTATTTATTTTAAGCAAGGGGTGTGGAGCTATGAATCATTCGGTCTTTCGTCAAAAAAGCATGGAAAAAATCACATCGCCGGAGCAGATGAACGATTATATCCGTGTTTCCAATCCAAGCGTATGGATGCTCCTCGCGGCGGTCATTGTGCTTTTGATTGGCGTTTGCGTATGGGGCGCGTTCGGGCATCTCGATACCGTCATACAAACAGGCGGCATCTGCGAGAACGGACGCTTGACGGTTTTTTTGAGCGAGAGTGATTTTGCCAGATTAGACGGCGATGCCATTCTCTCGGTCGGTGAGGCCGAGTACACGGTCGTATCCGATGTGGCGGGCGCGCCCACCCGGCTCGACGAGAGCACCGACCCGTATCTGCTCCATCTCATCGGGCTCTCCGCGGGTGACTGGGCACACGCCCTGTCGGCAGAGGTCCCCGATCTCAAGGACGGCGTTTATACCGTATCCGTGATTATCGAGCGCGTCAGGCCCCTTGATTTCGTCCTGAACTGAGGTGCGCAAAGATGAAAGCAGCACAAAAAATCAAGTCGCCAATTACGGCGGGCGTTGCCAAGGTGCCCGTTGTCATGCAGATGGAGGCGCTGGAATGCGGCGCCGCAAGTCTTGCGATGATCCTTGCCTACTACGAAAAGTGGGTCCCGCTTGAGCAGGTGCGTCTGGACTGCGGTGTTTCGCGGGACGGCTCGAACGCACGCAACATTCTTCGCGCCGCGCGCAGCTACGGTCTTACCGCAAAGGGCTATCGGTACGAGCCGGAGGGACTGAAAGCGAACGGGAAATTCCCCTGTATCATTCATTGGAACTTCAACCACTTTGTCGTGCTCAACGGCTTTCGGGGCAACAAGGCGGAGCTCAACGACCCCGCAAAGGGGACCTATTCCGTCCCGATGCAGACCTTTGACGACGCCTTCACCGGCATCTGCCTGTTCTTCGAGCCATCCGAAGGCTTTGTTCCCGGGGGCAAGCCGCAGTCCATGCTGCAATACGCGAAAAAGCGGTTGGCCGGCGCGGGGACCGCGATCGCTTTTGTAACGCTGACCACGGTTATTTCGTCACTGCTCGGCATTGTGACGCCCGCGTTTTCCCGTATCTTTCTCGACCGGCTGCTGACCGGCGAGAACCCGGAGTGGCTTATGCCCTTTACGCTTGCGCTTGCGGGTATCGGCGTGCTTCAGCTCATCGTCGCGTGGATTCAGGCGGTCTATTCCCTTCGAATCAACGGAAAGCTCGCGATGGTGGGAAATACCACCTTCCTGTGGAAGGTTCTACACATGCCGATGGCGTTTTTCTCGCAGCGCATGGCGGGAGATATTCAAGGCCGGCAGAGCGCAAACGCGATGATCGCGGAGCAACTTGTCGGCACGCTCGCGCCGCTTGCCTTGAACGCGGCCATGATGGTGTTTTACATGGTCGTGATGCTCCGCTACAGCGTGCTCCTCACGCTCATCGGGCTCGTTTCGATCCTCGCCAATCTGGGCCTTTCTAGCGTCATTTCAAAAAAGCGGATCAACCTCACCCGCGTGCAGATGCGCGACGCGGGCAAGCTCGCCGGGACGACCGTCGCCGGCATCGAGATGATCGAAACGATCAAGGCGAGCGGCGCGGAGAACGGCTTTTTTGAAAAATGGGCGGGCTACCAGGCAAGCGTCAATACAAGTCAAGTTCGCTTCCAGCGCATGAACCAGCTCCTCGGACTGCTGCCGGCGCTTGTCAGCTCGATCTGCAGTACCGCGGTCCTAATGACGGGCGTGTTCCTCGCAATGCAGGGCAGCTTTACCGTCGGCATGATCATGGCGTTTCAAGGCTTTTTATCCTCCTTCCTCGCCCCCGCGACGACGCTCATTTCGGCGGGGCAGACGCTGCAGGAAATGCGCACCGATATGGAGCGAATTGAGGATGTGATGCGCTACCCCGACGATGACGTGTTTGCGGAAGACGGCGGCGATGAGAGCACGGAGTACGGCAAGCTGTCCGGCAGCATCGAGCTCAAAAATGTCACCTTTGGCTATTCGCGCCTGGCCGAGCCGCTGATCCGGGATTTCAACCTAACGCTCAGGCCCGGGGAGCGCGTGGCGTTTGTCGGCGCTTCGGGCTGCGGAAAATCCACGATCTCCAAGCTAATCTCCGGCCTTTATAAGCCGTGGAGCGGCGAGATCCTGTTTGACGGGAAGCCGATCTCGCAGATCGACCGCTGCGTGTTTACCGGTTCTCTCGCCGTGGTGGATCAGGATATTATTCTCTTTGAGGACACCATCGCAAACAACATAAAAATGTGGGATAACTCCATCGAGGACTTCGAGATGATCATGGCGGCGCGGGACGCCCAACTGCACGAGGACATCATGCGGCGCGAGGGTGGCTATCAGTATAAGCTGACCGAGGGCGGCAAGGACCTCTCCGGCGGGCAGCGCCAGCGCATGGAGATCGCCCGCGTGCTTGCGCAGGACCCCACGATCATCATTTTGGATGAGGCGACAAGCGCGCTGGACGCGAAAACGGAATACGACGTGGTGCGCTCCATCAAGGATCGCGGCATCACCTGCATCGTGGTGGCGCACCGCCTGTCCACCATACGCGACTGTGACGAGATCATCGTGCTGGAGCAGGGCAATGTCGTGGAGCGCGGGACGCACGAGAAGCTGATGAAAAACGGCGGCGCCTATACGCGCCTGGTGTCCAACGAGTAGGAGGTGACGACACGATGGGTTGGTTTGACGAACAGATAAAAGAGCGTAAGCAATACGACGACGACGCGTTTTCCGAGGCCTTTGCGAACATGGCGTCCGCCGTGATGGGAAAGCGGTTCGAGGCGGCGTTCACCAACGACCGCACCGTTGCCAAGGACGCGATCGACGAAATATTGAAATACTACCATGTAAAGAGCCGTGAGGTCCCCGACAGCGTCAAGGATGTGAACGAGCAGCTCGAGTTCCTGATGCGCCCGTATGGCATCATGCGGCGCACGGTGAAGCTGGAGGACGGCTGGTACCGCGACGCCGTGGGCGCAATGCTCGGCACCCTGTCGGAGAGCGGGCGGGTCGTGGCGCTCATTCCTTCCGGCCTTTCGGGCTACAGCTTCTTTGACTATGAGACCGGAAAGGCGCGGCGCATCACGCGCAAAAACCAGCACCTGTTTGACGACAAGGCGATCGCGTTTTATAAGCCCTTTCCGCTCAAGAGGCTCAGCATCGCTTCGCTCTCGACCTACATCGTGCAGACCCTTTCCGTCTCCGACTTCGTTTTGATCGCGCTGGCAACGCTTGCCGTGTCGCTCGTGGGTCTGCTCTCCCCGATGCTCAGCCGGCTGCTGTTTGATCGTGTGCTGCCCTCCGGGAATACGCGCATCCTTCTCGCGCTTGCCGCCTTTACCGTCTGCATCTCTGTCAGCACGCTGCTTCTCTCCGCAGTAAAGAGTATGCTCACGGCGCGGATCGAAACAAAGCTGGATCTATCGGTCGAGGCGGCGACCATGATGCGCGTCATGTCGCTGCCGGCGGATTTCTTCAAGCAGTACAGCGCGGGCGAGCTCTCCAGCCGCGCGGCGCAGGTCGGCCCGCTGTGCCGGATGCTCGTATCGACGGTCCTATCGACCGGACTGACCTCGCTGTTCTCCCTTATATACATATCGCAGATCTTTGCCTATGCACCGGCGCTCGTCGCACCGGCGCTGGCGATCCTGCTCGTCACGGTCGTTTTCTCGGTGGTCTCCTCCATGGTGCAAATGAAGATCAGCACGGAGCAGATGACGCTCTCCGGTCGGGAGAACGGTATGACCTACGCGCTGATCACGGGGATACAGAAGATCAAGCTGGCGGGCGCGGAGAAGCGCGCCTTTGCGAGATGGGGCAACCTCTACGCGCAGAGCGCAAGAATGATGTACGATCCGCCGATGTTTCTGAAGCTCAACTCCGTCATCAGCCTTGCCATCAGCCTCACGGGAACGCTCGTCATGTATTATATGGCGGTGCGCTCCGGCTTGTCCGTGGCCGATTACTACGCGTTCAACACAGCCTATGGCATGGTCTCCGGCGCGTTTCTGTCACTCGCCGGGATCGCACTGAGCGCGGCACAGATCAAGCCCATTCTCACGATGGTCCAGCCGTTTTTTGACGCGATCCCCGAGGTTTCGGACGGCAAGCAGGTGATCGAGCGGCTGTCCGGCGGCATCGAGCTGAACAACGTCTCCTTCCGGTACAACGAAAATATGCCGCTGATCCTCGACGATCTTTCGCTCAAGATCCGCCCGGGGCAGTATGTTGCCATCGTCGGCAGGACCGGCTGCGGGAAATCCACGCTGCTGCGTCTACTTTTAGGCTTTGAAAAGCCGCAGAAGGGCGCCATTTATTACGACGGCAAGGATCTGGAGCGGATCGACCTGCGCTCCCTGCGCCGCCGCATCGGCGTTGTGATGCAGAACGGGAAGCTGTTTCAGGGCGATATTTATTCCAATATTGTGATCTCCGCGCCGTGGTTGTCGCAGCAGGACGCGTGGGAGGCGGCGGAGCTGACCGGCATCGCCGAGGACATCCGCAGGATGCCCATGGGCATGAACACGGTCATATCGGAGGGCTCGGGCGGCATATCCGGCGGGCAGCGCCAGCGGCTGATGATCGCCCGCGCCATCGCGCCGAAGCCCAGGATTTTGATGTTCGACGAGGCGACGAGCGCGCTGGACAACATCACCCAGAAAAAGGTGTCGGAGTCGCTGGACCGGCTGAAGTGTACCCGCATCGTCATTGCCCACCGCCTGTCCACCATCCGGCAATGCGACCGCATCCTTGTGCTCGACCACGGAAGGATCGTCGAGGACGGGACCTACGACGAGCTGATCGCCGCAAACGGCTTCTTTGCCGAGCTGGTCGCCCGCCAAAGGCTGGATGATGTGCCGGACACCGTTTCGTAACGGCATTTTGTTCGCACGGAAGATTTTTCAAAAAATTTTTCCGATTGCATTAGCCTTTTTCGTTTCCGGTTCGTATCAAGAAGCAAAGGAGAAAGAAAATGGAAAGTAAAAAAGCGGAATGGCTCGGGGGCGCCTCCGGCCTGAATGAAAAAGTGCTCTCCCTGCTCTTTGATTACCAACGCTTCGAGCATGAGCCGGAGCTGGAGGCGCTGCTCGACGAGGCCGAGAGCGAATACTGCGCGGAGCTGTCGGACGACGATCTCGCGCAGGTGAGCGCCGCGGGAGAGGCAAAGCGCATCAAGCGGCGCGGAACGGATGAGGACGGCGCGGTATGAATCGGACGGAAGAAAGAGAAGCGCTGTACACGGCGTATTCCGAAAAGGTCCGGGGCTATGTGTTCGGCAAGGTCGCAAACCGGCATGACGCGGAGGATCTTGTCGGCGACGTTTTCCTAAAGGCGTATGAAAAGTACCCGACCTTTGACGCGGACCGCGCCTCGGTCTCCACGTGGCTCTACACCATCACCCGAAATACGGTCATCGACTATTTCCGTACCCATCGCGCCGGCGCGGAGCTGCCGGACGATCTGCCCGACGCAGCCGGCATAGACGACGGCCTGCTGCAAAGGGAATCCCTTCAGGCACTCGGCGAAGCCCTAAACAGGTTGGACGAACGCTCGCGCGCCCTAATCGTCCTGCGGTACGGCAAGGGGCTGTCGCTGAAGGACACGGCGGCAAGGCTCGGCGTATCCTACGCCTACGTCAAGATACTGCATAGCAATGCCCTCAAAACGCTTCGAAAGTGTTTTGAGGCTCCAATCAAATAAATCAAAGGAGAAAGAACATGAAACAGGAAGAAAAACGGAACAGCATCCCGGAGGAGACCAACGCGGAGCCGCTGAACGACGAGGCCCTTGAAGCGGTGAGCGGCGGCAGGCGGCTCGATTTTTCCTATGATCTCAGCAAAAAAAGCGACCCGAACGACTCCGGCAGAAAAAAATAACGAAAAGGAGAACCGTCATGGAGCTGAACAAGGACCTCATTGCGAAGGCAAAGGAAACGAAAACTCCCGATGAACTGCTGACGCTTGCAAAGGAAAACGGCATGGAGCTGACGGAGGCGGAAGCCAAGACGTATTTTGACATGCTCCACCCGCAGACGGGCGAGCTGAGCGATGACGAGCTGGACAATGTCTCCGGCGGCGGATGCTATTCAAGCGGCGGACGCCTTAAAACGACCTGCGGCTATAAATGCAGGCATTACGCAGACGGACCTTCGACCTTTGGTGTGAAGGGCACCTGCTGCAGATGCCGGTATTGGGGCGTCGACCCCAATGCCGTCAAAGCCGGCCTGTGGTCGACAATTTTGGAGCTGATCATGAAGGCGGCTGAGGCGGCGGAGCCTCGCGAGTGCTACCATCCGGCCAACCGGAAATAATCGACAAGGAGAAGAACAATGGAGCTGAGCAACGACCTCATTGCAAAGGCAAAGGAAGCAAAGGCCCCCGAGGAATTGATGTCTCTTGCAAAAGAGAACGGCATGGAGCTGACCGAAGAGAGCGCAAAGGCGTATTTTGAACAGCTCAATTCCAAAACGGGTGAGCTTGCAGACGACGAGCTGAACAACGTAGCAGGCGGCGGTTGCCTCCCATGGGAGGATGACTGCTACGATACTTGTATGGCGGACGGCTACTGTTTGTTCGACTATGTCTGCAGCCGTTGCGGCAAAAGGGGTATTGACTTTAGCAGCGGCGAGCTGCGTTGTTCCGGATGTTTTGCAAGCGGCCCCTGCTGTCGGAACTGTATGAACAGTATTGGAGACAAGAGCGGTACGGTATTAAAATGCAAGGTTCATCCGAGAAGCCAAAGGTAAAGAATATTTTAAATCGTAGAGAGGATTCAAAGATGGAAATGAACAAAGAATTGCTTGCAAAGGCCAAAGAAGCAAAAGCCCCCGAAGAGCTGCTGGCGCTCGCCAGAGAAAATGGCACAGAACTGACCGAAGAGAGCGCAAAGGCATATTTTGAACAGCTCAATTCCAAAACGGGCGAGCTTGCAGACGACGAGCTCGACAATGTTTCCGGTGGTTGCAACGCGGACGACGGAAGAAAGATCGTAACGGTCGGGCACAGCTGTACCAGATGGCGATGCGTAAAGTGCGGAGGAACCTCGAGAGATAAGATAGGGCTATGCAACACATGCGGAAAAATCGGCGACTGCGATAACTGCGTGTTCTGCACCTATGAAAGGGGCCTGTGGCTCTGCAATTTCGGACATTAAGGGAGTGAAATTTATGAATTACACAAGCGAAATGATCGAAAAGGCGAGGCTCGCTGAAAATTCCGAGGAGCTGCTGGCGCTCGCAAAGGAAAACGGAATGGAAATGACCGTCGAGGAGGCACAGAAAAATTTTGCGCTGCTCCACCCGCAGGACGGCGAAATTGCCGATAATGAGCTGGACAATGTGTCCGGCGGCGGATGCGGCGGTGGAGGAGGAGACAGGCCTGAGCCGCGCTTTAAGATCGGCACAACCGTTTGGTACTACACACTGAGCTTCGGCAGGAAAATTGTAGATAAAGGCCAGATAACGAGAAGAAGGTATGAAAACGGGGTCTGGATGTATCAAATAGAGCTTTGGCTGGATATTCCTGAAAATCAGATAAAATACAAAGCTTGATGAGCTAACGAAAACAGGCTGTCGGAGGATCTCGTGCCCCGCAGCTCGAAAGCGCGGGCCTGTCCCGAAAGGACACGGATAGGATAAGGAATGCTTATGCGTTATATTTTGAACCCCCATATCGCCCTGCGCTCGTGGACGCTTGTTCCCTATGCGTATTACATAAGGGGCGAGCGCAACGCCAAGGGCTTGAAGGCGGAGGAGTTCGCGTTTCTCGCGGGGTGCGACGGAAAGAGCGAGCTGCCGGACGAGGCGGAAAGCCCGCTTGCCCGTAAATTTCTTGCGGACGGGTTTATCCGAAAGGCCGAGGGCGGCGAAGCGCTGTCGGACTGGAGCCGGCCGCGCCTCTGTCCGAACCGCTATTTTCCGGCGATGAACTGGATGATCACAGGCAAATGCAACTATAACTGCATCCACTGCTTCAACGCCGCCGACAATGCGCCGCTCATGAGCGAGTGGAGCATGGACGAGGCGGACCGGCTTCTCGATCAGGCCCGTGACTGCGGCATCAACGCCTTCACTGTCACGGGCGGCGAGCCGATGCTGCATAAGAATTTTTTTGAGATTCTTGAGGGCATCTACGCGCGCGGTATGTACGTCGAGGAGCTGAACACAAACGGGTATTTTATCGACCGGCAGGCGCTCGACCGTATGCGCTCCATCGGCTGCATCCCGCTTATGAAAATATCCTTTGACGGTCTCGGCTATCACGACTGGATGCGCGCGCATCGGTGCGCGGAGGAGACTGCGCTGCGCGCGATCCGACTGTGCGTCGAAAACGGCTTTCCCGTCAAGGTGCAGACGAATATGAACCGCCGCAATCGTGATTCCATGCTGAAAACGGCGGAGCGGTTGGACGCTATGGGAGTGGCGGAAATGCGCATCATCCGCACGACGGAGGCCCCCCGCTGGGTGCGGAACGCGGGCGACGCCTGCCTCACGTTTGAGGAATACTATGACGAGGCGCTCCTCCTGTGGGAGAAGTACGCGCAGGGAAAGCACACGATGGATCTGACGGTCTGGCAGTTTGGGACGCTCTATCCGCGCTCGAGGTTTTACACGCTCACCGCGGTCAACTCCTGCGCGGGAGAGTACCGGAGCAGCGCACCCGTGTGCAAGGGAAACCGCGGCATGGTCGCCGTCGCGGCGAACGGCAATGTGTTCCCCTGCCACCAGATGTCGGGCTATTACGAGCAGCATGGGGATATTCTCGGCAACGCAAAGCGGGAGCCGCTATCGCAGCTGCTCTCCGGCGGGCCGTATCTTGACGAGGTATGCACCACGCTCGGCACGCTGCGCGAGAAAAATACAAAATGCGCAAGCTGCGCTTATTTTGAGCTTTGCAACGGCGGCTGCCGCGCGCTGGCGTTGGCGCTTACGGGCGACAAACTGGGCGTCGATCCGTCCAAATGTCTGTTCTGGGAGCGGGGTTATCACAAGAAGATCGAGGCGCTGCTGCCGCAATACCGCACCGTTTCTACGGGACTTTGATCGGCGAGGAGCACACGGCGCCGTCCAAAAAATATCCATGGTTAAGCAAAAAGCTGGCGCTTCCGGAGATTTTTGCGGCCAAACCGTACGATTGAGTGTTGTCAAAGAGAGCGAAAATACATCGCCGAAGTATGCAAAATACGAATACAACCTCACATCCGTGCAGGAGATCCGCGAGCTCATTAGGCGGCATATCCAGCGCGAAGATAGCGGATGGTGTTGAACAGCTTGAACTGGCGCGAGCTGTAATAGCGGTAACCGGTCGTCGGATCAACATCCGAGAAAAGCGGGCAGGCCGCCGAAGCAAGTGCTTCGGCGGCCTGCCCGCTGTGGTCATATCCTGGTGAGATAGATGACGCCCTCGACGGCGCTGAGCTCCCGAAGAATATCGTCGAGCGACGTGCGGCCCTCCGCCCAGAGGGTGAACGTGCCGCATACAAGGTTGTCGCCGTAGCCGGAATCAGCGTACAGCTCCAGCTCCGAGAGCGTGCAGTCCTTCTCCCGCGCGAGGCGGACGAGCTGCCCGATGCTCAGCTTTGAGCGGAGCTCGAAGTAGACGGCGGAGGTCTTCTGTCGGCTTTGGATGCGCACGTCCACCAGCCGCAGCACGTTCATCGCCAGCAGGATGAAGGCGTAGCACACCGTGCCGCCTGTGTAGAAGCCCGCGCCGATGGCGGTGCCGATGATGGACACCGCCCAGAGTCCGGCGGCGGTCGTCAAACCCTTGATCTCATGGCTCTTGGTGACGAGGATGGTGCCCGCGCCGAGAAAACCCAGACCGGTGATGACCGAGGCCGGCATACGCACGAGGTCGGTCGAGCCGAAGACGTCGCCGATGTAGAGATTCGTCATCATCACCAGCGCGGCAGCGTCCGCGACGATGATGTAGGTGCGGAAGCCAGCCGCCTGCCGGTGCCGCTCACGCTCATAGCCGAGCGTGCCGGCGAACACGGTGGTGAGCAACAGACGCACCGTGATGGAAAGGATCGAGAGCGAGGAGAGCTGCGAAAAAAAGGTGTCCATCCAATCATTCACCCGCCTTAAAGAAAGAATGGCCGCTTTTGACGCGGCCCATTGTGATCTTGTGGAAGAAAATCCAAATCTACCATACGTTTGGAATGTTATACCACAGCTGAACGGAGAATGCAAGAGAAAATCGTCCGCAGCAGAAAAATTTTTCCGCTGCGGATGATCAAGAGGACTCAAACCTTGTGCCAAACGGCGTCGATGACCTTCTGGTGCGCGTCGCTTCGGAACGCGCGGGACAGGCAGATGACGGTGTAGATGCTCTCAACGCCCGCCAGCAGCAGGGAAACGCCCATGTAGATCATCAGCGCCGCCGCGCCGTCGAAGGGGTCGAGGATCATTAGCACGCCGAATAAGGCGCCTACGATACCCAGCAGCAGGTTCAGTCCCCAGCTGCCGAGACCGAAGCGGCGCAGCTCCACGGCGGCTTGAATGGAAAAGGCGCTGTCGATGATGATGTAGAAGCCGAGGATGATGGGCAGTACGGTCAGCGCTCCAGTGGGATGGGCAAGAAGCAGAACGCCCGCGAGTGTGCTGAGAATGCCTACGATCAAGTCGAAGCGGAAGAGAATACCGATGACGCCGATGCTGAAGTAGCGGGCAATCTCGCACACGCCCATGGCGATGCACAGCGCGCCGGTGAGATAGCATACGGCCAGCGCGGAGATGTCGGGGCGGAGGATCATCGCGATCCCCAGCGCGATCATGCAGCAGGATACGACGATGGCCCAAAGACGGTAACGCTTTAAGGTTTCCATAGCTCACAGCTCCTTTCTTTTCATGAAAATCGGAATGACAAAATGAAACGGCAGGAGCGCCGCGCCGCAGCTCCTCCTGCAAGCATAGGATACCGCGCCGCGAGCAGCATTTCCATAGGCAGATAACAGTGAAATGCACAAGATTTGTGAACTTTTTTGTCAAAATGGGAAAAACCCCGAGACTCTGCGGTCTCGGTACGACAGTTTATTTCAGATACGGTACAGCTCCGGCCGGCGGTCGTGAAAGACGTTGATGGCGGCGCGGACCTCCGCAAAGATGGAAAAATCGAGCGTGGCGGTGATGATCTCCTCGCCCGCTCCGGCAGCGGCGTGCAGCTCACCGCAGGGACCGAGGGTGCGCGCCACGCCGCCAAACACAGTCTCGCCCGCCGCCGCGCGGCGCAGCAGCGCCTCCGCGTGCGCGAAATTATAGGCGCTCTCGCCCAGGTGCATATCCATCTGAATGACGCTTAGCCTCATCATGCAGCCCTCCTTAGAATTTAGTTGGGATATGCAGGGATGCCTACGCCGGTGCTGTAGGTGTTTGCGTAGAAATCATCCTCCGTGATGCCATCAAACACGGCGTCGGGACAGCGCAGCTCGGCGGCAGCGCCGGTGCAGAACGTATCGAAGCGCCAGCCCGCGTCCGTGCGCAGCAGCACGACGGGGAAGGTGAGCGTGAACTCATAGCTCGTTTTCATCCGCTCGTCGCGCTCCGCATAGCTCTCGCCCTGCCGCGGGTAAGGGTAGGAGTAGTGCGCCGTCACCGTGAACTCAATGCGCCCGTCCGTCTGCTCAACAAGCGCAAATTCGTCGGGAAAGACGTTGTTATAATACTGGTCGCCATAGGAGCAGTCGAGGATATAGAGCTGTCCGTCATGCTCGATGTAGACGGAGGGAGAGCCGTCGAAGTCCGTCGCGTTGAGCTTTGCCCAGAGCGCGTCGGTGAACACGCCGTGTACCGTGCGGTCAAAATCCGCCCAGTTTTGGTAGCGGCTGTCGGAGCGGATGTAGGTGTAGTCCGAGCCGTCGGGGGTATAGGCGATGTATTCGTCCGTGATCGCGTCGGGCACGGGAAATTCATAGTCGATGCCCGTCGTCTCGCCGCCGAACATGGCGTCGTAGAGCGCGGCAGTCTGCCGGTAGAGCGTTTGCTGCTCCTCGGTCAGAAAGTCCGGTACGGCGCGCGAAAGCGCACGATCGTCCAGCGGCAGCTCCTCGCCCGTGAGGTAGTATTCCGTGGTCTCCGGCGGTTCCGGCTCGACCGGCTCTGCCGCGCAGCCCGCGAGGGCGAGGAGCGTCAGCGCCGCGAGCGCGGCGAAAAGAAATCTTTTCACGGTTCCGTCCTCCTGTTCTCACTCCCCGGCAAAGCGTGCGCGCGCCCGGCCGATCTTTTTTTCGTAGCGGTCCTCCTCGGAGAAGATGCAGCCGCAGTATTTCTGCAGATAAAGCCCCATCTCATGCGCCTTTGCCTGTCCCTCGCGGAAGCCGGGACGGAAGTCGCGGTAGAGAAACTCCACGCCGTACCGCTTCGCCATCGTCTCGCCGACCGCCTTGAGCAGCTCGTGGTTCTGGTAGGGAGAGATGAGCAGCGAGGAGGTGAAAGCCTCGTAGCCGTGCTCGCTCGCGTACTTCGCTGCCGTGCCGAGCCGGAGGGTGTAGCAGTGCGCGCAGCGGTGGTCGATGTCCGCGGCGACGGCGCGGACGAAGTCGCGCAGGCCGTAGTCCTCTAAGATATGCACCTCGACCCGCTCCTTTTCCCCGTATTCGAGCAGGGTGGAGCGGCGCTGATCGTACTCCGTCCACGGGTGGATGTTCGGGTTGAACCACAGCGACACCGGCTCGATGCCCTCGCCGCGCAGGGTGTCCACGCAGTAGACCGAGCAGGGGGCGCAGCAGGAGTGCAGAAGAATTTTATCCATGCGTATCATCTCACTAAACGTTATCGGTATCTTTTGGACGGACGAACGCGGAAAAAGGTTCCCGCGAAGGAGCCGCCGCTCAAAAGTTTAACATATTGTAAAGCCTTTGACAACGCCCCTTTTTCCGATTGACGAACCGTGCGCGATTATAGTATAATACATTGATTTAATATGCGGCGCTGTGCGCCGGCGAAGGAGATAGAGCCTATGTGGATCGCGGACAAGTGGGAGGATTACGAGCTGCTCGACTGCGGCGGCGGCGAAAAGCTGGAGCGCTGGGGGCGGCAGATCCTCGTGCGCCCCGACCCGCAGGCCATCTGGGAGACGCCGCACGCGAACCGCGGCTGGAAAAACGCACAGGGGCGCTACCATCGCTCGTCCACCGGCGGCGGACATTGGGACAAGGAAAAGCTGCCCGAGCAGTGGCAGATGCGCTATCGCGACCTGACGTTCCAGTGCAAGCCTATGAACTTCAAGCACACGGGGCTTTTTCCCGAGCAGGCGGTGAACTGGGACTTTGCGCGTGAGAAGATCGAGCAGGCGGGCCGTCCCATCCGCGTGCTGAACCTCTTTGCCTACACGGGCGCGGCGAGCGTCGCCTGCGCCAGGAGCGGCGCGAGCGTCTGCCACGTCGACGCCGCCAAGGGCATGGTCGCCTGGGCGAAGGAGAACGCAAGGGTCAGCGGCCTGGCTGACGCGCCAATCCGCTGGATCGTGGACGACTGCGCGAAGTTCGTCGAGCGGGAGATCCGCCGCGGCAAGACCTACGACGCCATCATCATGGACCCGCCGAGCTATGGCCGCGGGCCGGGCGGCGAGGTCTGGAAGCTGGAGGATAACCTGTTCCCGTTTGTAAAGCTCTGCTCTCAGGTGCTCAGCGACAAGCCGCTGTTCGTCATCATCAATTCCTACACCACGGGCCTTGCGCCCTCGGTGCTCGGCTATATGCTCCATCTGCTCGTCGCGGAGAGGTACGGCGGCCGGGTGACGTGGGACGAGCTGGGTCTGCCCGTCACCGAGACCGGGCTCGCGCTGCCCTGCGGCGCGACCGGAAGATGGTGCAGTGAATAAACAAAGGAAGAAAAATTATGTCAACCATGCTGCGGACTGAAAACCTGACCTATTCCTACCCTGCGGGCGAGGAAAACGAGCAGCCGACGCTTGCGCTCGACGGTGTGACGCTCGCCATCGAGCGTGGGAGCTTCACCGTCATCCTCGGCCACAACGGCAGCGGAAAATCCACGCTCGCCAAGACCTTCAACGCCGTGCTGCTGCCCTCGGGCGGCAGGGTGTGCGTCGACGGCATGGACACCACGGATGAAGCGCTGCTGCTCGAGATCCGCCGCCGCGTGGGCATGGTGTTCCAGAACCCCGACAACCAGATCGTCGCGAACGTGGTGGAGGAGGACGTGGCCTTCGCGCCCGAGAACCTCGGCGTGCCGACCGACGAGATCCGCCGGCGCGTGGACGACGCGCTGCGCACCGTCGGCATGGAGAAGTTCGCAAAGCACGCGCCGCACCTGCTCTCCGGCGGACAGAAGCAGCGCATCGCCATCGCGGGCGTGCTGGCGATGCGCCCGCAGTGCATCGTGCTCGACGAGGCGACCGCTATGCTCGACCCCATCGGCCGAAGCGAGGTCATTTCGACCATCGAACGGCTCAACCGCGACGAGGGCATCACCGTCGTGCTCATCACCCACCACATGAACGAGGCGGAGCGCGCCGACCGCGTGATCGTGATGAACGAGGGCCGCGTCGCGATGGACGGCGCGCCGCGCGAGGTGTTCGCGCAGGTGGAAAAGCTCAAGTCCATCGGCTTGACCGTGCCGGACACGGTGGAGCTTTTATACGAGCTGCGCGGCGCGGGCTGCGACCTGCCGCTCACGGCCATCACCGTGGACGAGTGTGCCGACGCCATTGCGAGGTGCTTCAGAAAATCCGCAAAAGAGGACAACTGAGTTGAACGAGATCATTCGTATTGAAAATCTGACCCACACCTACGGCGAGGGCACGCCCTTCCGCCGCAGCGCGGTGGAAAATCTGTCGCTCGACATTTACCGCGGCGAGTTTCTCGGCCTCATCGGCCACACAGGCAGCGGCAAATCGACGCTGATCCAGCACCTCAACGGTCTGCTCAAGCCGACGGGCGGCCGCGTACTGCTCGACGGCGAGGACGTCTGGGCCGACCCAAAGAAGATCCGCAGCGTGCGCTTCCGCGTGGGGCTGGTGTTCCAGTATCCGGAGTATCAGCTCTTTGAGGAGACCGTCTACCGCGACATCGCCTTCGGCCCCACCAACATGGGTCTGACCGGCGCGGAGCTGGACCGCCGCGTGCATGACGCCGCCCACTTCGCGGGACTCGACGAGAACTTGCTGCAAAAGTCGCCCTTCGCGCTCTCCGGCGGACAGAAGCGCCGCGTCGCCATCGCGGGCGTGATTGCCATGGAGCCGGAGGTGCTGGTGCTCGACGAGCCGAGCGCGGGCCTTGACCCGCGCGGGCGCGAGGAGCTGCTCGCCCATATCCGTGCCTATCACAAGGAGCGCAGCAACACCGTTGTGCTTGTCAGCCACTCGATGGACGAGATCGCGCAGAACGTGGACCGCATCGCCGTGCTCTCCGACGCGCATGTGCTCATGAGCGGCACGCCACGCGAGGTGTTCGCCCGCGCGGACGAGTTGGTCGCCGCGGGCCTTGATGTGCCGCAGGTGACGCGCGTCGCCATGGCGCTGCGTGCCAAGGGCCTGCCCATCGACCCCGCGGTCTACACGGTCGCGGAGCTGAAGGCGGCGCTGCTTGCGCTGCGAAGGGGGGGAGTCGTATGCTGAAGGACATCACCCTCGGCCAGTATTTCCCCGGCGACACGCTCGCCCACCGGCTCGACCCGCGCACCAAGCTGCTGGCGACCGTTCTTTATATCATAGCCATCTTCCTGGCAAAGGGCCCCATTGCCTACGGCGTGCTGATCCTGACGCTGATCGTCTCCGTGCGCATCTCGAGGGTGGGCGCGAGGGCGCTCTTCCGCGGCCTCAAGCCTGTGCTGTTCATCATCGCCTTCACTGCGGTGCTGAACCTTTTCTACACCCCCGGCACCGTCATCGCGCAGCTCTGGATATTCCACATCACGCGCGAGGGTGTGATCACCGCCATCGCCATGATGCTGCGCATCTCGCTGCTCATCATGGGAACTTTCCTGCTGACCTACACCACCAGCCCCATCCGCCTAACCGATGGGCTGGAGAGCCTGCTCGGCCCGCTCAAGAAGCTCGGCGTGCCGGTGCATGAGCTGGCGATGATGATGTCCATCGCGCTGCGCTTCATCCCCACGCTCATCGAGGAGACGGACAAGATCATGTCCGCCCAGCGCGCCCGCGGCGCGGACTTCGAGAGCGGCAACCTGCTCCAGCGTGCCAAGGCGCTCATTCCGCTGCTCGTGCCGCTGTTCGTCAGCGCGTTCCGCCGCGCGGACGAGCTGGCGACGGCGATGGAGTGCCGCTGCTACCACGGCGGCGAGGGGCGCACGAAGCTCCACGTCCTGCGCTATGAGACGCGGGACTATCTGGCGCTCGCGTTCTATGCCGCGCTGTGCGCGGCGATGATCGCCCTGAAAAAGTTTTTCTAAAATTCAAAAAAAGGACACGAATCATGCGTAACATTGCGCTAAAATTGATGTATAACGGCACGGCCTACCACGGTTGGCAGATGCAGCGGACCGAAGCGAGCGTGCAGGAAACGCTCCAGCGCGGTCTTTCGATGGTCTGCGGCGAGAGGGTCAAGCTCACCGGTGTCGGCCGCACGGACGCGGGCGTTCACGCCGAGCGCTATGTTGCGAATTTCCGCACGAGCTCCCGCATCCCCATCGACCGTCTGCCCTTCGCCGTCAACACCCACACGCCCGAGGACATTGTGGTGCGCGAGGCGCTGGAGGTGGCGGACGATTTCAACGCCATCGGCTCGTGCCTGAAGAAGGAATACACCTACCGCATCTACAATTCGCGCATCAAGAATCCGTTTTATGTGAACCGCGCATACTTCTACCCCAAGAAGCTCGACGAGGCGGTGATGGACGCGGCGGCGCGGGCGTTTGAGGGCACGCACGATTTCCGCGCCGTGCGCTCGGTCGGCACGGAGACGAAGACCACCGTCCGCACTGTGCACTACTGCCGCGTGACACGCCGCGGCGAGCTTCTGGAGCTCAAGGTCTGCGCGGACGGATTCCTCTACAACATGGTGCGCGCCATCACCGGCACGGTGCTCTACGCCGCCGAGGGCAAGCTCACGGCGGAGGATATCCCGAAAATACTCGACTCCGGCGACCGCACGCTCGCCGGTCCCACGGTGCCGCCGGGGGGACTGTACATGACCAGACTTTGGTATGAGGATGAACGGCTCAATGACTGACAAGGATAAGCTCTCGCGCGAGGAGCTGCGCGCGGACCGCGCGGCGCCGCCGCGCCGCGGCACGCTCCACCGTATTCTGGTGCTGGTGGCGGTGCTCGCGGTCGTGTTGGGAGCGGTGCTCGCCGCGGCGTATCTGGACCTGTCGAATTTCGACAGCCTCCGCCGCGCGCTGAGCTACGATAAGGCCGACGCCGCGGGCGAGAACACCTATGCCTACGACAACGACCGCACGAACCGTTTTGCCCTCCTCGGCGACCGCCTGCTGGTCGTCTCCACCACGCGCGTGAGCGTGCTCGCCGACGACGGCAGCGAGGTCTACGCGCAGGAGGTCAAGCTCGATTCGCCCGCCATCGCCCTCGGCGGCCGCACCGCCGCGGTCTACGACGTCGGCGGCACGACGCTCTATATCCTCGGCGAAAGAGGCCTTGTGCGCGACCTGAGTGACGAGACGGAAAACGGCATCATTTCGGCGAAGCTCAACTCCTCCGATATGCTGGCGCTCGTGACGGACAAGAGCGGCTACAAGTCCTCCGTCTCGGTCTACAACGCCTCGGGGGAGCGCGTGTTCACCTTCAATTCCTCGAACCGCTACATGATCGACGCCTGCGTGGAGCGCGGCGGCAAGCACATCGCGGTCGCGACGCTCGGCTCGGAGGATGCCACATTCGTCAGCACGATCCGCCGCTACGCGCTCGATCAGGAGACGGCGGTCTCCGCCTGTGTGCTGGACGATTCGCTGCTCTACGAGCTCTCGAGCTTCGGCGGCACGCTCGTCGCCGTGACGGACGACCGCTTTCTCGCGCTCAGCGGCGACGGTTCGCTCGGCGGCTCCTACGACTATGCCTATCCCTATCTGCGCGGCAGCACGCTCGGCGGGACGGATTTCGGCGCGCTCGTGCTCTCACGCTACCGCTCCGGCAGCGCGGGCAAGCTCGTTACCGTCGGCGCGGAGGGCAACCTCATCGCCTCGCTCGACACGCAGCGCGACGTGCTGGACATCTCCGCGGCGGGGAAGTATCTTGCCGTGCTCTACAGCGACGAGCTGGTCATCTACACCTCCGATCTTGCTGAATATGCCGCGCTCACCGACACGCAGTACGCGCGCGGCGTGCGGATGCGCGCCGACGGCTCGGCGGTGCTGCTCGGCTCGCAGCACGGCTGGCTCTTTGTGCCGTAAATAGAAAAAAGTTTCACTTGAAAGGTAAGTGAAAAGCATGGATAATGCACTTATCATTGATCTCGTCCTGACTGCCGTGCTGGCAGTGTTCGCGCTCCTCGGCGCGCGCAAGGGACTCATCCGCAGCCTGATGGCGCTCGTGAGCGTGGTGGTCGCGCTCATCGGCGCGACGCTGCTCACCGCGATGTTCGTCGAGCCGGTCACCGACCTCGTCTACCCCAAGGTGGAGGAAAAGGTCCTTGAGCAGTTCGAGCGCGATATCCCGTCCGATGCGCTGGCTGCGGAGGACGGCGACCTGAGCGCCGGCGGACTGCTGCCCGACGAGCTGAGCGAAGCGATCGCCGAAGCGCTCGACACGCTCAAGCGCTTCGGCGTCTCCGACGACGCCATCGACGGCGTGACAAAGAGCGTGACCGATTCCGCCGTTTCCGCGGCGGAGCAGGCGGCGTACCTGCTCGTCAAGACCATCGTGCAGGCTGCGCTGTTCCTTGTACTCTTCCTTGCGCTGATGCTGCTGCTCCGCCTGCTCACGCACGGGCTCGACCGCCTTTTCTCGCTGCCGGTGCTCGCGCAGCTCAACGGCCTCGGCGGCGCGGCGCTCTCGCTCATCGAAGGCGCGCTGCTTATTTTTCTCATTGTATTCCTCGCGCCGCGCTTCGGCGTGACGTGGTTTGCGGACCATGCGGCGGGCACGCACCTGCTCGCGTGGTTTCTGAACAACACCCCGCGATCCATCATCGCATCTCTCACATAACGGAGGTTTCCCATTATGCAGCCACAACTTTGCTCCAGATGTAAAAAGAATGTTGCCGTCGTCTTCATCACCCGCATGGAGAACGGTAAAAATATCAACGAGGGCCTGTGCCTCAAGTGCGCCAAGAATCTCGGATTGCCGCAGGTGAACGAGATGATGCAGCGCATGGGCATCACCGATGAGGACCTTGACAACATCTCCAACGAGATGATGAGCGCCTTCGGCGGCGCCGAAAGCCTCGAGGGCATCGACGCGCCCGACGGCGACGACGAGGAGGACGGCAAGACCGCGACCTTCCCATTCCTCGGCCGCCTTTTCGGCGGGCAGAACGGCGATGCGCCAGCGCCCGCGGACGGCGCTTCGGACGGCCCGGGCCGTGCCGAGCGCGGCAAGAAGAACGACAAGGCCGCCAAGCATAAATTCCTCGACAGCTATTGCATCAACCTCTCCCAGCGCGCCCGCGACGGTAAGCTCGACGCGGTGATCGGCCGCGACGAGGAGATCGAGCGCGTCGTTCAGATCCTCAACCGCCGCCAGAAGAACAACCCCTGCCTGATCGGCGAGCCGGGCGTCGGCAAGACGGCCATCGCCGAGGGCCTTGCCCAGCGCATCGCCGCGGGCGCGGTACCCTTCAAGCTCCGCAGCAAGGAGGTCTATCTCCTTGACCTCACCGCGCTCGTCGCCGGCACACAGTTCCGCGGCCAGTTCGAGAGCCGCATGAAGGGCCTCATTGAGGAGATCCGCAAGCTCGGCAACATCATTCTCGTCATCGACGAGGTGCATAACATCGTCGGCGCGGGCGATGCCGAGGGCAGCATGAACGCCGCCAATATTTTGAAGCCCGCTCTTTCGCGCGGCGAGATCCAGGTCATCGGTGCGACGACCTTCAACGAGTACCGCAAGCACATCGAGAAGGACACCGCGCTCGAGCGCCGCTTCCAGCCCGTCACGGTCAACGAGCCGAGCATGGAGGATACGCTCAAAATTTTGAAGGGCATCGCCCGCTACTACGAGTCCTTCCACGGCGTGAAAATTCCCGACGGCATCCTGCGCCAGGCGGTCGTGCTCTCCGAGCGCTACATCACCGACCGCTTCCTGCCGGACAAGGCCATCGACCTGATCGACGAGGCGTGCTCGGACATGAACCTGCACGACAAGAACATCAACCGCCGCATGGAGCTGCGCCGCGAGCTGGACGATTACGCGAAGGAGCGCGAGCTGCTTGAGGCGGAGACCGAGAACCCCGACTTCGAGCGCCTCGCCGAGCTCAAGAGCCTGGAGCTTCAGGCGCAGAGCGAGCTGGACGGCCTCTGCGCGCAGGGCGATCCCGAACTGACGATGGACAATCTTGCCCGCGTGATCGAGCTGTGGACGAAGATCCCCGCCAGCCGCATCCGCGAGGCGGAGTTCAAGCGTCTGAGCGAGTTGGCCGACCGCCTGAAAAAGCACATCATCGGGCAGGACGAGGCCGTGGACGCGGTCGCCGCGGCGATCCGCCGCGGGCGCGTGGGCATCAGCCCGAAGCACAAGCCGGTGAGCTTTATTTTCGTCGGCCCCACCGGCGTGGGCAAGACGGAGCTGGTCAAGCAGCTTGCCGCCGACCTCTTCGATTCGCCCGATTCCCTCATCCGTCTTGATATGTCGGAGTTCATGGAGAAGCACTCCGTCTCGCGTCTTGTCGGCTCCCCTCCGGGCTACGTCGGCTACGACGAGGCCGGGCAGCTGACCGAAAAAATTCGCCGCAAGCCCTACGCTGTCATTCTCTTCGACGAGATCGAAAAGGCACATCCGGACGTGCTGAACGTCCTGCTGCAGATCCTCGACGACGGCGAGGTGACCGACGCGCACGGCCGCAAGGTCAACTTTGAGAATACCGTCATCGTCATGACCTCCAACGCCGGCAGCGACCGCAAGGAGGGCAGCGTCGGCTTCGGCCGCAGCGTCAGCGAGCAGAACCGCGAGCGCACGATGAAGGCGCTCGGCGAGTTCCTGCGCCCCGAGTTCATCAACCGCGTGGACGAGATCATCTGCTTCAACCGCCTCGACGAGAAGAATTTCGTCTCCATTGCCCGTATCATGCTCGACGAGCTGGCGCTCAGCCTGAAGGAGAAGGGCTTCACCTTCACCTACGACGATGCCGTGGCGGAGTATCTGGCGAACAAGTCCTACTCGCTCACCTACGGCGCGCGCAACCTGCGCCGCACCATCCAGAAGGAGCTGGAGGATGTCATCGCCACGCGCATCATCGACTCCTACGACCATCCCGTCACGCAGCTGCGTGCCGTGATGAAGGACGGCGCGATCGACCTTTTGAGCCTGTAATAAAAGAAAGAAAAAGGGGAGAGAGGACATGAAAAATCCGTTCCGCAAGGACATTGAGCCGCGCTGCGCCTACTGCGCCCACGGCTCCGCGGTGAACGAGCGCGAGGTCGCCTGCTCGCGCAGGGGCGTGGTGGACGGCAGCGACCACTGCCGCCACTTCCGTTACGATCCGCTGCGCCGCGTGCCGCCGCGGCCCGCCTCGCTCGATCCCAAAGCGCACTCGCCGGAGGATTTTTCCCTCTGAGAGCTATATAAAATTATATAAAAAATGAAGAGAGAAGGACGCATCATGGAGATCAAAACCGTTTACGCCGTCTATTTCAGCGCCACCGGAAGGACCCGCAAGGTCGTCACCACCCTGGCCAACGCCATCGCGCAGACGCTGGAGCTGCCGCTCGAGACTGTCGACTTCACCCTGCCCGCCGCGCGGGAGGAGACCTATGCCTTCACGGACAAGGACCTCGTGATCTTCGGCACGCCGACCTACGCCGGCAAGGTGCCCAACAAGCTCCTGCCCTTTGTGCAGACCGGCTTTGCCGGAAACGGCGCGCTTGCCGTGCCGGTCGTGACCTTCGGCAACCGCAGCTTTGATAACTCTCTCGCCGAGCTGTGCGCGAGTCTGGAGAACGCGGGCTTCCACACCATCGCCGCCGGCGCGTTCGCCTGCCAGCACGCCTTTTCGGATACGCTGGCCGCGGGCCGTCCCGACCGCGAGGACGTGACCGTGCTCGCGCAGCTCGGCGCGGCGGTCGTGACAAAGCTCGGCAAGATGACCGAGGTCCCCGCGCCTGTTCAGGTCGACGGCGACGCGGATGCACCCTACTACCGCCCCCTCGGACTGGACGGCGAGCCGAAAAACTTTCTCAAGGTCAAGCCGCAGACCGACCGGAGTAAATGCACCGGCTGCGGCGTGTGCGTGGCGCTCTGCCCGATGGGCAGCATCAGCCGCGAGGACCCCGCCGAGGTCACGGGCGTGTGCATCAAGTGCCATTCCTGCGTGCGGAGTTGTCCGACGGGCGCGAAGTATTTCGACGACGAAGCCTTCCTTTCGCACAAGGCGATGCTCGAGCGCGACTACACCCGCCGCGCCGAGGATAAGCTCTTCCTGTAATGCAGCAAAAAAGGGGTCCCCTGTCCGTGCGGACAGGGGACCCCTTTTTCATCACGGGGAAACGGCGAATAAGACCGCCGAGCATATCTTCGCTTTGAGCTTGTACCGCTCACACGCCGCTTGCGCCGTAGTTGGAGAGCACGCGGGCGGAGGGGTCCTTGACGTCGCAGCCCTCCCAGTCCTTGTTCGGCATCCAGAAGTCCTTGACCATCTCGGCCTGCCCGGGATAATATTTCTCGAACAGCTCGCGGTAGAGCAGGCTTTCCTTCGTGAACGGCGTCGCAAAGGAATACTGCTTCCGCTTTTCCTCGTACTCCTCGTCGGTGTACAGGCTCTCGGCATACTCCTTGAGGTCGTCCACCATCGAGTGGCCGACGGCGTCGGAGAAGGCGGCCTTCTGCCGCCAGAGGATGTCCTCGGGCAGGATGCGGTCGGCGGCGAACGCCTCGCGCAGCAGATACTTGCCCATGTGGTAGCTGTTGACCTTGAGCTTGGGATCAATGCTCATCACATATTTGACGAAATCGAGGTCGCCGAACGGCACGCGCGCCTCGATGGAGTTGACCGCGATGCAGCGGTCGGCGCGGAGCACATCGTACATATACAGCTCGTCCACGCGCTTTTTTGCCTCCTGCTGAAAGGCCTCGGGCGAGGGCGCGAAGTCCGTGTACTTGTAGCCGAAGAGCTCGTCGGAGATCTCGCCCGTCATAAGCACGCGCACGTCGGTCTGCTCGTGGATGGCCTTGCAGCACAGGTACATACCCATGCTCGCGCGGATGGTGGTGATGTCGTAGGTGCCGAGCATGGCAACGACCTCTTCGAGCGAGGCGAGCACCTGCTCGCGCGTCATGATAACCTCGGTGTGCTCGGCGCCGATGAAGTCGGCGACCTCGCGGGCATACTTGAGGTCGATGGGGTCGAGGTCCATGCCGATGGCAAAGGTGCGGATCCTCTTGCCGAGGAGCTTGGCGGAGATGGCGCAGACAAGGCTGGAATCCAGACCGCCGGAGAGCAGGAAGCCGAGCGGCGCGTCGGCGTCGAGCCGCTTTTCCACGCCCGCGATGAGCTTCTCACGGATCTTTTTGCACACGGTGTCCAGGTCGTCCTTGGAGTATTCCGTCACCGTGGTGAGGTCGACGTAGCGGACGAACTTGCCGTCGGCGTAGTAGTGGCCCGGCGGGAAGGGCATGATGCGCTCGCACAGGCCGACGAGGTTCTTCGCCTCGCTGGCGAAGATGATACCGCCGTCGGCGAGATAGCCGTAGAAGAGCGGACGGATGCCGATGGGGTCGCGCGCGGCGACGAGACGGTCGGCCTTGGCGTCATAAATGATCATGGCGAACTCGGCGTCGAGCTTGGCGAACATCTCCACGCCGTACTCGCGGTAGAGGGGGAGAATGAGCTCGCAGTCGGACTCGGACGCGAAGGCGTAGCCCTTGGCCTCCAGCTCCTTTTTGAGCGGGCGGAAGCCGTACAGCTCGCCGTTGCACACCGCCATGTCGCCGCCGAGGTGGAAGGGCTGCATCCCCTCCTCGTGCAGGCCCATGATGGCAAGGCGGTGGAAGCCGAGCATACCGCGGCCGGCCTTTTCCATCCGGCTCATGTCGGGGCCGCGGGAAACGGTGCGGTCAAAGTAAGGACGGATCTCCTGCTCCGTCAGGGTGGGGGAATCAAAGCCGATGATAGCGCACATAAAAAAGCACCTCCGGATAAAATAAAGCAGCGACGTCCTGTAAATTTTAGGACGAATCGCTGCGTATCCGTGGTGCCACCTAATTTGCCGATCCAAGACCGGCCCCTTTGCGGGGTTCCAACAAACCCCTGTGCCTTAACGCCGCACGCCGCGTCTTTCCTACCGGGCCGAAGCCGTTCAGATCGCTGCTCCCGAGTGTTATTCGCATGGCCTCTGTGTATCGGGCTCCCACTGTCCCCGACTCGCTGTGACCGAATGGCGCATGGTACTTGTCTCGATCGTTGCATTTCGCTTTATTGGATTGAATGAGTGAATTATAGCCTTGCGGGAGCAAATCGTCAATATCGCAGATATCCAACGTTTTGCACAGAATTTTTGTGAATTTTCTGCTGTTTGCACGAAAAGGGCGGCCTGCCTTGGCAGACCGCCCCGAGAGAGCCGTTTTACTTGTGCAGCAGGGGGGAGAGCGGCTTGTAGATCAAAAAGCAGAGCGCCACGTCGAGCAGACCCTTGAAGAGCGTGAAGGGCATATTGAACACGAGCAGGCATTCAAGCAGACCGTCGACCGAGGGGCGGATGGCCTGATACATCCCGATGATGGTCTCGAGCGGCAGGTGATAGCACACGACGTAGGCGGGGTAGACCACGAAGTAGTTCAGCGGAACGGAGAGCACCGCCATGAGCAGCGTGCCGATGACCGCGCCGAGCAGCGCGCCCCCGCGGGACTTATTGCGCTGATAGACAAAGCCGGCGGAGAAGGCGAACACCGCGCCCATGAGGAAGTTGAACAGCTCGCCGACGTAGGCGGACGAGGTGCCGTGCAGCACGGCAAAGAGCAGGTTCTTCAGAAAGGCCACCACCACGCCGTAGACGGGGCCGAGCGAGAATGCGGCGAGCAGCTCGGGAAGGTCGGAGATGTCGAGCTTGACAAAGGCGGGGATGAGCGCTGGGATGGGGAATTCGATGAACATGAGCACAAAGGCGACGGCCGAGAGCATGGCGGTGACCGTTACCTTGTGCGTGCGGCTGCGGCCTGCAGCGCGGGCGGAGGGGATGGCGTTGACGTTGGGTTCGGACATAAAAAAACACTCCTTTTGTTCATTTTCCTTGAAAGAACGAGTCTTCCAAGGTGCATGACGCAAAAAGAGCGAGGGAATTGCGTGATAACAGCGCGCAGCACATCTTCTCTCATCCGGACTGTGACCGTCGGTTCCGGAATCGCACCGGATCGTGCGGCAAAAATGCCGCTTGCGGACTATACCGCCGGTGGGGAATTTCACCCCGCCTCGAAGACCAGTATTTCAAGCTTGGCTAAAGCATAGCACAGCGCTGGGAAAAATGCAAGAGGAAAAACAACACTTTACAAATAAAAACGAATGTTCTATAATAGAAAGGAAACGACGAAGGGAGGGATGCGCGTGCGCGGAAAACCGGTGAGCTGCTGCTTCACGGGTCACCGACCGGCAAAGCTGCCGTGGGGGACGGACGAGAGCGATGAGCGCTGTCTGCGGCTCAAGGCGCGGCTGCGTGAGGTGATCGCCCGCGCCGTGGAGGACGGCTACACGCACTTTATCTGCGGCATGGCGGAGGGCTGCGACCTCTACTGCGCCGAGGCGGTGCTGGCGCTGCGCGGGCGCCACAGCGAGGTGACGCTCGAGGCGGCGATCCCCTGCCCGACGCAGGCGGACGGTTGGAGCGCGGCGCAGCGTGAGCGCTACCGCCGTATTCTGGCGCAGTGTGACTATGAGACGATGGTGCAGGAGCACTACACGCGCGAGTGTATGCAGCGGCGCAACCGCTACATGGTCGATCACTCCGACCTGCTCATCGCCGTGCACGATGGCCTGCCTGGCGGCACGCGCTACACCATCGAATACGCCCTGCGCCGCGGCGTGAACATCATCGACGTGCCCATCGAGGAATAGAAAAAGGACGGCTCAGGCCGTCCTTTTTTCTGTTTTCTTCAGACGTCGAACACGCCCATGATGGCGATGCCGACGACCACGAGCAATATCATCGCATAGTGCTTCCAAGAGAGCTTTTCCTTGAGGAAGAGGCGGCTCCACAGCACGCTCGCCGCGCAGTAGGAGCTGATGATGGGCGCGGACATGGCAAGGTGCTCGGTGTCCGCGATGGCGTAAATGTAGGCGAACTGACCGGCGGTCTCGCAGACCGCGCCAAGGTACTTCGGCGCTTCCCGCTTCGGGATGAGCTTGTCCCTGCGGATCAGCACGACGTAGACGAAGCACACCACGGCGGCGAAGAGGAACGTCAGCTCATAGGCGCAGTTGGCGGAAGCCGCCGCACGATCGGCACATTCGTCCAGCGTGGCAAACCTGCCGCTGTCGAAGGCCTGCGCAGTCAGCGTTTCAAGCACGCGGTTGTCGGCAAAGGTGCCCGCCGCGTCGAGCAGGCAATAGGCCACCGGCAGCGCGAGGGCGAGAAAGCTCTTGGCGTACTTGCGGTTGCCCTCGGCTTGACGCGCCGCGCGCAGCTCGGGGTCCTCGGTCGCGTCCACCACGCCGAGGCCGATGGCGCCCACGCACACGAGCAGCACCGCGAAGATGGCGAGCGGGGAATAGTCCTCGCCGCCGAGGAACACGAGCGTCATCACGGCGACGAGCGCGCCCGAGGAATTGCAGATGGGCGACGAGACGGACAGCTCGATGTACCGCAGCCCCAGATAGCCGAGCGTCATCGAGCCGATGTAGAGCAGCGACACGGGCAGGTAGGTGAGGATGATAGCGAAGCTGATCTCCGTCCCGCCGACGAAGATCTCAAACGCCGCGTGCAGGCCCATGACGACGCCGACGGCCATGACCATCTTGAGATGGCTGAGCCGGTCGTCCTCGTCGCGGCAGCCGATTTTGGAAAAGAGGTCGCTGCCGCTCCAGCAGAGCAGTGCGATGAGAGAAAGCCAGAACCACATATTGAATTGTTAAACTCCTTTATATCTGTCAGTATTTTGAGATCAAAAAACGGACAGTCTCCGGCGGGGGTCTGCGCCGGAAATGACGGTTGGTGAGGGGAGTCCTTCGGATCAGCATAGCAAGACCCTCCTGACAATATAGAGTTAGGGCAGTGTGACCAGCCCCGCGTCGAGCATCTTCTGCAGCGAGAGCAGCACGCCGAGCTTGGCGTGGTACCAGGTCAGGCCACCCTGGTAGTAGACCGCATAGGGCGGACGGATGGGGCCGTCGGCGGACAGCTCAATGGAGCTGCCCTGCACGAACGCGCCCGCCGCCATGATGACCTGCGAATCGTAGCCGGGCATATCGCCGGGGACGGGGTCCACATAGCTGTCCACCGGTGCGGCGGACTGGATGCCCTTGCAGAAGGCGAGCATCCCCTCGGGGCTTTTCAGCTCGACGCATTGAATGATGTCGTGCCGCTCCTCACTTGCGGCGGGAACGACGCGGAAGCCGAGCGACTCGTACACGGCGGCGGTGAACACCGCGCCCTTGACCGCGCCGGAGACGACGTTCGGCGCGAGGAAGAAGCCCTGATAGAGCGAGGGCATCAGCCCGAGGTTCGCGCCGACCTCCTGCCCCAGTCCGGGCGCGGAGAGACGGTAGGCGCAGCGGTCCACGCATTTGCGCGTTCCGGCGATGTAGCCGCCGATGGGCGCGAGACCGCCGCCGGGATTTTTGATGAGACTGCCGACGATCATGTCCGCGCCGACGTCGCTCGGCTCAACCGTCTCGACGAACTCGCCGTAGCAGTTATCGACCATGACCGTCACATCGGGCTTGACCGCGCGGCAGACGGCGATGGCCTCGCCGATCTGCGCGACCGAGAGCGTCGGGCGCGGCTGGTAGCCCTTGGAGCGCTGGATGTGGATGAGCTTCGTTTTCGCCGAAATGGCGGCGCGGATGGCGGGCAGATCAAAGCTGCCGTCCTCCAGCAGGTCGACCTGCCGGTAGCTTACGCCGTATTCGGCGAGCGAACAGGGCGAGGGACGGATGCCGATGACCTCCTCGAGCGTATCGTAGGGCTTGCCGGAGATGGCGAGCAGCTCGTCGCCGGGCAGCAGGTTCGCGCTCAGCGCGACGGCGAGCGCGTGGGTGCCGCAGGTGATCTGCGGACGCACCAGCGCGGCCTCGGTGTGGAAGGCGTCGGCGTAGACGCGCTCTAAATTGTCGCGTCCCTCGTCGTCGTAGCCGTAGCCGGTCGAGGCGGCGAAGTGCGTGGCGTTGACGCGGTTCTTCTGCATCGCGGCGAGCACCTTCGCCTGATTGATCTCCGCGCGCGCGTCGATCTCCGCGAAGCGGGGGCGGAGCGTTTCGAGTATTTTTTCGCCGTAGGCGAGGACCTCCCCGCTCACGCCGAGGGTCTGGTAGATGTCTGCGGCTGTCATGTCAGGACTCCTTTTTTAGTGTGTCGGGGAATTCCACGCCGTTGCACTTGAGCACGAAGCGCAGCGGGTAGTCGCGGTCGAGGTAGTTTTTCTCGAACCACACATAGGTCGCGACGGGGAGCTGGCGCAGCTCGGGCGCCTCGCAGCGCAGGGCGTCGAAGGTCATGCGGTCGCCGGAGAGCAGCGCCGCCGCGACGTCCATCTGCCCCTCCGCGCGCAGGCGGTCGAGGCAGGCGTCCAGAATGACGGCGCAGGCGCGCTCCTCGTCCGTCTCGGCGTAGTCCTCGCGGTGGGCGAGCCAGTAGAGGAACTCGTCGGGGTTGAGGTCGAGATGCGTCGTGACCTGCGCGAGCTTATAGAAGCCCGCGCGGTCGTTCGCCTTCAGAACGTCGATGAGGTAGGCGATGAGGTTTTCGTCAAGCATCAGGCAGTCGCAGAACACCTCGAAGGCGTGCTTGCCCGCGTCGGGATCGGGGGCCGGCTTGTTCGCCTCCCCGGCGGGAGCGGGCGGCTCCTCCGTCTGCCCCGCGCCGCCGAGCGCCATGCGCGCGAAGAGCGCGCGGGCGAAGTCCTCCTCGCTGAAGCCGTCGAGCAGACCGTCCGGCAACGCGTCGCCCGCCGCGCGGGCGCAGCGGCGCACGAAGTCCGGCACGCTGACGTTTTTCAGCGCGGCCTGCAGGCTCATCGCGCGTTCCTCGGGTGTTTCGCCGCTGAGGGCAATGCCCTCGGGCGCGGCGAGCGTGCCCTCGCACAGCGCGTTCATATACTTGAGGTAGTAATCGCAAAGCTCCATCGTGACGCTCCCACATTTCAAAAGTGAATACAATGTATCATACCGCGCGGGAAAAAGCAAGCCCGCCGCTTGCGGTGGGAGCGGGAGTATGGTACAATCAAATAGAAATTCGCGAAAAACAGGCAAATGGAAACGGAGGAAAAAAGATGAAGCGCAGATGGTATACGGCTCTCATGATCGTTTTGCCGCTGTTTGTCGGTTCGGGAGCGACGACCGCGCTCCTTGTCCATTTTTTCGGACGGGGACAGGACATCGCGCAGAGTCCAGCTTTTATGGCGTTGCTTGCGGCCGTGGGAATGGGGACAGGCATCGTTAATCTTTGGAGACTTATCGAGAAGGCGGAAGGATGAAACGGCTGGGTATGACCAGTTATCGGGAAAGGAGCGTGAGCTATGCGTAGGACCAGACGCGGCGGAGGTTTTTTCCTCTGCCTGCTGCTCAATGTGCTGCTGAATTGGGAGGGGGCGCTTCCCGCGGCGATCCTGCTCGCGCTGCACCATTGGCGCGGCTGGCCGCTCTGGTGGGCGGGGCTTGCACTCGCGCTGTGGATCGGCGGCATTCTGCTGTGGATGCTCGTCATCGGCTGGGTGAGCGATTGCGGCAGCCGCCGCGACGCCCCTCGGGAGAACAAGAATCCTTACTCCTCCAAGCAGTACCCCAACAGCAGGTCTGCGGCAAACAAAAAGACGGAATAGACAGAACGGCAAATGCGCGAGCGTCACCGCTCGCGCATTTGCCCAAAGATGGCAAGATTTTTCCGCAGCCGCTCCTCCTGCGGCGACCGCTCGACGGCGTTCCGGCAGGCGTCCGCCGCCTGCTCCGCGTCGCCGAGATGGGCATACGCCAGCGAGAGCAGGTCGTAGGGCAGACTTCCCCATGCGTCCGCCTCGCAGATGTAGGTGCGCGGGCGCTCGGTGATGGCAAGCGCGGCGCGCAGCACATCGACCAGCCCGTACCAGCGCTCCTGCGCGTAGAGGAGCTGCGCGTAGTCCATGTACGGCTCGCGCAGGTGCGGAGCCTCAGCAATAGCGCGGTGCAGCCAGCGCTCTGCCAAATCGTCCTGCCCGAGCGCGCGCAGGCAGCGGGCGATGTAGCGCATCGACGCGCAGCGTTCGTCCGCCCAGACGGCGGAGGGCAGCGTCAGGTGCCGTGCAAGCGTTTCAATGGCCTTCTGCCATTCGCCGCGGAACATATACTCCCGCCCGAGGTAGTGGCAGTTTCGGTCGTTCTGCGGGTCCTCCTGCACGGCCAACTCCAGCAGCGGCAGGTATTGCCCGCGGGACTTCGTCTCGTCTGGGTGATGGTCGAGCTGCACGCCGGCCGCGTCCACGAAGCGCTCCGCGCCCTCGCCGGTGTAGGCAAGCGTCTCGTGCACCGGACTTGCCCAGCGGTAGCAGCCGTTTTTGTGGATTTTATCGGCCCAGAACACCATGCCCTCGCTGCCGTCGGGGCGGAAGCTCCAGGTGTAGCGGTAGCGGGCGCGGGTGGTGTCCGGCTGCCAGGCGCGCTCCAGCGCGGCGCGCCAGCCGGGGTGGAACTGCTCGTCGAGGTCGATGGCGCAGCAGATGTCCGCGTCGGCGGGAATGAGCTTGAGCGACTCGTTCCGCGCCGTGTCGAAGCGCCACGGCGAAACGACCGTCTCGCCCACGATGGCTCCGCGTGCGCGGAGCTTTGCCGCGGTGTCGTCGCTTGAGCCGGTGTCGAGCACGCAGACATAGTCCGCCTCGGACATCGAGTCCATGAAGCGATCCACGAATTGCGACTCGTTTTTGCAGATGGCGTAAACGCATACCTTCAAGAAAAGTACCTCCTTGCTATGTAGGCGGCGCGGGAATTCCCGCGCCGCGTTGCCTTTCTTCTCTTAGGTAGCGAGCAGACCCGCCGCGCGCAGACTGGCGAGCAGCGCGTTGAGCTGCGTCGCCGCGTCGGTCGCGTCGGTGGAGTCCGCAACGGCCGCCGCCACGCGCGTGTCCGCGGGCCCGGTGGGCCCCGTAGGACCCGTAGGACCGATGGGGCCCGTAGGACCGGTAGCACCCGTAACACCCGCAGCACCGGTCGGTCCCGTAGGACCGGCGGCACCCGTAGCACCGGTAGGACCGGTAGGACCTGTGGCACCGGCAGCACCGGTGGCGCCCGTCAGACCGATCGGCCCTTGCGGGCCGGTCGGACCCACCGCGCCCGTGGCGCCGGTCGCGCCGGCGGGACCCTGCGCCCCCTGCGCGCCCTGCGGTCCCTGCGGACCGGCAGGACCCGTGGGTCCCTGCGGCCCCTGTGCGCCCGCCGTACCGGCGGGACCCTGCGGGCCCTGAAGTCCCTGTACGCCCTGCGGCCCCGTGGGACCGATGGGGCCGGGAACGCCCTGAATGCCCTGCACGCCCTGCGGACCGGTCGGCCCGATCACGCCGTAGGGCGGATACGGAGGCGGCGGGGGAGGCGGGAACGGACGCGGGCAGCACTGCTGGTCGCAGCCGCAGCTGCTGCCGCAATTACCCTGATAACGATTGATAGCGATCACCCTCCTTGCTTTTTCGGCGGCACGCCGCCGAAGCGCAGACGATACGCCTGCGTTTCAGTCTATGCGCGAGGGCACAAAAGGGTCCCGCCGTGTAAACGGCGGGACCCTTTGAAAAAGCGGTATTTGCTTGTGCGCGAGGCTTACAGCGCGGCCTTGAGGGCCTCCACGCGGTCGCACTTCTCCCACGCGACGCCCAGCTCCTCACGACCCATGTGACCGTAGGCGGCGAGCGGACGGTAGATCGGGCGGCGCAGGTCGAGGTCGCGGATGATGGCGGTCGGGCGCAGGTCAAAGATCTTCTCCACGGCCTCCTCGAGCTTCGTATCGGCGACCTTGCCGGTACCGAAGGTCTCGACCAGCACGCTCACGGGACGCGCCACGCCGATGGCGTAGGCGAGCTGTACCTGGCACTTCGACGCAAGCCCGGCGGCGACGATGTTCTTGGCGATCCAGCGCGCGGCGTAGGCGGCGGAGCGGTCCACCTTCGTCGGGTCCTTGCCGGAGAAGCAGCCGCCGCCGTGCGGGGCGCTGCCGCCGTAGGTATCGACGATGATCTTGCGGCCTGTCAGACCGCTGTCGCCCTGCGGACCACCGATGACAAAGCGGCCGGTCGGGTTGACATAAAATTTCGTCTCGCTGTCGAGCAGGCCCGCAGGAATGGTGGGCTTGATGACCAGCTCGATCATATCGCGGCGGATGGTCTCGAGCGCCGCCTCGGGCGCGTGCTGCGTGGAGACGACCACGGTGTCGATGCGCTTGGGCTTGCCGGCCTCGTCGTACTCGACCGTGACCTGCGTTTTGCCGTCGGGACGCAGATAGTCCACAAGACCCTGCTTGCGCACCTCGGTCAGACGCTTTGCCATCTTGTGCGAGAGCGAGATGGCGAGCGGCATCAGCTCGGGAGTCTCGTCGCAGGCGTAGCCGAACATCATGCCCTGGTCGCCCGCGCCGTTGTCGAGGTCGCTCGCGCCGCTTTCCTTGTTCTCGTAGGAGTTGTCCACGCCCATGGCGATGTCGCCGCTCTGCTCGTCGATGTTGGTGATGATGCCGCAGGTGTCGCAGTCGAAGCCGTACTTCGCGCGGTCGTAGCCGATCGAGCGAATGACCTCGCGCGCGATCCTGGGGATATCGACGTAGCAGCTTGTCGTGATCTCGCCCATGATGTGGACAAGGCCGGTGGAGACGGTCGTCTCGCAGGCGACGCGGCCGTTGGGGTCCTTTTCCAGAATGGCGTCGAGCACCGCGTCGGAGATCTGGTCGCAGATCTTGTCGGGATGCCCTTCGGTGACGGACTCGGAGGTGAATAAACGCTTTGCCATGATTCTTCTTTCCTTTCTTTTCTCGCGGGAGTACAAAAAAGCGCTCGGCCGAACCGGTCGAGTGCGAAAACTTTTTGCTTTCCCTCATCTTTCGATTCGTTCGACGGATTTGGCACCTTGCTTTGCAGGTTGCCGTGGTATCATCGGGCCGTTCCCTCCACCACTCTTGATGAAGTATGAACTTGTCGGGCGTTTGCTGGAAATATTTTACTCGGATTCCCATGTGATGTCAACAGATATTTCGGGAATTTTTGGGTTATGTAAGATCTCGTGTGTTCTGTTCAATAACAGGCGATGCGAATTCGACATGGAGCATGAATTCGGCATGCTTTTCCGGTTTGCTTTCTTCAGTCTCCGGCTGGATTTTCAGAGTAGGGTTCCGTCCACGAAAGTCCCTGAAGCACTTTCCAATCGCTATCCTTGTTTTCGATCACAAAATGGAAATCCTCGTATCCATCGGCCGATGCTGTTTTGCCGTTAAAAGACAGCAGAACCTCATATGTTTGAGAATCCGACACCGTTACAAGCTCAACCGGGATAGCATCGCTATACTTTGCAATAAGCTCGACACGCTTATTTGCAATGTTTTCAGAGGGTTCGCCTTCTGTCAAGAAAAGATCGGCGTAGGAAGCCCCCTCTTGTGCCGTAACAGCTTCCCAATATTCATACAGGATCTCTTCGTATTCCGCTTTGTCAACGAGTTCTCCCGTCGACTTCACCCGATACCCCAAATCTCCATCTGCAGGCTCGATCTCCTTCAAGGTATATGTGACATTATCCCATGCGTTAGCTCCGAACTGCTCAGCGACTAAATCATGCTGCTGCACAGCAATCGATGCACGGTACTCAGCCTTCTTATTTTCTGCAACAATATCTTTTATAATTACTGGAAAAAGATAGCCGCTTTGCTCCGCCTCTTCCAAATCAATCATTGATGATTCCATCGACAAGATTCCCATTCCCGGCGATTCACAAAGGAAATTCATATTTCCCCTTGCCGCCTGAACGGTACTTGCACTCGACAGATAGTTAATATACGCATCAGCAAGCGTTTCCTTTTCCGTGCAGACGCCGACGTCTTTGCTCGGTGTGCAAGCAGCCAAAACACCGATTGCCAGCAAAACGCCTACCATGCACAGAAGAAAAACCGGGCACCGTATGGTGCGTCCATTGCGTAACGCAATTTTCTCCATTTCAATTCCTCCTCGTAGCGCTCGTGCCTTACATTGCGCTCTCTCTTTTCGGTCTCATTCATATACTACGGTTTCACTCGCAAATACTACATCAAATCCGAAATAACCGTACAAAATGCCCCGAGAGCCTTTTTCCGACCCTCGGGGTATTTCAAAACAGCGAAAAAATTTTACTGGCTCAAGTAGCTGCGCAAGAGAACCTGCAGCAGCTCGTCGCGATCCAGCTTGCGGATCAGAGTGCGCGCCTGCCGATGGTTCGTGATGTAGGTGGGGTCCTCCGAAAGGATGTAGCCCACGAGCTGATTAATGGGGTTATAGCCCTTCTCCTCCAGCGCGGTGTACACGCTCGTCAAGATATGGTGAATCTCCTCATCCTTTTCTTTCGCGGCGTTGAATTTGCGGGTGTAGTCTTCCATTCGGTCTCCCCCTCCTTCTACTTGTCAGTATACCCCAATTTTTTGCAAAGTAAAGGGGTTTGGGGCATCTGTAACAAAACCGTAATATGTTGCTGTATCACGATAAAGCGAATGCGAGCCCCCACCTTGCCAGGCCACAGCCCCCCAAAAAAACCATCTGCTGAATGGGGCTGTGACTCAAGAATACATTGAAGCAGGAGAAATGATAAAGTTTAACGGCTATGCCGTTCTTTGCTCTTTTTTACTTGTGCTGCAGGCATTTTCGATTGCCCGTGTGAAGTCAAATGCACTGATGAAGTTATAGACGATGGTGTTTTCTCTCATTCTGGATTTCTTGTCAACATGGGAAACTTCGGTTCTGTCAATGAAAGCGTGGCGAACAACCGCGTCAAGCTCCTGCAAACCCGTTTGTCTGCCTTTGCCAGCGTTTCGCACTTCCGAACAAACTCTGTGCATCTCTGTCCCACATATCGCTCTCGGCTGCGTCCTAAATGACCTCCGCTTCATGTTCCGAGACATAGGAGATCGCTTCCCGCAGATTTCACAGAACGATTTCATGCAGCACAGCATTCTTGGTTCTTGATAGAATGGGTCGTGCAGAGATCCTTGCCCTTGTGATATGTGGAGTAGATAATAAAACCGACGGCAAGAAAGACTTTTAGTCTCTTTGATAAGGGTTTCTTTAAAAACATAGCCGTTTTTGTCAGAATACCTTGAACGTTCCCCGCGCCAACGGAAGCTCTCCGCCGTACCGCTTGAAGTAGTCCAGCAGCAGGTCGGACATCTCCGTGCCGATCTCGCGCACGATCGGGCAGCCCACATAGCCGTCGTACCCGCCCGTGCCGCTGGCGCGGTAGCTGCTCAGACAGGCGGTGAACACGTCCGTGTCCTGCACGGGCGTTCCGTTGAATGTCAGTTCGACCACCCGCTGGCCGACGGGCCTTGCGATGTCGTAGGCATAGGTCACGCCGGCGTAGTAATCGTAATTGTAATGCTCCACCTTGGGCTCAAGAAAACAGTCCGACACGCGCAGTGAGCCGTCGGCATTTCGGGTGAAATATTCCGCGCTGCGCTCCATCGCCCTGCGCAGGACGGCGCCGGTGATCTCCAGCACCGTCAGGGTGTTGGTGTATGGATAGGCGTTGAGGATGTCCCTGCGGCGCACAGTCTGCGGCAGGCCCGCCGCATCGTTGGCAAGGCTCGTGACCGAGAGCTGCGCGCCGCTGGCGGCGAGCTGCACCGTATTGAAGAGATCGGCAAGGGGGTTGCCCCCGGCCGCCATCTTCAGCGGCGTATCCGGCCGCATCGGCGTCTCCAGATGTCCCACCACTTGATCAAGCCACTCCTGCGCACCGCGCTCCATGTCGGCAAACTCCGCCAGCCAGTCTGCCCGACACTCGCCGTGAGCGGGGACTGTTTCGCTGGAAAAGCGCTTTTCGACGCCGGACACGCTTGCCTCTACCCGCAGGAACTCCTGCCCCTTGTCGGAGGGCTGCACCACGAAGGTTCCGCTTACCGTCTGCCCGGGGACGGACATGTGCTGGTGTCCGGTCAGCAGGATGTCGAAATCCAGCTCCTGACAAATGCGGTAGGCGGCGTTCTCGCGGGTCGCGGAAAGCACGCGCCCTGTGGCAAGGTCGCGCTCGAAGCCGCCGTGATAGACGCACACCGTTAGGTCGACCTGACCCCGCAGCTTTTCCAGTGCGGCGGCAGCGGCGGGGATCGGGTCGGTGATCGTGATTCCGGCGAGATGCTCGGGCTTTTCCCAGATGTTCACATAGTCAGTCACGATGCCGACAATGCCGACCCGCAGGCCGTTTTCCAGCGTGTGGATGCGCGCGGGAAAGCGCGCCCCCGCCTGACCGTCCCTGCGGACGTTTTCGCACACGCAGCGCGCCCGCAGTGCATTCAGATAGCTGTCAAGATACGGCATGCCGTAGTTGAAGTCATGGTTGCCAAGGGTCACATAGTCGTAGCCGCAGCGGTTCATCATCTCGGCAAAGCGCGCGGCGCTGCCGACGGTATCGTGGCAGAAGGCCCCAAGGGGCGAGCCCTGCAAAATGTCGCCGCCGTCGATGGCGAGGGTGTTGCCGTCCTTGCGGAAGAGACTGGCGCACTTGAACAGCCCCAACTCCTTTTCTTCGCTGCTGCGGTAGTCGGTGGGGTAGATGTAGCCGTGCAGATCGGAGGTAAAATAGATCGTCAGTTTTTTCTCGTCCATACCTTACCCCCGTGCCAGCTTGACGCGGATCTTCGCCGAGATCCACTCGATGATGAGTACCAGCACGATCAGCCCCAGCAGGATCGCGCCCACCTCGTTCCAGCGGTAGGAGCTCATGGCGAAGATCAGCGGCGCGCCGATGCCGCCCGCGCCCACAAGGCCAAGCACGGTGGCGTCCCGCAGGTTCATGTCGAAGCGGTAGATGATCGTAGAGGTGAAGTCCGCCGTCAGCTGGGGCAGGATGCCGTAGCGGATCTTCTGGAAGGTGGTGCAGCCCGCGGCGTCCAGCGACTCCAGAATACGCTTGTCCAGGTCCTCGATGCTCTCGATGAACATTTTCGACACCATGCCGATCGAGCACAGGGACATGGTCAGCAGTCCCGCGAACGGCCCGGGACCGGTGACGCGGATGAACATCAGACCGTAGACAAAGGCGGGAATGGTGCGGATGGCGGCGATGAGCACGCGGCCAATGAGCGCCATGCCCCGGGGCACCAGATTGCTGGCCGACAGGAAGGACAGGGGCAGCGAGATCACCGCGCCCACGATGGTGCCGAGGAAGGCGATGCAGAAGGTCTCCAGCAGCAGATAGGGTACGCCGTCCGTGCCGAGGGTGAGCAGGAGCTTTGCCGAGGGGTGGAAGATGCCGGAGAGGATGTTCCCCGCCACCTCAAGTCCGCTGCCGGTGGAGCTGCTGACCCTTACCGCCGTACCGGACCACGCCAGAAGACAGGCGACGATGAACGCCGCCAGCAGCTGCCGCACCCACGTCTTCGGTGCGGAGGCATAGGCTTTTTTGATCTGTTCGTTCATAGCCGTTCCTCCTTACGTCAGACGCTTGCGCAGCGCGTGGCTGATGCCCTCGATGACCATGACGGTGACAAAGAGGACGATCAGGATCATGCCAAGGCTGTCGTATTCCCGCCAGCCGATCTTTTCATTCATGATAAGGCCCAGTCCGCCCGCGCCCACATAGCCGAGGATCGAGGCGTAGCGCACGTTGCCCTCCAGACAGAACAGGGACACGGACAGATACGTCGGCAATACCTGCGGAAAGACGGCGGTGGTAAAGGCCCGCAGGCGGGTAGCGCCCAGCGCCTCCATGGCCTCGTAGGGCCCCATATCCACCGTTTCGATGATCTCAAAGAGCTGCTTGCCCACATAGGCAAAGGTGAAAACAGCGATGGCGCAGGTGCCCGCCATGGTGCCGAGACCGAAAATGTAGGTGGCGATCAGGGCGCACACCAGCGTCGGCAGCGTGCGCACCAGACTCAAAAACAGGCGCACCAGAAACACCACGGTGTGGCTCGTCACGATGTTGCTGGCCGCGGCAACAGCAAAGGGGACCGCCAGCACCGCGCCGACGAAGGAGCCGAGAATGGACATCTTGATGGTGTCCCACAGCGGCTGCCATATCTTGCCGAGGTAGGCGGTGTTGGGCGGGAACATCGCCTTGAGGATGTCGAAGAACTTACTGCCCTTTTTCACCAGCACAGCAAGGTCAAAGCCCGTGATGCGGACGGAAAGGACGGTCAGCGCGATCAGCACAAGCAGGATCAGCGGTGCACGGCTGCGCTTTTCCTCCACCACAGCGCCGTTGGGCAGCGTGTAGATGCGGGGCTTGAAGATGCGGTCATAGAGGCTCATACGCTTGCCTCCGTACCGCTGTCCTCGCCGTAAATGGAATCAAGCACCGCTTGATCCACCTTGGCGGAGGGACCGTCGTAGACGATCTTTCCGGCGTGGATGCCGATGATGCGGTCGGCATATTCCAGCGCCAGCTCCACATGGTGGATGTTCAGCAGGATGGAGATGCCCAGCTCCTGATTGATGCGCACAAAGTCCTGCATCACCTGCTTGGCCGTGACGGGGTCAAGGGCGGCCACCGGCTCGTCCGCCAGGATGATGTGGGGACTTTGGGTCAGCGTCCGCGCCAGGGCCACGCGCTGCTGCTGGCCGCCGGAGAGCTGGTCGGCGCGCATATACGCCTTGTCCAGAATACCCACCTTGTCCAGGGACTCCAGCGCCTTGAGCTTGTCCTCTTTGCGGAACGCGCCCAGCAGCACGCGCCAGAAGGGCATATCCGGCACACAGGCGGAAAGCACATTTTTGATGACGCTGGTGCGCGTGACCAGATTGAAGGACTGGAACACCATGCCGATGCCCCGGCGGAACTGCCGCAGGCTTTTGCCGGACAGGGCGCTCACGTCCGTGCCGTTCACCGTCAGCGTGCCGGAGGTGATCCGGTGCATACGGTTCACCGCCCGCAGCAGCGTGGACTTGCCCGCGCCGGAGCGGCCGATGATGGCCACGAACTCGCCGTCCCCAATGGTCAGATTCACATCGTCCAGACCCACCGTGCCGTTGGGGTACACCTTGGATACATGGTCAAATACGATCATACGGTCTCCTCTTTTTCCTGAGATAAAACGCGGGGAGGACGGCACAGCGGAAGGTTCTTGTCTGTGCGTATCCTCCCCGCGTTTGGGAAAGTTCTATAGCGGCACCGCGCAATTGCGCGGCGTGGCCTTATCTTAGTTGGCGGCGGTCAGCTCCTGAATGAGCTTCTGCGCGGCGCGCTCGTTGTCATAGTCAGAGGACTGGGCTTTCTGGTAGCCGTTGTGGCTGTAGATGGCGATAACAGCCTTGCCCTCGTCGGTGTTGCCGATGTTGATGAAGGCGTTCTGCAGGGCGGCGATCAGCGCATCGTCCATGATCTCGGAGTTCTTGCTCACGGAGATGGTGTCGTTGTAGATGGGGGCGGTGACGCCGATGACATTGGTCTCCTCCCAAATGGAGCCCTCGCGGTTAAACTCGGTATTCCAACGCTCGGCGTAGTCCCGGCGGGCGTCGGCGTAGGTCACCAGCACGTCGACCTGACCGGAGGCCAGACGGGCGAAGGCGCTGGCGTAGGAGTCGGACTGCACGGCGCTGCTCAGATCAGAGATGCCCTTGCCGTAGCGGTCCTGCAGCCACAGGGCGGGATAAATGTAGCCCGCGGGAGAGGAGGTGCCCATAATGCTCCAGTTGGCGCTGTCGAGGTCCTCCCAGGTCAGCTCCTCACCGCCGTTGACCTTGGCGGCCAGCTCCTGACCCTTGTCGGAGGGGCCGGCGATGATCAGTGCGCGGTAGGAGACCGCCTGCTTGTCGGACGCCTCGGTGGGCTGACCGTCGTTCCAATCCTTGGCGTTGTCGGAATCCTTGCTCAGACCGTCGCGGGTGGCGGTCAAGATGACCTCGGCGCCGTCGTCATAGAGAACATAGGTGCCGCCGGGGATCAAGCCGACGTCGATGGTACCGGCCTCAAGGCCCTCGCCGACGGCTTCGTAGGTGGTGCCGACGGTGATCTCGACCTCGCCGACCTCATAGCCCTCCTTGGCCAGCTCGTCCTTGAGCAGCTGCTTGAGCGGCTCGGTCGCGGTGATGATCTCCTGCGGCTCGCGGGACGGAACGAACGCCACCTTCAGCGTTTCGATCTGTTTCGCGCCGCTCTCGCCGTCCTGCTGGGGTTCGTCGGCGGTGTTCTTGCTGCCGCAGCCGGCCAGCAGGCCGAGGCTCATGACCAGCGTGAGCAAAAGTGCCAGACTTCTTTTCATTGTGCTTTCCTCCATAATGTATCGTTTGCGTTTCTCCGCCGGATGTCCCGCCGGAGCCAATGATCGCGGAAAACGGCGTTTTCCGCCGCACCGCATTTTGAGTATAGCACAGCTGCGGAGGGAAAATTTTTCCGGTTGAGTAAAAAAAGTACCGATTAGACGCTCTCCTTCCGCTCAAAATAGCGCGCCATCAGATCCTCAAACACCAGAATAACGTGCCCGAAGAAGGGGTTCGGCAGACTGCCGGCCAGCGTCTGCTTCGTCCCGTCGAGCACGAATACAAGGTCGGAGAGCTGTGCCAGCGTAGAATCCCCCCGCCGGGTAAAGGCAATGATCTTATGCCCGTGCTGCTTGGCGTGACGCACGTCGTTGAGCACCGGCTCCGTCTCGCCGCTCTGGCTGACAGCGAACATGACCGCCGCCTCGTCGCTCACCGCGCCGCGGTGCGTCTCCTGAAAGAGCATATAATCGTAAAAATGCACATTGTTGAACGCCATGAAGCCGCAGATCGACAGGCGCTGGGTGATGTAGGTGCCGACGATGTTGGAAAAGCCCTCGCCGGTCGTGAACATCTTCCCGCCGCGGCGCTCGCGGAGCAGCGCGCAGAAGCGCTCGACCAGCGCGTCGTCGTAATTATCGATCAGGCTCTTGAGGTTTTCCGCCTTTCGGTCCTCCGAAGAGGCAAGCCGGCGGCTGAGGTGGTAATAGAGCTCGCTGTAGCCGTCAAAGCCCAGCCGCTTGCACATTTTGACGATGCTGGTCGTGGACAGGAAATTTTCATTCGCGATCTGCTGGATGCCCACGCGCTTTTCGCCCCGTTCGATGTGCGAGGCGATGCTCGTGATCACCTTGCGCTCATCCTCCGAGAGCAGATTGGTCAGCAAAAAATAATTGTCTCCCATGACAGGCTTCCCTCCTGTTCCTATGATCTCAGCTATGCCGTTCTGCCTGCCCGTAGCATAGCCACCATCCAAGTGCGCACACCGGAAGCGCGCACAGCACATCGAGTACCGAGTGCTGCTTCATGAAAACTGTGGAAAGGCTGATGCACAGAGCCAAGATAACGGACACCATTTGCCACGCCCGTCTTTGGAGCCGCGGGCAGTCCCGCAGCGCAAACAGCGCCGCGGCGGAGCCGATGACGTGGAGCGATGGGCAGACGTTCGTGTTTG
>ERZ808245.63-NODE-63-length-75200-cov-4.205283_pt1 | contig 75200 bp, 26 predicted proteins | sample MGYA00521243_ERZ808245 | MGnify/ENA primary metagenome ERZ808245 (study PRJEB31516, sample SAMN03275576) | gut metagenome | biome: mammalia-associated habitat; material: feces | host: Papio cynocephalus | place: Kenya | collected 2012-07-07 ... | reverse complement strand
TTTGTTATGATGATGTGGTCGGTTAGTCCTATTCTGACTGTTGCGAGCAAATCTCTCAGTTCTCTTGTAAATCTAATTTCCCATGTTTTTGGTTTTGGTTCACCTTTAGGGAGCACATGGCAAATGAGGACGTTTTTGGTTGGGAATTTTAATATTTGTTTAAACATTTCCCTATTCGTTGTGAACATTTTCCCAATTGGAAAATCTCCCATGGAATTGAAATACAAAAGTTCATTTTTTGCGTTTAAGCAGAAATAATAATAGCCCTCTTCCTCAAGGTTGAGAATGTCACTGGCATAGTCGACAGCTGCTGTTATGCTGTCAAACACTATTCGTCTTCGGTCGTCACATTCAGCATATAACTCTGGCAAACTGGAACAAAATTTAATGAATTCTGCAACATGGCTGCTGGTGCCATTCACAGTTTTCAATTCTTCTTTATCTGCTTCAAGAACCTTTGCCAAAGAGCCAAATTTTGCTATCAACCTCTCTGCAATTTCGCTGCAATCATTGCATGGTGTCACAAAAGAAAGCATAAGCGTGACGGCTTGCACGTCAGTCATGGTGTCATAGTCAGCAAACATAAACTGAGTCCTCACCCGCTTCGCCGCACACAGCCCTCTGTACTTTCTCTTGTCCATTATTCTTCCCATGCATCTCTTCATATCTAAATTATATCACCCTCACACTTTTTCTGCAATCAAATAATCAATATTTTTGAAAGGTTTTGGAAAAATAAAAAGTCTAAGGTTACAATCCCTTAAACTTTTTTTATCTATTCTTCAATATTTTTCGTAAAAAAATTTTGTATGGTGATATTGTATTAGCAAATGTTTTACTTATAGACAAAATAACATAACTCTCAAACCTTGCTTTAATAAATAATAATAACTCTTCAGTTTTACTTATAGACAAAATAACATAACTCTCAAACTACAAAAGAGTTCCATATTTTATTCCCTCAGTTTTACTTATAGACAAAATAACATAACTCTCAAACACACCGAAGACCCTGCCGAAGGGTCACCTTGTTTTACTTATAGACAAAATAACATAACTCTCAAACATAGATAGCAATATTGCTCATTGTTTTAAAGTTTTACTTATAGACAAAATAACATAACTCTCAAACTGACAAAATAACGACAAAAAATAGTTATATGTTTTACTTATAGACAAAATAACATAACTCTCAAACGTTTTGCTTTTCTTTTCTCTCAACATCTTGGTTTTACTTATAGACAAAATAACATAACTCTCAAACAGTTGTAAGTCATCCTGCGTTAATGTGATGGTTTTACTTATAGACAAAATAACATAACTCTCAAACACATTTTATAGTCTTTATCTTTAATATAGAGTTTTACTTATAGACAAAATAACATAACTCTCAAACGGCGGTCGTGTCGTTTTTGTAACACGCTAAGTTTTACTTATAGACAAAATAACATAACTCTCAAACTTGAGTTATAAAGTTTTGATAACTCAATCGGTTTTACTTATAGACAAAATAACATAACTCTCAAACGTTAAGTTATATATATATATAACTTATTGGCGGTTTTACTTATAGACAAAATAACATAACTCTCAAACATGGAGCTGCTACAAGCGGGTTGCCGTCCCGTTTTACTTATAGACAAAATAACATAACTCTCAAACGCAGTTGCTGGCGGGGTTGCTTTTCGTGTTGTTTTACTTATAGACAAAATAACATAACTCTCAAACCTCAAATTAAAGAATTATTTATGCTATCAACATTTTATTTTGTCAATAAGTTATTGATAATTTTATTATATCACGGTCTTTCATCTTTTGCAACTAATATAATCATCAAATTTCACAAAGGTCGTTGTCAATGAGAATTCTTTTGAAATTTTCCAGTTTACAATCATTTCTTTCGACAAGCAAAAGCCCAAGTCCAAGATACTCAATATTTTTGGCAAGAGTTTGGATTTCGTCTTTTGTTAAAAATTGCATCAGCCCTATAAAAATAACAAATTTTATGGGCTTTAAGCTTGAGTAAATCTTTATATACGCGATTATTTTCTCTAAAAAGTCATTTGATTCAGAAATTCTATAGTTAGAGATTTTTATAAGTTTATCTGTTCCAAACTCTTCGTCATATGTAATTTTAAAATCAAAGTTATCTAAAATTTCATCGTTTATTTCCAAAATGAGTTTGTTTATCTGGCACATTTTTTCTGCGAAATCATAAGTCTGAAGTTGCTCTTGAATTCTGTTATTTATTTCGTTTATATTTTTTTTATTATTTATATCAAGAGAGAAATAATCGCAGAATAACAGCATGTTTTTTGTCATCGCCAAAATATTTGCATTTTCAGAAAGGACAAAATCACTATTTTGTACCCCATTGAACTCGTCAAACAATTCAAAGCATACTCTTCTATATTCTTTTGCATTTTCTATGACAAAAAGATAGTTATTTGTTATATCAAAATCCATTTTAAAGGAATATCGGTTATTGATAAGTTTCATAATTCCACCACCCTATCTTCGCTATCCACAATTTTCTTCTGAGATTTCCCGCGCAAATATTCAATGCTTGCAAACTGTTTTTCCGTCACCTCCAGAAGTTGAACATTTCCGCTTGAAGGTAAATTATCTTTTACTTTCTTTTTGACCAATGAAAGAGAGTTTCTGTTTATGACAAGCCTAGAATAAATGGATTCTTGCATCATAATAAATCCATTTTTTATTAAAAATTTTCTAAATCTTCTATAGTCAACAAGGTCTTTTGCCGTAAGGGTTGGCAAATCAAAAAAAATCATAATTCTCATAAATCTGTTACTCATACATTTTAATTAGTCTTTCATCTCCACTTTCTATTGCATCAAAAACTGATTGCACATAAATTGAAATTGCATTTTCAAAGAACTGTTCCTTTCCATCGATTTTTAGTTTCAAATCAAAAATCTCTAAAATCTTTCTTTTATAATCTTTTGCACTTGGCTCCAGAAGACAAACCATTTTATCAATTAAAATTCTAAACGGCTCCATAAGGTCGCAAGCGAGGTTAAACTCATTGAATTCATTTTTATGCCAAATTCCAAGTTGAGTAAGATAGCCCTTTGCCACAATTGCTCTATTAAAGCAAGACAACAAGACTGCATATCCATAATTTAATGCACTGTTTACATAACCTTCAACACGGCGAGAGAAATCCATACCCCATACAGCATTAAAATATACTTTTGCAGCATGTCCTTCCCTATTTGTGCTGTCATTGAGTTGCAATTCGTTTATATATTCATCAAGCATATTTGCTTCCTCATCATATCCAAGAATCATAAGAAAATTGCGTTGTTTTGAAATTTTGCTTTTCACAATGCTTGTCCAAATCTTCTGTTTATTAAAGACATTCCAGTTAATCTGCCTTGACACAACACTGGGTGAGTTATGAGCCCCATAATATGGGGCTAACTCACTTTCTGGATTGTGCTTTTCGTCACAAAAGATTATTTTTACATTGTTCTTTACAAGTTCGCTTATGAGTGCAGTCGTGAGCGAAATTGCAGTTGATTCCAAAATTAGGACTGATATTTCTGGAATATAAACCTTTTTCTCGTCCTCACTTCTGCACACGAGATAGTTTAAATTTAAGTCAAGTTTTGAGCGGTTTTTTATAACAACTGTTCTAAAACTCATTATAACTTTATTTCCTTTCTTTTTAATCCTGATGCCGATTGAACAATCACCTTTACATCTAGGTCAGTGATGTTTTTACCTATTGTCGTTGCCCCCGCTCGCCCAACTCCGCCAAGAAGAATCAAATCGACTGAATAACTCCCGCCAAGATACCGGATAATATTGTTTAACTGCTTTACTTGTTCGTCTAAATTCAAAAGATTAAATTTTCTCCTTGAATTTTCCAAAGTATTCAGCACTCCTTTGATGGAACTTATGTTATATATTTTTTTCTTAAGTTGTCTAATGACAAGGTCATATAGCTCAATATTCTCCTGTCTTGTAATTCTAACCTCTTGAGTTTTATCTTTGATGCCTGGGGAAACAACAATGTAGTCATCAGCTTTTGCAAGTTTCTCCTTGGTTGAGTCAGACATTGAGAGATATTTTTCGAGAGTTTTAACATATGCTGTATTTTTATTGTTAATGTGCCATTGAATTTGATTTGAAATCATAAGCGAATTGTTGGTCTTTCCCGTCAATGTATAAAGTCCGCCACCTATATTAAGAGTTGATTTGTATTTAAGGACAGACATAATGACTTTTGTGATTTTTATGTTATTCTGTTCCTCAAGGTATTTTATTATTTTTTCTTGCTTGTCTGGGTCATTTCTATATTTATATTCAATTATGATAGGCACAGTTTCAATAGTTTTCTTTATTTTCCCATTTTTCCCTTCACTTTCGACAACCATGAAGTATGCTCCGCTAAGGCTGTTGTAGCCACCATACTTTTCTATATCACTCAAAAGTTTTCCTTCACCTTTCAAAGCAAAACTTGCACTTGTATTTGGGTCTTTTTTCTTACTCTTATAAACTGTATCATTGTAGAATTTTCCATTGCTGTTTACATATGGCATCACAGATACTATACAGTTATTTTGTTCGCATTGAGCTTTAACTCTAGTAAGATCTCTATCCTTGTTCCATACAAGATTATCTCCTCTGCATGACCAAACATTTCCTTCGAATAATTTAGTATAATTTCTTGTTACATGTTCTCTTGAATTTTTATCATTATCTCTTCTATCCCAAAATCTTGCTGTAAATCTGTTATATATAACATTCCCCACGACTACATTAAGATAAGCGTCTTTTGCATGGTGCAAAGAGTTTACTTCTCTTGATTTATATATTTCGTATTTTTTTCTAAAATCACTTACAGCATTTGCCTTTGAGAAAATAATATCTGTTGGATTATCAACAACTTTTCTTAAAAGGTCTATGACTGCTTTTGATTCTTGATTGGTTTCGACCAACTGCCTATTAACAAAATCAATCTCTTCCCTCTCATTAAATGGCTCTGTTCTTTCCAGTCTCGAAAGTTTTTCAGCAGACAACAACCCCCTATCTTTTAACATATGCCAAAAATGTTTTTGTCTAATTTGCCACTCTGGTTTTATATCACTTATTGGATAATAGTTATCCTTTTCCTTATTGGCAATCATTTTAACAAGAACTTTATTGTTAAGACTATCATCTTTAATTTTACTTTGTGGAATAATGTGGTCCACGTTATATTTATTGTCATCATATAAATCGGCAATTTCTATTGGCTCACCAGTATACATACATTTGCCAAGTTGCAAGAAATAAAGGAACAATTTGTCGCTGCGAAGATTTGATACATCACTTTTGTTAAGTTCATTTATAAGCGTGTTGTATTCAAGACTAAACTGTTTGCACATTTCTTTAAGTTTCGAATCGTTATATAATTTCTCAAGGTTTCTCTTTCTGGAATCTTTTCGACCCTTTTCTCCCTTTACACTGTCATGCCTCGTTACCTCAACAAATATTTTATCTGGATATTTTCCAATCGCAGATTTTATTTCATTTATTATCTTTATTGCTTGCCACGCACCCCTTTTTACTGCTGGCGAACAATACATTTCATCAACATCCAAATAAGTCAAATCCCGTCCAAGCTTTTGCTCAGTCTGCTCAATCATATCTCCAAGTGTATAGTTGGTTCTATCAAACAACTGTTGCAAGTTATTATTTGTTTCCCACAATGCTTCAATAACGGAATAGACTTCACCATTATCAAGTTTTTCAACATATCTATCACTAAAATTTTCTTTTACAGTCAAGTCTTCTTGCTTTCTCCTATCGGCAAAAAGTATTCCTCCAAAAACTCTCTTGATAGTCTGCCCCATTTCGAAAAGTTAAGCGACTTCAGCCACTTTATATCGTCATCAGTGAAAATATCAAACTCTCTTTTTATTCTTTCTTGCAGCCGAGATTTATCGGATATAATTGTGTGATATTTGATAATTTTTTCAAAGATATCAATATTTTTCTCAACAAATTCCTCTCCGAATCTATTTGAAAATGTAACAAAACTTGCATAATTGTTTGCAAATTCTTTATCTATCCCAGTTATGGAAACATTTTTAATATCATCAGCAGAAATTACATTCTCTGCTGCTAAAAAGTTCAAAAGTTTTTTAGTCGAAACTTTCTTTTCTTTTTTAAATAAATTGTTAAATATAGATTGCTTAACTGCGACCGAAATTGAATTGCCATCTATTTTCAAGTTATTTAGTTCGTTAAGAACTCTAAACTTGGAATACAAAATAGAATCTTTTGGCAAAACATCTTTATCCTTTAAATAAGTGCATTTATTTGTCATTCTCTGGATAAACCCATCTTCCGCCTTGTTTAAGTCAATAATTTTGCTTAAATTCCATGGACGAAGCGACATATCTTCTTTCCTTTCCGCCCAACTAAATTCTGGTTTTGAATCCCCTATAGGTCCAACAAAATATGGCACTCTAAAGGATATAATTTGCAAAATCTTTTCCTTTCCACTGAGTCCTGTTTCGTCTATAGTTTTTAAAAAATCAAATTTTTGGAAACTAACCTCAAGTATCTTTTTCAGTTCAGACATATAAAGACTATTTGGCAAAACTGTATTATCATGGCTGCGAATTTTTTGCAAAAATTCACCCTTATCCATAAGGCTTATAACATATTCTTTATATTCCTCAAAATTTTGATCAACAGGGATTTCTGGCTCTTGCTCCAAAATCTTTTTTACAAATGAATAGAAATTGTCCTTTGCTGCTCGTTTTTGCATTACTTGTTTCTTCCCACCAGTTAATGTCTGATAAACATAATGAGCATAGTTGTTTACAACAAGTTTATCACCATTGCCAGCATTTCTAAATATGTATGACTTTTTTGAAGGATAATATTTTGAAATAAAATTCTTGAATTCTTTGAGTTGTTTGTTGTGAAGTTCATATTTCGCAACCATTGCTTGACTTATATACTTATGTTCTCCAAGAAGTTTTTTAAGTTGAATAGATGAGTAAATATTTTGGAACTTGTCCACTATAGCAAGTTTCTCATCATCACCCAGAATTTCCGAGATTTTTCCATAAGTTTCTTGTTCATATTTTTCACTTGAAAAATCAACATCAATATTATCTTCCTTATCCACTTCAAACAAGTCCTTCAACTTGAACTTGCCAGAGATAATAATTTTTGCAAGGTCTTTTTCTCTTTTGTTTTTCGCCCCAATATTATTGGAAAAATTTTCTTTAATTTCTCTTAGAGATAGCCCTTCCTTAAAGTTCTCCAATAAATCGGTAAATACCTTTTCTTCAACCTCGCTCAAGCTAAAAATTTGTCCATTTTCAAATTCTAGTTCGTTAAGTTTTGAAAGGACATCGTTATACATTGCTGTTATATCTATTTTATCCGCTTCCGCCGTTTCATATAAGAAGTGCCCCCTGTGTGTCAGAAAGCTATGAACAGCAAGATACAAAAGTCTTATATCATCTGCAGGTTTTTCCAATAACTCTTCTCGCAAGTGATAAACTGTTCTATATTTTGCATAATATTCTTTGTCTGTGTAAACTTGTTTTAACACATCATTAAACAGCGAATACTTACTGTTTATTCCCATCAACTCTTTATCTTCTCTAAAAAGATTACTATATTTAAGCCTATCAAAAAATTTCGGGTCAGTCTTTTCAACTTCATTCGAAAAAATCTCTCTCAGCCATTCCGCTTGAAGTATTTTTCTTTGAAGACGCCTTCTTGCTGTTCGTTTTGTTCTTCTCTCTTTTGCCACTTCGGCATCATCAAAAAGCCTAACACCCCAGGCCTTTTTCCCTTTCACTCTGACGACATTATAATCCTCATCTGTAAGAGCCCAACCACAGCTGTCCGTCCCGATATCCAATCCTAAATAAAAATTTTTGTCCACTTTATCCATTTTAGTTGACAACCTCCTTTGTCTGTGATAAACTAACATTGCAAAATAACATAACGAGTTCAAATAAATGTTATTCTAAGCATTCTTCAGCGTGAAGAGCATGAAAAGGCGAAAGCCTTTTTTTGTTTTAAAAAAATTTGTTGTTTTATCGCATAAATTTCCCATATTTTTCCAAATATCACATGTAGTATAACATAAATCTACACATTCTCAACCTATTCGACAAAATAATACATAATATTACACAACTTTTTATACACAGATATTTAGAAAATAAAACATCCATACTGCCGTCACATTCTTTTTATCAAGAAAAGGATACAAAAAATATTTTATGTGATATAATCTTGATGAATTTAATTTTAATAAGTTTTGAGAAATAGGGGAAATGGCTTTTACACGACTTTAAGAATAGATTTGGTCGTCTGAGTAAGATATTTAAAAGAAAGGAATATTTTGAAGAGGCTTAAAATTACAGAAATATGATAGGAGAAAAAAATGGAAACAAAAGTTGAGAAGTTGACGAGGAAGTTTTGTGGGGAATGTGTGGAGATTGTGAAAAATGGCGGGCTGGTGTCGTTCCCTACTGAAACGGTGTATGGGTTGGGGGCTGATGCGACAAATGCGGCGGCGGTGAAGAAGATTTTTGAGGTGAAAGGTCGTCCGCAAGATAATCCGCTGATTGTACATTTGGCGGATAGGAAGCAGATTGAAAATTTTGCTGTGGTGTCGAACGACATTGAAAGAATGATTATAAAAAAGTGCATGCCTGGGCCTATTAGTTTGATACTTCACAAGCGTGAAAATATTAGCGATGTGGTGACGTGCGGCTTGTCCACGGTGGCCATCAGAATTCCGATAAACAAGACTGCAAGAAAATTCATTCGTGCAACAAAACTCCCTATTTGTGCCCCAAGTGCAAACACTTCAAAACGCCCAAGTCCAACAAGAGCCAAGGACGTGCTTGCTGACATGGACGGAAAAATTCCTGCGATTATTGACGGCGGAAGTTGCAAGATTGGCGTTGAAAGCACGGTGTGCAAGGTGGAAAATAACATAGTGTATATTCTCCGTCCTGGGAAGTTTTCCGCTCGAGCGTTAACCAAAATTTTGAAAGTTCCCGTTGTTGACAAACTGAACACCACCGAAACAAAAGTTGCCGAAAGCCCTGGGACAAAATACACTCATTATTGTCCAAAGTGCGAAATGATTTTGATTAAAAATGATGTGGTGAAAAACATAAATACTCTTTATGAAAACTTCGTGTCGCAAGGCAAAAAGCCTATTATACTTTGCTCAAAGGACACGGCAAAACATCTTGACGGAAAGGACAAAGTTATTCTTGGCAAGACGTCTGAAGACGCATGCAAAAATATCTTTAAGACACTTCGCAATGTGGAAAATGACTATGACATAATCTTGGCAGAGTTCATTGCAGAGGGCGATATGCAAGACGCACTTTTTAACAGAATGATAAAATCTGCAAGTGGAAGATTGGTTTAATATGATAAAGACAAGCCTAAATTTGGCTTGTTTTTTGTTTTATTTTCGACTTATTATTCGGGTTGCAGTCCGACTGTTCGTAATTATGTAACTATGAGGAATAATCACTTGTATATCGCTTGAATATTTAATAATCGGCAAATATTTTTAACTTCCGAACGCATAGTCTGACGTGCAATTATATATATTTTGACCAACATTTATATTGCGATATATGGCAATATTTTTCCTCGACCATACGGTCGAATAAGGCAAATATCTTCTTATTTCTTGCAATGGTTAGGCTTTTGTACAATGCGAGGGGTGCTAGAGATATATTCACTCTTTTGTGGATATGATGGAAGCATACGTGTAGGTTTCTTGGTGCAACTTTTTGTCTGTCTGCCCGCTGAGTCGCATGACTTGCGTTGTTGTGGGAAACTGCAAGGAGTTCTCTTTTTGTCGCAAAAGCATGGTGGATAGGTGGCACATGTTGGTTGCTTTTTTATCTCAAAATCTGAGGAAGTTCTTGTTATGTCGTAGCATTTTATTTCCACAATGTTTGAAAAATACATAACGGGGATTCCGTCACGCTTGCATGAAATTTTTGATTGGAAAGTGAGAATTTTAAAATTGTTTTCCATATCACACTTGCGACTTGTTGACTGTGACATCGAACTTAACAACGATTGTCTTAAACACGTCAAGTTCACCCAAGTTGAAGCCTGCCACTGGGTCAAAGTCCTCCTTTTCTACATCATCAACTGTAACACTTCCTGGAACAAAAGTTACACCTTGTGGCAACTGGTCGGTGAAGAAAAGGTCGGTGTGTTTGGTGTTGCCTTCATTTTTAATTTCGTGCATAAAGGTTATTGTTCCGCCCTCGATAACTGCTGTCACGTCACTTGTTTTATTTATGGTTATTGCCGCTTCGACAACTGATATATCACTCTCGTTGGTGTATTCTTTTAGGTTTGAAACTTCATTGACGGAGTAAGTTATTTCTGTTTTAAGTTTTAGCATATCTTGGGTGGGTTGGTCGGGAATGACTAGGGTATATGTGATTGTTCGTGATGTATTTTTTTCTATTGGGTCAAGCCCTATGCCCGTAAAAATATCTTCGCCCGGTTTTGAAACGCCATCAATCATAAGACTGTTTTCTTTCTGCTTGCTGCCGCCTAAATCGTTAATAGTTTCCTTAACTAAAATATCAAAAATCTGAAACTCTGAGTTGTTTGTGAGTGTGATTGTTTGCTGCACTTCCCCACCTGGTTCTGCGACTTCTTTTGCCGAGAGCCGTGTTTTCAAAAATGAGGTTGTCATGTTCTCCGTTGTGGACACATTGCTCATTGTTTCCGATTGTTTTTCCGTCATGTCTGGAAGTTGATATTTTGATGTCACTTTGGACTGGTTTTCTATTTTTGCCATAATATCTCCTTTACATTATAATAGACTTCACGGGGCGAAAATGTGAATTGTTTTGAAGGAATTGCAACTTAATATATATTGGTTATTTTAGAAATTCACAAAAAATGCGGGGTGGAAATATAATGCCATAGAAAGTTTAGGAGATTGCTATGGCAGATATGTATAAAGAATGTTGCGAACTGTCCACAACAAGTGGGACAATATGCCCTGGGGCAACGCAAAGTGGCGGGGGTGCCACGGGTCCAACAGGTCCTATGGGTATGCGTGGTCCAACAGGCCCAACAGGTCCTATTGGTCCACAAGGGGCAACGGGTGTGCCTGGGGAGCGTGGAGCGCAAGGGGCTATGGGGCTAACTGGTGCGACTGGTCCTACGGGTCCAACTGGTCCTACGGGACCTAGTGGAGCGGACGCAAGCGAACTTGAAGTTAGGTCAACGGTGACAATGGGTCCAGACGAAGACGCAAAAGTTGTTTCTTCCAAAGAGGGTGACCGCATTTTTCTTGACTTCTTTATTCCAAAAGGCGAAACTGGCAACTCTCAGAAAATTCAAGCGGGTGACGTGACAACACTCAACCCCGAAGACGCAGCCGAAGTCACCAGCAGAACGCTTGACGACACTCTTGTGTTTGATTTCAAAATTCCACGAGGCTTCCCCGGTGACAAGGGTGACACGGGCGAGCGTGGTCCTCAAGGCTTCCCCGGCGAACGAGGGGACAAAGGTGACACAGGTGATGTTGGTCCTCAAGGGGCAAAGGGTGACAGAGGCGAGCAAGGTCCCGCGGGTCCGTTGTCCATTCCTTGTGCGTTTGTTTTGTCCTACAATGACGACCCAAACACCTTCCCCGTTGCGGGCATGGAAATTACAAGCAATGCAAGGTTGCCGCTGAATAGAATGGAGGCTCATCACGAAGACATTATCACCTTGGACAGCGACCAAAACACAATTCAATTCAAGCAAACGGGGCTTTATTATGTGTCCTTTGTAACAAACGCATATATCAAAAAAGCAGACGCCGATTTCAACCCGCAAGTAGATTTTGTGGCGGTGTCATTTCGGGAAAATGGCACGGACAGAATTATTGCCTCGGCGAACACTTGGAGCAATGAAGAAGTGGCACACAACATTTCTGGGCAAGGGCTGCTGGTCGTGAACGACACGACAAGTCTTTATGAACTTGTAAACACTCACAAGAGGAGCATTTATATAAACGGAGCGGACGTAACTCAGACGGTTTCAAACTCCTATTTTACAGTGCCTATGGTGTCGCTGGTTATTATCAGATTGTTCTAAGATATAAAGCCGTTTGCAAACATTTATCTATAGCAGTAAAAAAGAAAATTAAATCTACTCATCGTCAAACCCAACAAAAAACTCACCCTCGTTTGAGTAGTGAGTTTTTTGAAGCGAATTCTATTAACTTGTTTTGTTTAAGTTGGTGATTTTAAGATTATAATAATAGGCGTAATTGCCGTCAACGGAATTTGTTCCAATGACAATGAAGTAATCAACATTAGAGGAATTTCCACCTATAACAGAGATTTCTTTGTTAAATTGGCCACCAATATCTGAGCCTTCGTCATCTGCGTAGCCAGCATAGGATAATGTTATAGTTGTATTTACGTTGCCAGTAGATTCGTCAATAGATTCTTCTGTAGTGCATTTGAACAGCAACATAAAGGCATCGACTGATTGGCTATCATCCTTATTATTTCTGTTAACTCTGTAGAAGTCAGATTCAAAGCGTCTGATGCCTTCTACGTTATAGAATTTCACACGCTTGACGATATAGTTCGTTGCCACTCCACCTTCCACTGTTTGGATATCCGAATCGTCACCGCTTAAGAGAGTGTCATTTCTTGCATTCCAAATGGCACTGCGTATGCCAGAATTGTATTCTGTTAACTCAAAATCTTGAGTTATATTATCTTCGGGCTTCCATGGGCAGAGTTTTATGCGGAAGAATCTAAGTTCGTTGCTACTTTCAAAGTTGCCATTCTTTGCAACAAATTTAACGACACAGTTTGCGTCTGTCACACCATCGTTTATGTTGTCCTTAAGCGATTTGATAAGTGCTTGAAGTGAGGAGTATGCTGTGAGGTCGTTTGTAGTTTCCCATGCAGGATTCCTTTTGTAAAATTCAAGTTTGTATGTATCCTTGTAAGCGTCTGAGAGTTCAATGGTAGTGAACTTGTCAAGTTTTACAATGTTATTGGAAACAAAATCGCTAGCCTCAGTGTAACCCTCGCCATTTTCATTTTCAAGCATGAATTTATTTTCATCTTTTGAGTAAAAATATTTTCTTCCGTTTTGCAAAATGTAGGCGACTGGTTCTGGGTCTTTATTATCTCTATTTGTTTTGTTTGCCTTAACCATGTCTTCCAGTGTTTCATATTGGAAATTGACTGGTTTGACTGTCAGAAGTTGTGAAGCACAAGAGGTGAACATTCCGTCATTGCCACCACTGCCCTTAATTTCTTGGGCTGTGCGTTCTGTGGCTGCGCCATTTTCAAACAATGTCACTGTGTTGAAGAATTTTGTTATGTCGTAACTAGTGCTGTTGATAAGTGACACTTGGACAGTGTAATCACCCACGGCAAGAACTGATGGGCTGCCTTTTTCAATCGAGATAACTTCCGAGCCAAGCAAAAGTCGAACGAGAATAACGATATTGCTTGAACCATTAAACACTGGAACATCTCCACTGGTCAACATTATAACATTTAGGTCTGTAACATCTTTGCTTGAAACTGTAATTTTAATATTGTTTTCATTTAGGTCTTTATCTTCCAACTTGAAATCTTCAATGGAGAACGAACTATTTGAATATTCTTTTGTTTTTCGTTCAATTTGGATGCTAAGGCTAATTTTGTTAATTCTAAAAGTACTTTCCCAAGATGATTCAGGGATATCTGGGTTTATGTCGTCTGCACTGGCATAGTTGTCGCCGTTTATGGAGATGTAATATTTAACTCTGTAAGTTTCGCTTGGGACTATTGGACACTTGTCCATTTTGACACCGTTGTCAGAATACATAAAGCCTACAAGTCCAATCAGGTTGCCAAGTTTGTCTGTTATTTCTACAGCATAGGCATAGTCGGTGCCTATTTTCATGTGGTCATAGTAACTTACATAGACTTTTTCGCTGCCGTTTACAAATTCACGAGGAGTATCATGGCTTAACAATTTGTCAAGCGAAGCAAAGCCTCTGTATTTTAGTGAATGATAAACTTCACGTCCGTTGTAATAATATCCCGTAACGCCCGAAGGCTCAGAGAAGCTGTCTTTTGATATTGTTCTTTTTGCAACGGCGAGTTTTCTTGTAACTTCCGCTGGGGCAAAGTTGAGGTCTGGGTCAAAAGTCACCACAAATTTAAGATCAACGCCGCCGTTTTGGCAAGTCATAACATATTTAACCCAACTGTTTTCGTCAGTTGCTTCTGGGTCAAGTTCAATGTCTGTGCCGTTCACGTTTACATAGATATTCAAGGTGTATTGCGACTCTGTAAGGTCAATTCGGAACATTCCATTTGTGGTAGAAAGTTTGGACTCATCGCCATATCTTATGATGTTATATAGCCCAAGTGGTGAAATGTTTGGATTGTAAGTCACCTCTTTCGTAACGACAGTAATTTCGCCTGTGTATGCTGGTTTTGAAATGGAATATTCATAATTTGACACGCCATAATAGTTCGCGTTTTCACCGCCAACTGTTAGAGCCAAAAGATATTTCCCTACAAGAACTGGAACAACGTTCTCATTGCCTGCAAGGTCAACTTGCTTATTTTCTGCAAGGCTTATGCTATAGTCGCCCATAGCGTCATTGAACATAAAGAATGAGGTTGTAATTGGGCAAGGGAAATCATTATCCGCAATGGCCGCAGCAAGTGTTGTGGTTGATGAAAGTTCGCCACGGTGGTTGTAGAGTTTAATTTTGATATTTGAGAAGAATGAATCAATTTTGTATCCCGTGTAAGCGTAAGAGTTTATTTGTGGAAACTCAATTTCTGCAACACAGGGTTTGACTTTGAATTCAAATGTTTCGTCTTTGTAAAAGTTTGGAGTGACTGCTTTGACTTTCACTTGATAAGTCCCAACGCCTAGAATGTCGTTGCCGCCCCAGCCGTCTGTTGCAACAAACAAAAGTGAATCTCCTATGTTTGGCGAAACGGAACACTCAAATGGGAAGTCTGCACGGGTTTGGTCTATCAAATTGAAGTTTGTGCCATAGAAGAATTCGTTATTTCCAAATGTAAAAGTCAGATTGCCGTTTTTCTTTATCTCATACAAGAATGCAATTTCACAACTTCCGCCATTTCTTGTTATGGAATAGTTGTTACCGTCTGAACTTATTGTTGCCACGCAAAGATAGACACCCGCCCCTTGTGGAGAAACATTGCTTGACTCAAGTTCCACAGCCTTTGTGCCGTTTAGAACGACATATGTTGTGCCGTCAACGACAACTGTCATATATGACACTTCGTTTGCGGAACTTGAAATTGCCGAGGCGTCAAGGAGTGATGAGTTTTCAAGATTTACACTGCCGTTTGCATAGTCATAAACTTTAAGTTTTATGTCAACGCCGTCAACGCTGCTTTCTGGCTTAAGCCTTAAGTATCTGTATGACAAACGATAAGGCACATTTCCAAGGTCAAACGTTGGAGTTATAACACAATTTTTAGTCGTTCCGTCATATATTAAGTCTTCTGGAATTTCAGCCGAGCCGCCCGTCAGTTTGACTTCTTTTGCCACAATACTGAGGGTTGCATAAATGGTTGCTGGGTTGTAGTTTGCACTTTCTGGCTGGACAATCAGAGTGTAGGTATATTGACCAACATTTAATGTTGCAATTTCCTCAACGCCTTCCGCAACCTTGTAGTGCTTGCCGTCAAACTCTTTAAGCACTGCTTCTTTTATAACGCCCTTTTCGGTGACGGAGAACACATATTTTGATATAACACCATCAAGATAATCAAGCATAATGTCTGGCAAAGTTGTTGCACCATAAGTCAAGGTGTTTTCAAATTTCACTTTATCCGTTGCAACTGTAATTTCTGCTTTCCTAATTGTCAAATAGCCTTCTTCTTGAAGTCTTGCGACAAATAGATTTGATGTTTGTGGAAGTTCGGAAAACTCGACTATTTTTGTTTCGCCGTCAAGGATATACTCAATTACAAGTTTGTGGTCGCTATCTACTTTTGGCAAAACACTGTAACTGCCCGCATTGGCTGGGGCTGAGGTTAGAACTTGTCCCAGCTCGTCAATATAATAGAAAGAAATGTTGCTCTTGCTGCTTATTGAATAAGTGTCATTTGTGCAAACAAGCTCAAACAAGTCCGCAACTTCATCACCAGTGTAAGTTGTTGTGGCGGTTGTTACATCTTCTCCCTTTTTCACAACTTTAACTTCAATAACACTCTTACCAAAATAATATGCCACATTTCGTCCCAAAGCCCATTCGTAGCAATCGGTCACGTCTTCGCCGTCAAGGATTATACTAAGTGTAATATCGCCTTTGCTTTCAATATAATAATTGTCCACGCCGTCTTTGAATGTTGCAACTGTTGCCGCAAGTGTCACGTCTCCCACTGCTTGTTTAAGTTTAAGTTGGCTATCCCCAAGCGTTGCATTTTGAATTGGAGTAGAATTTTTGTCCGCATTGGAAGTTGGCAAAATGTCTAACACTGCTTTTTTAGCATTAACTGTGTAGGTTGAACCCGAAACAAAAGTTAATGTGTAGTTGCTTGAAGTGCAATCAAAAGTTCCCTGTGCGATGTCATAAGTTCCAACTTTGTAGCATGTTTTTCTTGTAACGTTTTCATCGTCTTTTTGCAAAATAAACATTCCCGCAAAGGTTGGGATATTTGTCAAATTTTCGTCAAATGGAACAGAGTGAGAGATTTCATAAGAATATTGATTGAGTTCAATGTCTGAGCCGTAAGTTACAACTGGGCTTGTAGGCGTAACTAAAACTTCTCTTGGCAAGATGACGAGGTAGCAAGTGTCAAGCACAACTGAATAGTTTTCACCCAAACTCACATCGCCCAAGGACAAAGTGTAATTTCCAACAACTTCGCTATCTTTGCCCGTTCTTGTTCTGCCGAGAGTTCCCGAGCCGCTGCCCGTTATTTCTTCCAAAACTTTGAATTCAAACACTGGGTCGTCTTGCCCATAGATTTTTGAAATGGAAGGATATGGAACACCGTCTATTGTGACAGTTGTACTTGAGTTTAGTGTTACATGCACTTGTTTTTGAGTGATTTCAAAGAAGTAGGTCCTTGAAGTGTCAAACACAAGTTCATAATGTTCCATTCCAGCATTGACTGTGACGGTGCCGTCAAGCATAATTTTATATTTGCCGCAGTCTTTCATTTCCCCGACCAAAATTTCACCCGAAGGAAGCGCTTTTACATACTGCCCGTCACTTTGCAAAGTGAGAAGTTTTGTATCTTGTGGCAAAACGTCTTGTGCAGTTTCGCCGTTTATGAAGTTGCCTTTCAAGGTGAAAGATTTATAGAATTCGTCATCAAGCGTTACATTTGTGCCATCATAAACTCTTGTTGCAGTGTAGCCAGTTTCAAAATATGGCTTTATATTTGGCGTAACGGTCAACTTTTCTCGCTTTGTTGTGATGTAGGAATCTCTAAGCGTTACTCTATAATTTTCCTTTTTAGAATTTGCGTCTGAGAAGGTGTATTCTCTCATTGCAAGTTTAAATTTCTTATAACTATTCTTATCGCTGTTTGCCACTTCGTCAAGCCTAAATCTAAACTCCATTTTATCATCACCGACAAGCGAAAGTTTGCCGTCTGTGAAGACTTGTGAGCAGTCTTCATTTTGAGCCACCAGTTCTTCAGACACGACAAGGATTTCCACCTTTTCAAGGATGTATCCGTCACCGTCAAGTCCCACGTTTTCCGTTGCTATGTAATAAACGTCCGACACGTCTTTAAACTGCAAAACAATTTCCACAGGTGTCACTTCATAAACAATTCTTGCACCCGTCGATGTAGGCTTTGCGTCCGAGGTGAGGGTGAAATTGTAGTTTTTGTTTTTTGTGTTGTCGATGGAATAATAATATGTTCCAACTGGGGCAAGCATATTCCCTTCGCCAAGATTAAGTGTTGTATTAAAACTGACAAACACAAATGGCACAATTTCGTTTTCGTCAACAACACCACTTGAATAACTGCCCGTGTAATATTCCGCCTCATCTTTTTCGCCATAGATTTTGCTTCTTGAAGTTGGGGTGACTGTTATGTCTTTTGGGTTAATTTTAAGTTTGCTGGGTGACGAGTTTTCCACTTGCACATTGCCGCTGCACACAAAGTTTGCCACAAGGTCATATTCTGCAACAACATCTTCATTCCACAAAACGTCATATTGATTGTATGCGTTTTTCGCCACGGTTTTGTTTCCAATTTTAAGGACAAAACTTGATGACGAGATATTTTGTGCATAGGACACAAGGCTGCTTGAAATTTTGTTCAAGCCGTCAAACGAGTTGCCATTTTCTATGTATTCTTTGTTGTCATAAAGTTCATATTCAATTCTATCAATTTCCTCACCATAGGAAATTGTCTTATTAAGCACTTTCACTGCAAGTTTTCTTGGAGTAATTGTGTGGGTTCCTTTTGTGTAAACAAACTTATAGTTCTTTTCGTCTTGCTCGGTGGAATATTTAACTTGTGTTTCAACTGCGTAACTTCCGACCCCGCTTGTAAGTGTTGCCTTTGTTACAAAAACACATTTGCCAATTTCTCTGTCACTGTCTGCCCCAATGCCAAATAGTAACGTGCCGTTTTCAAAGTCAACTTCGTCACCATTTGCAAAGACTTTGTCAAAACTTTCATCGCCATAGACGCTTGTTACATTTGGAACGTCTATCAAGGTTGGAATAGCGGCTGGCAAAACATGGACATTCAAACTGCAAATTAAAGTTTGGGTCGAGCGTCTTGTACATTCCACAACATATTCACCAGCGTTCACAATTTCAGTTGTTTCAACAACTGTTTTTTTGCCATTGATTGTGGAAATTTCATAATATTTGCACTCATAATTGTCACTCATGTTGTTTGGCACAAGTTTTGTGGCACTTTCACTTTCCAAAAGGTTCATGCCCTCGTAAGTTAAATCTACATCACTTGAGGAAAAACTTGGCAACTTGGTTTCAGAAACATAAACTTTTATCGCATAATATACAAGTTCGCCGTTTGAGTTTTTGTATTGCGCCGAAACATCTGCCCAGCCTTCACTTTTTGCCGACAACGCCCCACGAGAAGTTATTGTGGCGACATTGCTTGGCGAACATTTCCAAGTTAGGTCTTCGGCAGTGTATTTGTCTGGAACTATTTTCACTTCCACCTGATAAGGCTTGTTTCGTTTGAGGACCGTCCAAGTGTTTTTGCCCGTTGGCGTAACATCTTGCCCCGATAGAGAAAGCGTGATAGAACTTAACCGCTCCTCACTGCAAGAGCAAGAGGACAGCATGAATATTGATGCAAACACGAGCGGCAGCACAAACAAAAGACATAAAAGTTTCTTTTTCATTTTCCCACCATATAAATTTTGCTACAAAAACAAGCCCATAAATTAAAGTTATTATATAATATATTGTTATTCTTTCAAAACAAAAAATTCAATTTTACGCACAATTTCGCAATTTTGTTCCACTTTTCGCCCAAAACGAGGTGCAATGGCAAAAAAGTGTTTGAAAAATTTTAATCTCGGTGTATAATAGCCGTATAATGGAGGGAATATGAGAGCAGTTGTTCAGCGATGTCACGAAGCACAAGTTACAGTCAGCGACAATGTTGTTGGAAAAATTGGAAACGGCTTCGTGTGCTTTGTTGGGGTCAAAAAAGGCGACACAGACAAAGACCTTGAATATCTTGTGCGTAAAATTTGCGGGCTTAGAATATTTTGTGATGAAAATGACAAAATGAACCTCGCTCCAAAAGACATAGGGGCAGAACTTTTGGTCATTAGCAACTTCACTTTGTATGCCAACACTTCTCATGGCTTCCGCCCAGCCTTTTTTGAAAGCATGCCTCCGCAAGAGGCGAAAATTATGATTGACAAATTTGTTTCCCGCTGCGAGGAACAAAAGGTTTTTAAGAAAATTAACACAGGAATATTTGGAGCAGAGATGCATGTTGACGTCAAAAACAATGGACCAATAACAATAATTATTGACTCGTCCGACTGCAAAAGATAATTGCTACATCTCATGCTACAAGCGGAAAGTATAAAATATAAAATAGGAGAAAATATGAAAGAAAAACGACTTATAACCTCAGCACTTACATATGTAAACAACATTCCACACGTGGGACACATTGTTGGTTGTCACCTGCCAGCAGACATTTTTGCAAGATATTGCAGAAGTTTTGGCTATGACACAACATTTGTTGGTGGGTCGGATATGCACGGAACACCAAGTCTTGTCACCGCCCAAGAAGTGGGACTTCCAGTTGAGGAACTTACAGAAAAATTACACCAAATTCACAAACAAATTTATGAAAAGTTGGAAATTAGTTATGACATATATTCCAACACTCACACAGACATTCACAAAGAAGTCACAACAGATTTCTTCTTGACACTTAACAAAAATGGCTACATTTCGCAAGGCGAAACTGACGTGTATTATTGCGACCATTGCAATATGTTTTTGCCAGATAGGTATGTTGTTGGCACTTGCCCAAAATGCGGATATGAAGCGGCAAACGGCGACCAATGCGAAAAATGCGACAGTCTTTTGTCCTCTGGCGAACTTGTAAACGCCAAATGCAAGACTTGTGGCAGACCAGCAACTTTGAAAAGAACAAAACACATTTTCCTTCGCCTTGACAAAGGGACTGAAATGCTTGACAAATACATTGAAAGCAAAAAAGATGTTTGGCGTCCACACGTTTATGCAGAAGCAAAAAAATGGGTGCAAGAAGGACTTAAAGAAAGATGTATTTCTCGTGACAACAAGTGGGGCTTCCCTATTCCTCTTGAAGGGTTTGAAAACAAAGTTTTCTATGTTTGGTTTGACGCACCAATCGGCTACATTTCCATAACAAAAGAACTTGACGAGCAAAAATATATTGATTTATGGTGCAAAAAAGACGCAAAAATATATAATTTTGTGGGCAAAGACAACATTCAATTTCACACAGTTTTCTTCCCAACAATGCTTCTTGAAAATGGCGAATATAACCTTGCACACAATGTCGTTGGGCTAAACTTCCTTAATTTTGAGGGGCAAAAATTTAGCAAAAGCAAGAAAATTGGCGTGTTCTGCAATTCGCTTATTGATGGCTCCAAGCAAATTGACATCGACACACTAAGAGCATATCTAGCAACAATTATTCCAGAAAATAGAGATACAGACTTCAAGTGGGAAGATTACAAGAACAACTGCAACTCTGAACTTGTTGGAAAATTTGGCAACCTATTTAACAGAAGTCTTAACATGGTGAAAAGTTATTTCGGTGGCACACTTGACTTGCCCCTTCCAAGCGAAAATGAACTTAACGATTTGGACAAAGAAGTTTTGCAAGCGATAAAAGAATATCCACAAAAAATTTCTGACGCCTTTGAACGTGCAGAACTGCGTGAAGCATATAAACTTGTTATGAGTTATGCAACAGTGGGCAACGGCTATGTGGAAAAATCTGCTCCATGGGCACTTATGAAACAAGAAAAAACTGCCGAAGCACAAAAAGTTTTGCGACTTGCCCTTAACCTTTGCGCAAGCCTTTGCATTGTGGCTTCGCCATTTATTCCACAAAAAACAAAAACACTTTGGCAAGACCAACTGGGGCTATCTGGCGACCCAACATCAAATAATTTCTGGGAAAACGCAAGCAAACTTAATATCCCAACCCCACACACAATCGGCACCCCACAACCAATCTTTGAACGCTTTGACGACATCAAACTTAAAGAACTCCGTGACTTTATGTCCACCCCATTTGATATAAAGGAATTCTTTAAAAAGTAAAATATTATTAAGTAAAATATAAAAACGGTGTTGCATTTTGCAACACCGTTTTTTGTTTAACCTCGTTCATGGCACGTATGAAGAAGTTTGTGGGCTTTAATTCCGCCCACCTCTCCAAGATAATTTTTGTAAAGGTCAGCAACTTCTGGGTTGTCGATAGATTTTCGCAACTTATTTTTTTTGTCGCTGGTTCTTAGTCCCATGGCTCTTTGAGCGACCAGTTCTTCTTTTGCTTCTTGAGAAAGAGTGCAAAGTGGCATGCCGCTTCCGTTTACGCACCCGCCCGAGCAAGCCATAACTTCCACAAAATCATATTGTTTTTGTCCGCTGGCGATTGCTCGCAAAAGTTCTCCCGCTGCGACAAGTCCGCTGGCAACGGCGATGTTTACATTCTTGCCCGCTATTTGAACAGCACCTTCTTTAATTCCGTTCTTCCCTTTTTCAAGCAAAAATTCTAGTCCCGGAATTTCTGTCTTTATATTTTTCCCCTTTGAAAACTTTGCTTCAAGTGTTCTGAGTGCCGACTCCATAACACCGCCCGCAGTGCCAAAAATCACCCCCGCTCCGCTGGATACACCCATTGGGAGGTCGAATTTTCCGTCATCAAGTTCTATGAGGTTTATATTTTTGCTTTTCAAAATTTCGCCAAACTCTCGAACAGTTAAAACTGCGTCCGTGTAACATTTTTGCTCGCCCATATCTGTAACAAACTTGTTTGTAAGTCTTTCAAACTTCTTTGCAACACATGGCATAATGGCAACAAAATATATGTCGTCCGCCTTCAAATTGAGTTTTTTTGCATAATAAGTTTTTGCAATGGTGGAAGTTATTTCTTGTGGCGATTTGCAAGTTGAAATGCTGTCTTTAAATTGTGGAAACGCTTTTTGAACAAACTTCACCCACGCTGGGCAGCAAGATGTGAAGAATGTGGATTTTCTAACTTTTTCATCATCAGTTGTCCACTTTTTTTGCATAAATTGTGCAAATTCTTCCGCTTCTTCAACGATGGTCAAGTCTGCCCCATAGTCAATATCAAACACATCGTCAAAGCCGAGAAGTTTTAGTGCGGTGACAATTTTCTTTTCCAAATTCTGCCCAACTTTTGCGCCAAACATTTCCCCAATGGATACTCGCACACTTGGGGCAAAGGCGGCAATCATTCGCTTGTTTTTCTTTTCAAGTTCTGATAAAACTTCTTCCGTTTGATTAAAGTCATTCACTTGGGTTAGCGGTTCTTTCCTAGTCAAACTTTGGGAGTTTTGTTCACTTTCCGCACTCTGTATATTTGTTTTTTGCTCGTTTTCTGTTTTATTCACATTTTTATTTTGCATATCTTCCGCCCGCTGCATATTTGGGCATTTGTTATATGTTCCGCATAGCAAAATGGTGTGCGTGCCGACTTCTTTTGCTGGGTCAATGTCATAAAAGTCGCTGTCGCCCACGACCAAAGTTTCACCTGCGGTTGCGTTTTCCCTTTTCATAACGGCAAGATAGTCTGCTTTTTTGGAGAGGTCTTTTGGGTCAAATCGGTTTTGGATAATGTCCGAAAAAACTGTGGTGTCTATGCCAAGCTTTTCGCAATCGAAGCGAATGACGCTTTCGCTTGAGTTTGACACAATATACAGTTTATATTTTTTTGCAAGTTCTCTTAAAAGTTCATTTGGGATTGTTTTTGCACCAGTCCAATCTGGTTCATACAGAAAAGTTGCCGTCAAGTTGCGAAAGTCTTTTGTCGTAAGAGGAATGTCATCAGACGCAAAAAGTTTGAACGCTTTTTCAAAAAGTCGTCCGTTTGTGCTGTGCAGGCCATATTTTTCCATAAGTTTTTTGACCTTGTTTTTTGGCAAAAAAGATAGCAAACCTTCAATCTTTTTTATAACAAACTCTGCCCATTCCTTGCCCCAGTCAACGTTGTCATAAAGTGTGTTGTCAAAGTCGAAGATAACGACTTTTAGCATTGATATTTGGTCAAAATCTTTTGTGGATAATTTGTCAAACATTACATGTGTATTCATATAAATATTATACATAATTTTTATGAAAAAAGAAAATACTTTGAAGCACTTAACAAACTTTGTTTTGTGTGATATAATATAGTTGGTGAAAAAATGAAGATATCTAGTGACGGAATTGTAAACGGCAAAATTTTGGACAAATATGGCAAACGGGGGAGTGAACAACGCTTTGGCATGCCAACTTTGTCTTTGCCCATTAAAATTGAAGACGCACCAAAGGGGACGCAGAGTTTTGTAGTTATCTTTGACGACCCAGACAGTGTGCCAGTGTGCAACTTTGTGTGGATACATTGGCTGGTTGCCAATTTGCACCGCACAACACTTGAAGAGAATGCAAGCGAAACTTGTTTTGACTTTGTTCAAGGGAAAAATAGTTGGCACGACAACAGTTATGGCGGTCCTTGCCCACCAGACAAGCCACACAAATATAGGCTGACTGTTTATGCCTTAAAAAGTGACCTTAATCTTCGTGGGGACTTTTCAAAGGCACTTTTAGACAGCGAAATGCAAGGAAAAGTTCTTGACAGTGCTACGATTTATGGAATTTATGACAACTAAAAAGAGATACAAAATTGTATCCCTTTTTTTATATATCTTAGTTTGACGACACGTTGATTTGGCAAACTTTTTTACGCATTGCAAAATAGTTTTGCTCGTCGATAGCGCCGCTAGCGCGAAGTCGCTCTAGTCTCGCTAGGTCTTCAATTCCCTTTGGAGTGATGTTATATGGCACGCCGTTTTGCCCTGGAATAATGCTCACGCCCGACCTATTTGGGTTTTGAGTGAAGGTTTGAGGATTCAATGGCTCAACGGTGTTCTGGGCATATTGAGTTTGAACATTTACACCTTGCCCGCCATAGTTGTTTTGTGGGGCTTGGTTGTAATTTACATTTTGATTGTAGTTTGCGTCATATTGCCCTTGAGCATTTGGGTCAACATAATTTTGTTCTGTATAGCCGTTGTTATAATTTTGAGAGTTTTGATACTGCCCGTCATATTGATAATTTTGCTCTTGATATTGCCCGTCTTGTGCTTCCGCTTGCCCTACAGGAACGTTGCCTTGCTCGGACATAAAGTCTTCGTAGTCCTTGTCTTCTTGATATTTTCTTTTGGCTTTAATGAAACTGATTTGTGGAATGAGATACAATACAAGTGCGATTGCCGCTAGGACAACACTCAGGGTTGCAGTGAAATTTGGAATGAATGTGACATAGATGTCCACTGCGTCAAAGGTTGCAATGAATGTTTGGTCGTAGAAACTTCCAGTGAAGACATAAAGGAAATAGACCACAACGAGAATTTTCATAACAAGAGCAAAGGCACAAGTGCGATGGCATTTGGCGTATTTTTCGTCTGTCTTTTTGGCAAGTGTAATTTCCTTAATTCCCCAAAAGGCACCAATGGCATAAAATGCCAAATTAAAGAATACCATAATTTTTTGCACCATGTCATAATCTACACCAAAAGAGTTGTTGAGAATGGCCGAAAATGGCATGACAAATATTGCGTCATAGACCATATAAATTATGGCGACAGTTTGATTTTCTAGTAAGTTTTGCAAAAAAGCGATGGAAAATACTTTGCCTAAAAATAGCACTGTGCAAAGAAGAACAAGCACAGATAGAAGCAATGTTAATATTCCAGAAACTCTTGCACCGCCTTTTTTCATTTTTCCTCCCCAAAGAATGTGACATTATGCTTTTTCGTCTGTATTTTGGTCACAAACTTATATTTATATACTTATTATATTTATATCTGCAAATAAAGTCAAATAAGTATTGCCATTTTCATTCAAAAATACGCAAAAACATTTTGGAAAAGTCATTTTGGGCAAAAAAAAATGTTGACTTAATTGACTTTTTGTTTTATACTAGCATAGACCAATAGAGAAAAGAAATGTAGGAGGCCGAAATGAACAAAGATATTCAACCAAATTACCATGAAGTGGAAGTGGTTTGTGCTTGTGGTGAAAAATTTAAAACTAGATCTACAAAACCAGGCGAAACAATCAAAGTTGATATTTGCAGCAAATGTCATCCTTTCTTCACTGGAAAACAAAAAATTGTTGACGCCAGCGGAAAGGTTGAAAAATTCCAAAAAAAATATGGCTTGTAATCAAGCCATATTTTTATTTTAAAAATTACCTTTTTGATAATTTATTGTGACCATCTCTATTTCTTTACAATTTCTCGTGCCAATTTTTCTATACTCCCTGCTCCGAGAAAGAGTAGGACGCTGTTTGAAATTTGCATGAACTTTATGTAAGATAAAAATTCTTTGAAGTTGAACACTCCTTGAACGGCAAAGGTGGGGCTTGACAGTTCAATTTTCTTTTTTAAAAATTCGGCACTGCCAAGATACTCAAAACGCTCTCTTGCGGGATATGTTTCAAGCAGCACAAGCGAGTCCAATCCGTCAAAACACTTGGTGAAATTGTCAATTAGGCATTTGGTTCTGGAATAGGTGTGTGGTTGAAAGACGCACACTATTTTTCTGCCAAAGACCTCTTTGCAAGTGTTTATGGAGCAAGCAATTTCCGTTGGGTGATGGGCATAGTCTTGCACAACAATATTGCTGCCAAAAAATCCTATTTGCTCAAAGCGTCTTTGCACTGGCTCATAAGTTTTCATTGCAAGTTGAATTATGCTCATGTCAATTCCAAAATATCTTGCAACGGCAATGGCCAAAAGTGCATTTTGGATGTTATATTTTCCATAGACATTTAGTTTGAAATTGCACAAAAACTTCTTTTTGCAATACAAGTCAAAGGAGTATTTGCCGTCATCGTTTAAAACAATGTTCTGAACATTAAAACCCGTTTTATCCCCAACAAAACGGGTGTTTTTGTTGTCTAAAAAGCATTTTTTTGCAGATTTTGAGGCAAAACAGACTTCCTTTGTTAATTTTGCAAATTGGGAAAAAGATTGACATTCACGAGAGAACGTTTTGAAATAATCAACATGTTCAAATTCGACATTTGTCACAACGGAAACGGTGGGCTTCAGTTTGAGAAAACTATCTCTAAATTCACAGGCTTCTGTTATAAAATACTTATTTCCGCCCATATGTAAGTTGCCGCCAAGTTGTGGTTCTATGCCGCCAACGTGGACAGTGGGGTTTAGATTTGCGACCATAAAAATGTGGGCAATCATGCTTGTTGTGGTTGTTTTTCCATGTGTGCCAGAAACGGCGATAACTTGCTCAAAGCCTTCACAAATTTTGCCCAAAAACTCCGAACGTTCCATGGTGGGAATGTTAAGTTTGCGTGCTTCCGCCAGTTCTGGGTTGTTCCCTGAAATTGCTCCCGAAAAGACAATGAGGTTCGCTCCCGCAATGTTTTTCGCCTTGTGTTTTAGAAATATCTTTATCCCTTGCTTTTTGAGGTTTGAGGTTATGCTTGACCCCGTGCTATCACTGCCCGTCACTTCTGCCCCATTTTTTTTGCAAAAAGTTGCCAAAGCGCTCATGCTTATGCCGCCAATGCCAACAAAAAATATTTTGTTATATTTCTCGAATATTTGAACCATAATATTAAATATGAAAAAGTGTGTTAAATTGTTTGCTTTTTTTGTCAGTTTAATATAAACTTATTCTAGCCAGTGAAAAATCACGGCAATAAAAAAGGAAGGTATAAGACTTTGAAGATTTCAGACATCAGAATTAGGATTATCAAGAAAGAAGACACAAAACTTAAAGCAGTTGCTAGCATGACAATTGACGATTGTTTTGTTGTCCACGACATCAAGATTATTGAAAGCAACGAAGGCAACGGCGAATACTTTATCGCAATGCCAAGCAGAAAAACTCTTGATGGCGGCCATAAGGACATTGTGCATCCATTGGACACAGAAACAAGAGAACACATCAAATCTCTTATTCTTGCAGAATTTGAAAAAGCAATGAAAGCAGAATAATAGTTTTGGCTTGGTTTTGTAGGAAAATATATATTTCTCAGAACTACATCTTGTATCAAAAAAGGAAACCTTCTCGGTTTCCTTTTTTCAATTCATCATTCTATTGCTTCAAGACAATAAAGTAGTTATTCTTATGGAAGACACACACTTTAATTAGTTTTATGAAAAAACAAGTCAAATAATTGACTTGTTTTTTTTTGTGAATAATTTTATCTGAGTGTTGGATATTGTCCAGCGACAAGGTTCCAAATGTCGTGTGCGTTGCCTTCGCAGCCAATGTTGCGAGTGAAGTTTGAGAAGTCGCCGCCAACACCTGTAATTTGTTCTTGTGTAAGTTTTGTTCCAATGTTTGGAGCAGTAACTGCACCAGATTCTTGATAGATATTTCCAGTAAACTTGCCACCGACATATTTGTCTTCAAGGTCGGCTGTTGTTGAGAAACTTACGCCCTCTCCGCCGAATGTGACAACTGCATAGTTGCCGGCAAGTTGTGCATTGTTTGAAATGATAACTGCATATCCTGCACTTGCTGAAACTTCCATATTTACAACTGAGGAAACTCCGTTGTAACTGCCAGTTGTTGGGCAAGATTTTACTGTTGCGATAACAAAACTGTTTTTGATAAAGCCATCTGCAATGCCTGCTGCAAAGCCACCAGCGTGGAAGCCTGTGATTTCTGTTTTTTCTTCAAGGTTTGCTGGATTGCCAACTGAAACATTTGAAACTTTACCGTATGAAAGTCCAGAGATGCCGCCTGCGAAGAAGCCAGAAATTTTTGCCAATGTTGTTGAGCAATTTCTGATTGAATATGCTGCGGTTGTTCTGTCGTCAAAGCCAACAAGTCCGCCAGCCATTGAGCCAGTTGCTATAATTGAAACATTTTTGTTGTTGTTTGCAGATTTTCCGTTTGTTGCAAAGTCAAGGTCGATTGTTCCGCCAGTGACTGATGAATTGGCGATTGTACCATTGGTTGAATTGCCGTTTGAAATTGTGCTATTTTTGCCAACAAGTCCGCCAGCCATTGCATAATATTTGCCAGTTGTTTTGATAACTGGAAGGGTTACTTTTGTATTGTTGATTGCACCGTTGTTTGCACCAGCCACGCCACCGATTGAAACATAGAAGTTTGAACCAGTTTGAATATCTGCAGCGAAGTATGCCACATAAGAATTTGCGATGTCGCCGTTGTTTGTGCCAGCAATTCCGCCTACAAAGAGGTTTGTTTTGAACAATGTGTTTTTGTTGTTGTCTGTGATGTGTTGTTTAAACTCAACATTGTCTGCACTTGCAAATTCAACTTTGCCAAAGTTATTTCCAACAAAGCCGCCTGCATAGGTTGCATTGAGTTTGATTGTGTTGACACTATTGCTTCTGAGTCCTTTTGTGATGACTGCACTATTGTAGCCAACTACGCCGCCGCCATACAAGAAGTATGAGTTTCCAAAGTCAACAAGTGAAATTACAACATATTGAATACCTTTTGTTTCGCTTGCATATGCCCTGCCTGCCACTGTGCCGAATGCACGACCAGAAGCAGTGATTGTTCTGACAGTTGTGACATTTGCCCAACCTTGAGAAAAGTCAACACCAGTCCATGAACTTACTGGAATAAGTCCAGTTGAAAGGTCGACTGAAACGTCTTGGATAACGATGTAAGATATTGCTGCACCTTTATCTTCGCCACAAAGTACGCCGACATATTGTGCTGGGTTGCCTGTAATTTGAACTTTGTCAAAGGTAAGCCCATTGACAATTGCATTGCTGCCAAGAACTTTTACAAGTCCAACGTTTTCTGTTGCTGTTGTGTCTGTGTTTGTTATGACAAGATTTCTTATAATGCAATTTGTGCTTGAAGTAATTGTCTTGTCAAACATTGCTGGGATTGGGTGGTTTTCATCGCCCCATGTCCAGCCGATAACTTCTGGATTCATGTCAAGGATATTCTTTCCGCTTTCTGCGTCATATGTGCCTTGAATGTCAATGCCAACGATGTCTGCATATTTGCCAGTGCCAGTTAGTGCTTCATAAAGTTCGTCTGCTGTTGTAACTGAGCCGTCTGTGACAATGTCTGGGTCGTCAAGATATGTTGAGCCGACTGATGAGAAGATGTTGAGAACTGGATAGATATATCCGTCTGTGTATTCCCAAACTGAATAGAAGTTCCAAAGTCTGTCTTCTTCTCCGTTTGAACTCTTGTAAGTTACAAAGTTTTCTTGATTTGAAAATTCTTCGTTTGTAAGATATCTGTTGTTTGTTGAATTAACACTTGTTCCGTCAACAACTGCTTGTGTCAAGTTTTCGTTTCCGCCAAAGTAGTTGCCAAGAATTCTTTTGTTAATTACATCTTGTCTTATTTCATAATTTCTTGCAATAAGTCCAGCGATTTTTGTGTAGTCAACGTTTTCAAGATTTTCTGAAGCGAAGAATGCATAGTTGTCATATGCTCTTGCATCGCCATTTGCTAAGCCATAAACAAAGCCGCCAGCAATTCCGCCAAAGTTGTTATCATAATTTTGAACACCAAGACCAGTTGCTCTGAAATAACTCTCTGAAAGTTGTGCGCATCCAAGTCTGCCTACAATGCCGCCATATTCTGCAAGATTTTTGCTGCCGTCATGTGGCAAAGAGATTGAACCTTCAAATCCGCAACGGTCAATTTTTGGCAAGACTGAATCTGCTTCTGTACTTCTTTCAGCAATTCCCACAACACCGCCAATCATGGAAGTTGAATCATAAGTATCAACTTTGATTGAGCCGTCAACAAGAGTTGTTTGAATTATGCCTTGGCTTATGCCAGCAACTGAACCAACGAATGCTCCGTTTGTGAGTTCAATTTTCAAATTTGAAAGAACAAGGTTTTTGACAACTGCCGAGTTAGTGATATTTGCAAAGAAGCCTACAGTATCTTGACCTTCTGCCACAGTCTGGTCTGTGATGTGAACGTTTGAAATTGTATAGAAGTTGCCGTCAAACATTCCGCTAAAACCTGCGATTGGTGTCCAGTTGCCGCCTTCCACTTCTTCAAGGGTGATGTCTGAGCCAAGTCTATAATTTTTGTCCACCGTATATTTATTATTCTCTATTGTATTGTCGCCAATCTTTTTGAGTGCTGCTTCTGTTGTTATGACAAATGGATATTCTGCCGAGCCGTCACACACAAGAACGTCAATAACAAATGTTGAATAACGTTTGTTGCTTGTTTTGACAACGATTTGGCTTTGACCACCTTTCTTTGCTTCAAAAGAATTGCCTTCTGCCTCAAAACTTAAAATTTCTTCATTTCCGCTTGAGAAAGACAAGGTTGTGTCTTTGCCTCTGTTTTTAAATTCAAGCAAACTGTTGGTTGAAATATACTCCCCTTCTTCCACAACGAGATATGAACTGCGGACATAAATAACCTCGTTGTCTGCAGAGAAATAGTAAATTGTAAGACCAAAACTTACAACTGCTATTGCAACCACAATAAACCATAAAAATTTCTTCATAGTTTTCCCTCCGTTTTTGTTGTCCATATTATATATCCAAAAAGTTCGTTTGTCAATAGGCCTGCATACTTTTGGCATTTTGACCAAAAAAATGGGAGAAAAATCATTCTCCCACTTTTTTATCTTATGTTCTTATCGTTGTTATTTTCTCTTTTGGACAAAGATTTAAGTTCTTTCTTAATTCTTCGCATTTGTTGTTTTTGAATGTTCTTTCTCATGTTACGTCTAGCGATTCTTACACTTATGCCAATGGCAACACCAGCAAGAGCCAAAACACCCAAAACTATTGCAACAATGACCAAAGTGTGTTGCCCGTCTGGTGGCAAGACTGTAAATCTTAGCACCTCGGTGGCCTCGTAGTTATCGCCGTCAAAGACAATTTCAACTTCATAATTTCCTTGCTCAATGACGCTGCTTACAACACTGCCGTTTTTGCGGAAGACTAAGGTGTAACTTGGGATATTTCCGCCAACGAACTGACTTTCGTCAAATATCACTGACACCTTGTCGTTCAGCCTTTCGCCCGTTTGTCTTAGGACTCCTTCAAGTGACAAGGTGTAGCCAGAAATTTGCTTTTTCAAAACTGTGTAAGATTTTGTGAGCAAGTAGCCGTTTTCCACAAATTCTTGGTCAAAAATGAAGTTGCCTTGAAGTTTCTCAAGTTTGTTTTCATTCAAGAAGAATTTTATGGTGTATTCGCCAGCATTTGTGCTTGAGGATAGTGAAATTCTGTTGTTGTTTCTGTCAAAGACGCCCAAAGTGTAGTCGCTGCGGTTCAAGTTTTCTATGCCAAGGACTGCAACGCCTGTGTTCATTGGGTCAATGCTGCCATACACAACTTCAATGTCATTTGCAATTTCAAACGAAACATTTGAACGGTGAATTTTGAGCCATTTTGTTGGGTTGTAGTCGCCGAAGTCGAAGTTGTTGCAAGTGCCACGGGTGAACATTGCATAAACCTTATAGAAATATGTGTAGTCGTCACTGTCGCCGTGAGCGTCCAAAATGTCTGTTGGCAAGAGTTCTTTTCTTGTTCCAACAACTTTGTATGGGTTGCCTTGAGTGTCAAGTTGCCACAGTTCATATTCATAGAACACGTCTTGTGTGTTTATGCTGCCTGCATATTGTGTCAAGAATTCTTCTGCAAACTCTACGCCCACAAGTCTTGAAAGTGTTGCAACATTTTCATATCCCATAATTTGTTCTGCCTCTTCACCTGCTTCGGCTGGGAAATAGACAATAGATGATGGGTTGTCTATGGTGATTTGTTCCAATTTGACATAAACATTAAGATTTATGCTGTTTTGTCCAGCAAGAATTCCTTGGCTGTCTTTGTCAAAACTGAATACAACACTTCTTACATATTGAGCGCCGTTTATGAGAAGCAGGACTTCATCTCTTGGCTCGTCATCAAGGTTTGCCCATTCTGCAATGCCTGTAAGTTCCACCATTTCTTTAAGATAACTATCCCAATATTCAACTTTAAGCGAAACAGTGTTGCCGTTTAGGTTGAGTGCGTCACCGTTTTGTCTTAAGATTGCTCTTTCTCCATTTGGAAGGGTGATAATGCTATCAGCACCTTCGTCTGTTAGATAATATGTGAAGTCTGGAGCAATTAAGTTAAGAGTTATAGTTATTCTTTCGGACAAGTCTTCGCCATAAGTTTGATAGTTAGGGTCGTCAACCAATTCTCCGTCAACAAGAATTTGACCGTGATATACAAGTTCCACAACGTTTGAGCCAAAATACAATTTTTGTTCTGGCGTTCTGAAACTAAAGCCCGTTGGAAGGGTGATATTGAGTGTTGAGATGTCAAGATTTTTTGCCGCTTTGTAACTTGTGCTTTCTATCACTGCTAGTTGTGCAACATTTTCTTCATTTAACACTTCTTCCCTTGTGTATTTTGCTTGTGAAACATAAATTGTTGCATAAGTTTCAACTGGGTTGTAGTTTTGCTTGTTGCCATAGACTGCTGTTAAGAAGCCACCTTCTTTTAACGCTTTGTTGTCAATGGCTCTAAGTGGGTTGTAAATCATTTTAAGTCTAAGCCCTTCACTTGACACAACGACTTGTTCGTTCCAACCTTCAATATACACGCCGTTTTCCTTTATGCTCCATGGCCATGAAGTTTGATTGAAGAACTCTAGGTCACGATAGAAAGTGTCTGGAGAATAGGTGATGTAGAAAGTTTTTGCAAAGTTTTCTGGCAAGAGGGTTCCTCTGACGACACAAACTTTGACTGTTATGTCATATGTGCCGAACAAGTTTTCTTCGCCGTCATAAACTGCTTGAAGAATATAAGTTTTGCAAGGTTCGTTAAGTCCAAGTTCTGTTGAACCAGTTATCTTGTCACTTGCAGTGAAGAACTTATCTTCTTCGCCGTCTTTCCACCTATAACCCATTGGAAGGGTGACATTGGCAAGTTGGAGTCCCATGAAGTATGGCACACGATAAAGCGATGTGTAAGCACCAAATCTGTCTTGGTCTTTATCTGCATAGACTTTGCTTTGGATATTTGCTTTGTCTGCTTCTGTAAATGTGCCACGTTCCACTCTGAATGTAACCTTAATTAGGCTGTCGGAGTATTCTTGTGGATTTTCGTTGTAGTAAGCGTCAAAGGTTTGTTCGCCAACATAAGTTATCTTTGTGCTGCCGTTTAGCCATTCAAGTTTTGCACCCGTAGCCAAAGTGTTGGCATAAAGTGTCAAGTCATCAAGCACAAGGTCACGAGTGTAGGTGATTGTTGTGCTGCCTTTCAAAGTTACAGTTATTGTGACGTCTGTTGGGGAGTAGGCTTTGATAATGGCAAATTGTGCATATGCAATGCCGTCAAAGTCGCCATTAAATCTTATTGTCACTGTTGCCATGCCATAGTCTGTGTTGTTGACATAACTCAATGTATAGTTCGCAACGCCGTTATCGCTGGCTGCTGGAAGTTCTAGCCATTCCGCCTCACCTAATTCGTTTGTGTATAGGAATTTGAGTGTGTCGTCACAGTAGTCAAGTGTAAACACAGGTGTTGCTGGGTTATCAGTCTTAACTTGGTCGCGAATGTGAGGAATGAAGAAACTATCTTGCGAATACATTTTTGGAGTGATTTCAAATGTTGCAGTTTGCGTTGCATCTTCATAGTTTGAGGACAACATGAAGTTAAGAGTTGCAATCCCCACGTGGATATTGTTTTGATACTCGTTTATATATCCATAGTTTGAAGATACATAGGAGTTGTAGATTTTCAAAACTTCCATGTTGTTGACGACCACTTCAAAGTAAGAGTCTTCGCCCGCTGCAATTTCTTCAAGTGTTCTGTCGTCAAGCATAATTTGTTTGCCTGTAAATGTTTCGCTTCTTGTGCCAGCCAAGGTGTTGTTCTTTATGACAACATTTGTAATGGCAACTGGCAAGATTGTGAAGTTGCAAGACCTTTCGCCTGTGAAATTACCCAGACCTTTTATCCAAACAGTTGCAACGCCAGCGTCAATGTTGTTTTCATAACGTGAAATTTCAAAGTCGCCAGAATCGTTTGTTGCATATTTGAATGTGTAGGTGCTGCCGCCAACTTGCATTGTGACAATCAAATCCTTACTTTCAAGTGAGATTGCCTTGCCATAGTTGTAGTTTGGAGTTGCCGCCACCACAAAGGAAATGTCTTCGTCTGAGATGTCTTTTGGAGTGATTGCAAAAGTGATGTCTGTTGAACCTTTGAAATTGTGTGCGCCACTGCCCTCCACTGCCTTAACTGTTACAGTTGCTTGGCCAACGTTCTTGTTGTCTTTATATGTTAAGGTGTAATCTTTGTCAAGGACAAGGGTTTGACCGCCAAATGTCACTTCATAATTTTTGCCGATGTTTGTGCCTGTGTAAGTTTCGCTTGTGAAGAAGTTGCTGTTGAAGTTTGCTTGCGAGATATCTCGTCTTGCAATGTTAAACTCAATTTCAAATTCTCCCGCAAACACGTCACTTGCACTGCCCGCAAATTTCACTTTAAACTTGCCTTTATTCTCTTGGGTGTAATTTCCCAGTCCGTCAAGGCTTGTTGCGTTTATGTTTTCGCTTGTGTTTTCAAAGAAGCCGTCACGAGTTAGGACAAAGTCGTTGACTGTGAACGCATATGCTTTGCTAAACAATGTTTCTTTAAGTTTCATCTTAATCATAGAAGGTGAAATCTTAATTTCCGCCCCTGTGTATGTTGGAGTTGGAAGGTCAAATGTCACATCGTCCATAGTCAAGGCAATTTTTGAAATGCCATAAGATTTTGCAAGTCTGCCTGTGTAGTTGCCTTTGAAGATGACTGTTGCTGTTGGCATATTGCTTGAAATCATTGTGCCGTTTGTGTCGTGTGACACACGTTGACAATTTGTATAGATAACTTGATAATCTGTGTCAAGCACAAGTTTTTCGCCAGCGTCTGTTATTTCAAGTTGAGGTTTTACTTCGCCCATGTTGTATCTATAGAGATATACGCCACCCACAATGCTTGTTGGGGTTGGAAGGTCTATCAAAAGGTCCTCAGCAGTTGCAATATCTTTTGGTGAAATGACAAATTGCTTTGCAACTGTTCCTGTGAAGTTTGAGGTGCCTATTGCTTCAAACACAACTGTAGCAATGCCCGAAGATGTATTGTTTTCATAACTCTTGATTGTGAAGTTGCCAAGTCCTGTTTGATTGTCAAACAAGTTCAAGGTTTCTTCATGCGTGCCATAGACAAATTTAAGTTCAAAGTCAGAGGCCGCAAGAGTTGTTGGGACATTTTTGCCCTTATAATATTTTGGTGAAGTCAAGTTGAACACAAACTCGTCAGCATAAAGTGACATATTTCTTTGGACAATGTTGAAAGTCATTTTGACTGGTTCGCCAGTTGAGGCATAGTTGTTTTGTCCAATGATAACGATAGTCTTTGTGCCGACATTTGTCTTATCTTGTGTGCCGTCATATTGAAGAATGTAGTCTGTGCCAAGGACAAGGCTTGTTTGCCCGTTCTTAAGTCCAATGCTCCCATTTGCCATGAGGAACACAAGATTTTCTAGTCTGACTTCCGAACCCGTGTATTCCACATCTTGAATTTTCACGCCGTCAAGAAGTCCCAAGATGTTCATTGGTGAAATTTCAAATTGAAGATAGGCTGTGCCTGTAAAGTTGCCATATCCCACAACGAACAACACGTTTTCGCTTGCGACATTTATGCAGCCGTTTAGAATTCCTACATAATAGTCACCGCTTGCGTTTTGAGTTGCACGTTTTGAAAGTTGAACTCTGCTGTTGCCAACTAAAAGACTTAGGACAAAGTTTGGAACAATGCTTGAGCCTGTATATGTGGCTGAAGCGTCAAACATAAACGTGTCTGTGTCGCCATATGTTCCCTTGCCTGTGTAGTTGTCTAGCATAATTCTGCCGTCAACGTTCTCGTCTTGTCCGTTTGCAAGCCAATTTTCAAGGGCTACGCTTAGGTCAAGTGGGTCTATTGAGAAGAATGAATAGATTGAGCCTGTGTAGTTGTTAAGACCAGTGATTTTTACATACGCTGAGCCAGCGGATATTGCATAGTCTGCTTCTTGTGGAGTTTCTACAACTCGGGTTAAACTTTCTGCTCTGAAGTTTGGCAGGTTGTTGTTATTTTCATTTGTTGTTGCAATTCTAATATATTGGACGCTTCCGTCACCGAGGGTCACCTTTCTATACACTGCCACTGCTTTGTTTTGTCTTGCACCAGTGTATGTTGTTGGTGACAAGTTGAGTGAAAGTGATGTCATTGTGTCTTGCAAGTCATCTGTGTCGTCAACAATGAAGAACAAGCCGTCTTTAATTTCTTGTGGCAAAATTTCAAAGGTCTTGTCGAGAGTGCCAGTGAAGTTGCCGCTGAGGGTTATTCTGATTGTTGGGCTTGCAGAAGAGTTTTGAGGGACGTTGATGTTGTTTAGATATTCATAATCTTTGCTTGTCCAGTTGGAGATTGCAAGTGGGAATGAACTGTTGCCCACGATAAACGAGATTGCTTCGATATTTGGTTTTAGTTCTTCGCCAGTGTATTCAAATGAAGTTCTGTCAAGAGTAACTGCGAACATATTGCTGTTTTCTGAGGTGACTTCAAGTGGAGTTATGACAAATTCAACAGATTTTGTTCCAGTGAAGTTGCCACGCCCAGAAACTGTTATGCTGCCGCCATAAACTGGAGTTCCCGTTGCGTCAATAACAACATTTATGTTTTCGCCAAGTGCTGAATAGTCAAAGTCGTCTTGAATGAGGATATATTCGCCGAGGGTTGCTGTTATGTCTTGGAAAACTGGGGTTATTCTTGCACCAGCAAAGGTTTGAGGTGTCACCACAAAGTTAACATCTGCCACATTTCTCTGCTTTATAACAAATGTTTTTGTAACACTTCCAGTGAAGTTTGTTCCCGCTTTGGCAGAAATTACAACTTCGTGTTCGCCAGCATTTTTTCTATCGCCAGTGTATGAAAGTTCAAAGTCGTTTGTAATGGAAATGTTGCTTTCCCATGCAAAAGTTTTTGTTTCTGCATTGTAATTTGTTCCATTTCTTAAAACTGTGACGATTGGCGACAAGTTGTTGCCGTTATAGACGAGGCTGTTGTCATTTATGTTGATTGTGACAAGGTTATTGCCCTCAATGTTCATTTGGACAATTTTGTAACCTAAATCTACTGTTCCAGTGTAGTTTTGAGTTGGATAGTCGCCAGTGATTGTTACTCTGATAACATATTCGCCCACGTCAACTGGGTTGCCGTCATAGTTCACAATGGAACTGCCGTTTGCCATAAGATAAGTGTAATTTGGGTCAAACGATAGGCTCTTGTTGAGGTCTTTAAGTTTGACTGAGGGGATAAGAGGTTTAATTCTTCCGCCAGTGTAGGTAAACTCTTTGCTTGTTTCGCCAGCAACTGTAAGTTCATATTCCCCAATGTCCGCTGTTGTAATTGTCTTTGGCAAAATTCTGAATGTTATTACTTTTCGTCCAGTCAAGTTGCCCTGTCCGATAATTGTGAGTGTTGCTGTGCCAGCGTTTAGGTTATTTGAATATGTTGTTGTGAAGTTGCTGGAAGAAATGTAGGCAATGTCTGTGTTGTTTGTGATGTAGATTTGATTTTGCATTGTCTTTGTGATATTTGCCCCAGTGTAAGTTGTGCTGTCACTGAGTGCTGGGTCAAAGACCAACGCTTTGTTTGCCACGCCATAATAAAGTTCTGTTGTTCCAAGTTGTTTTTGTGACGTTTGGTCAAGGTTCAAGGCGTCAATGGTGAAAGATTTTTCAAATGAGATTGCTCCGCCGCTTGCATTTTTGCCCGATGTAAACGAGCTTGCTTTTGGATTGCCTTCTGCGTCAACACCTATTGCAAGATAAATTTTTGCATCACCAGCATTAACATTGTTTGCAATGCTCATGATGTGATAGTCTGTGAACAATACACCTTTTACATAGACTGTAATGTCGCTATCTAGCACAAGTTTTTCTGTTGTGTCATAGACATAACGATATTTAAACTGCACTGTGACGTCACTTGAATCGACAAGTTGGCTTAAGACCCAAACTGCACCAGTGGTTGAAGAAATTTCATAATTGTCATGGACAAAACTAATTCTTACAGTGCCACTGTTTTTGCCTGGGGAAAGTCTTGAAATGTTATCCACAACTGGAGAAACTAGGGCTTCGAGTTCTGCCTTGTCACTTTCAAGAACGCCCGAGTTTTCGAAGATGTCAACCGCAGTGAATCCGTCTGAGCCAATGGCGGAACTTGGATATATTGTGCCTGGAATTGCAAAGTAGTTGTATGGAATGGCTGAACCCGTCCTAACAAATGTTGCTGAGTTGTCGCCATAGTCAAGTTGAGCGTCTGGAGTGTTGAGCAAGATTTCTTTCTTTTCGACAACAAGTTTTGCTCGAGGGGACAACGCTTCGTTGTAACTTGTCACATTCTCATTTTCGGTCAAAATTCCACCTTGCTTATAGCCCCAAATGTATGATGTGCCAGTGCTTAATAGTGTGATTTCAACTTTTACATATGTTCCAACATCAATTCTTGCATTTATTTTCTTCTCTGTTTCACTTAGTGAGTTGTAATAATTTGTATAGAATTCCGAGAAACCGTCTGCAACGGTCATTGAGGTTATGGAAATTGCACAACGAATTCCGTTGACGTCTTTTGTTGTGTCGCTTGCGGAAAGTCTATCCAAAATTGCGTCATTTCTGCCAAAAAGTTTCACGCCATAACTATTTGTGTCAAGGCTAATTCCGCCAAAGACATAAAGTGTTATTGTATCGCCATAGACAAGTGCGCCACCGTTTGCGTTTAGAAGTGTCAAATTGTCGTTGACTTTTACATAACTATCGCCCAAAGCGTAATACAATCCAACTGGACTTGTTTGTGCTTTGTTTTGTGGGACGAAAGCGTCTGAATCGACTGCCATATCTTGAACTGAAGCATAATCTGCCATGTTTGTGAGGTCGCTGACGTTTGCAGAGAATGTTATTGTTGGGTGATATTGGTCTTCGGCTGTTTCGGTGTAGGTCATAATGGCAAACATCAAGTTGTTGTCGCCGCCCGTTGCAAGAAGCATGTTAAATGCGTCATAAGCGGTGTATTTTGCATAGTCGCTTGTGGTTGCTGCTGTTTTTACAACAAGATTTTGGACATTAAGAGTGTTTGAGCCGTTTTTAAGTGTAACTTGCCCACGTGGGAAGATGTAGTCTGTGCCACTTCCCGCAACAATGTTTCCATTTGCTGAATTGACAACTACTAAGACTATTGTTTGCTTTTCTTCCGCTGTGGCGTCTGTGCGCATATCTCCCATTTTCAAAGGAATGACTGTTATATTTGGCGTATATTGTGTTGTTTCATAACGGAAGTTTAGAATTGAACCCGTTTGAAGAACGAAGTTGTTTTGAGCAAGTTTGCCGTCTAAGGCTGCTGTCACCATAAACTTGCCTGCATGGACAAGATAACCTTCGTCAACGTTTTGCCAATCGGAAGAAGTTTCCGCTGGGAAGGACGAATTTCTGCTATATTTATATGTGTATTTTAGAGGTGATACAATTCCGTCAAGACCTGTAATTTGAGGTTCTGGGACATTTTCTGAGCCGTTAAATCTGTAAGCGTTTTCTCTTGCTGTGCCGTCTGAGAATGTTGTTGTGCCAACCTTCCAGCCAGTGAGTGTGATTGCTTTCTTTGTAACGATAAATTTACAACTTTCTTCGCCAGTTTTTAGTCTGTAGTTGCCTGCGACTTCTGGACGTTCGGAAGACACAAGTGAAATTGTTACATTTTGCCAACTTTCGTCATCAATGTTAACGTTTTTGATTTTTGCTGAGCCAATGGACACAACATTTTCCACAATAAGTTGGTCGCTTGAAGAAAGTCGGTCGAGGACTCTTACATAACTGAATTGTGGGCTGAGATAGTGAATGTCGCTATCGAACACGCCAACGAAATTAACCTTAAACTCAATGTCTGAGCCAGTGTAAACTGCGGTGACTGTTGTGCCAGTGACTGTTAGGTCTGTTGGGAAAGACAAAGTTATTTCTTTTGGAGTGATTGTCCAAGTTCTTGACCTATTGCTGTTTGGCAAGGTGTAGTTGGCTGCTGCTAGTGTATCTGACAGTCCAGTTACAGTTGCTGTGTATGTGCCAGCATTTATAGAACTGCTCCAGCCGCCAGAACTTGAAAGTGTGACGACTGGCTTAACATCGTCATCGCCATAAACATTGATTGAAGCGGTGAACCCTAGTTCTTCGCCCGAATAGACTGCAGTATAGCCCGTACTTGTGGAGGATAATGCCCCTTGATTCCAAATGATTTCAACTTCTCGTTTTGCAATTATCCAATCGCTTTGCGACCTTGTGCCGTCAATTTGATAGTTGGTTGCTGCTGTGCCAGAAAGTCCTTCGACTGTGGCTGTGTATTTACCTGCTGCTCTGAATGTTGCGTTGCCGTAGGAACTTACATAGACATCGTCTGTGCCAATTTTGTTGTTGACAATGGCGGAATATCTGTGTTCTTGTCCGTCATATGTAACAAACCATGTTCCCGTTTGGTCGTCACGCTTCCAATTTGAGTTGTCTGCGTCACCGCCTTGCCAAGTGAATGTTGCGACACGGCGAGAAACTGTCCAAGAATATGTTGGTTGCGAAACGCCAAGTTCGTAGTTTGTTGCAAGACCATTTCTGTCATAAAGTTTGAATGACAATGTATATAGACCTGCTGCAGTGCAACTGTCATAAACTTCTTGAATTAACGCTCTTATTGCAGTTGCGTCAAGGCTATTGTTAAAAGTGAATGTTGAAGAAACTATATGTTCGTTGCTTGCAGAATCTACATAAGAGATAACTGGATACAAGAACAGATTTCTGCCCATATCACTTATGATACTTTCTGGTTGAGAAGCTGTGTCTAGCCCCATGGACGAAGTGCCACCAGCATCTCTGCCCTCTGCATAATAATAGTGAGCATTGCCGTCATAGACCATAGAACCTGCAGTGTTTGGTTGATAGCCGCTGAAAGACACACTTCTTCTTGTGATTTGCCAAGAAACAATTTGATTGTTTGCGTCTTGAATTTGATAGTTTGTGTATAGTCTTTCAAATTCTGTTTTGTCAACTTTTACGCCATACACACCAACTTCTTTTGGAGCGGCTGTTCCTATTGTAGAACTGTCTGCATTGTAGAATATAAGTTGAATTCCGTTTTCTGCAATGCTTTCATAAATTCCCGACAATGTGAGTGTTGGTCGTTGGGCTTCGGCTGTGTAGATAAGTGAAAGCGAACTCCAATTTATTCTAACATTTTTCCTAATAATTTCCCAATCGCAATAGCCTGTGCCAATGGTGTTGTCAAGAGTGTAGTAGTCGTTGTCGCCAATGGAGAGGATACATCTGTATGTTCCAACGGCAAAAATGCTATCTTTGTCTGTAACAGTTTGTCCGTCATTAACTCTTATGCCATATTGCAAAGTTTGTTGAGGTCTATCAATGCCGTCAATGAGGTTGGCAAATGTTGGGACAAAATATCTTGCATTTCTTTGCCCAGCGTATTCAACTGAGAATATGCCATTTTGACTTGTAACGATAGAGTCAGAATTATTGATACTCCAATTTACAACGAGTTTGCGTTTGATAATTTTCCAACGGAAGGAAGTGTTTGCCGAGCCAGAAACTGTGTAGTTGCTGTTGTTGAGTGCTTGGACACGAGCGGTGTAATATTCGTCATTTTTGTTGATGTCTGTTGCAACATTTGTAATGTTGTTTGCCATGTCGATTGCATAACTTGCTATACCCACTGCGTCTTTAACGCCCGCACTGTTTTCCAAAATTCCGTCAATGCTCAAAACTGAAACTGTGATATTTGAGCCAGAGAACTCAAACTCGTTTGCGTCTGGCCAGTTAAATGATACAGTTTTTGGCTTGATTGACCAACGAACTCTGCAACTTGAAACCTCTGTGAACACGCCATTGTTCATTGTGCCTAGTGCGTAGTTTGGATTTATCAAAGTTACAACTGCGTCATATACGCCTGCTCTTTCGCTTTGAGCGTTGGAAACGGTGTAGTCGCTGGTTGGAGCGAGTTGTGTGCCAGAAATATCTCTTAAGAGAATGTTGATTGTTTTTCTTTGAGTGTCATAAATCCAAGGTGAATTTAGGACTGTTGTTGTGCTTGAGCCATATGACCTTGCAACGCACCAATCTTCAGCATGTATGCCTGTTGTGTCATTGTCGTCATATGTTCTGCCGATAAGAATTTGTGCTGGGGTAACTTTGAAGTCAATTCTCATAGTGTCGCTTGAAAGGGTGTAATTTGACTTGCCGTTATCGCCCGTAATACTCTTAATTTCAATGTAATATTCGCCAGCGTTTGTGAAGTAGTCCGATTGGACAAAGAATTCTTTGTCTTTTAGCAGTTCACTCATTTTAAGTGTCATTGTAAGTGAGGAAGCATCTCTGCCGCTTCTCTTTCCAAATTCCACTGTAACATCTTCCATGCCGTCTGGTGGGGTTGCATTGTTCTTGCCACTTAGGATGTAATAGAAGATATACTTTGTGGATTGAGCGGAAATGAATGGTCGTGTTTCACCGCTTGTAACTTCTTCTTTTGTGTCGTTGTCAAGCCATCTGGCGGAAAGAGAGAATGGAGTGATTTCCCATGAGCAAGTTCTGCTTGCCACGTCCAAGACATAATTTTTACATTCGTCACCGCTTCCAATCATAACAAGGCTGTATGTAGCGGAATATTTACCTACATTCACAATCTCGCTTTCAGAAATTTCTGTTCCGTCTTGATTGAAGTATTTTACGCCGATTGCCACTGCATTTATGTCTGCGTTTGCAATGTCGCCCGACTTGATTGTTGCTTTTGTAAATTGTTTGCTGCCGTTGTAAGTGTATTTTGCGTCATTTGTGAATACGAGGTTGACTGTTTTTTCTGCAATGACCCATGGATATTCTGGGTTGCTGATTTCGTAGTTAATCGTTCCATTGCTTGCCCTAGTTAGAGTTGCTATCGCAACATAAGAGCCGCAGTCGGTGCCTCTGTTGCCACTTAGGACAAGAGAATATCCCTCGTTTCTGTATTGTTCGTCAAGAGTTGCAGTAACTACTTGCTCGCCACCTGTGTAGGTGAAGGAATTTTCACCCCACACAATATCGATTTCCCTTGTTGTAATTGTCCAGCATATTGACGCTTTGTCTGGGTCTATAACACCGCTAGAGAGAGTTGGAAGTCTATAATATTTGTAGTCTTCGCTGTCGCCCAAGCCCTTAAGAGTGCTGGCTGTTGCTGTGTAGGTGCCAACGTCTTTTGGCGAACCAGTGTATTCTTCCATGCCTTGTTTTGCAAATGTCACTGTGCTTGTAACTTGGTCATAGACTTTGCTTTGAACGGAAACAAAGCCGCCAAGGACGATGGTTGGATAATAGGTGTTGCCGCTATAGACGTGAGAGGTGCTGACTGTGCTGCTGCTTGGCATAACCTCGCCGTCCACCACGTCACCGTCTTTAAATTGCCATGAAACAGTGAGTGTTTTTCTGACAATTCTCCACCTAACTTCTTGTTCGCTTTGATACGCTCCCGCTGACACGAAGGCATAGTTGCTGTCTGCAATTTCCATAACTGCAACATATGGGTCGCCTGTTTCGTTGATGTCAGATTTGTCAAATGTTTCATCAAAAAGAACAATAGTTTTTCCGCTGTCTTGTATCAAAACGCCGTCTAGTGTTGGTCTGTAAGATTGAACTGCACCGTTCCACTCAATTTCAAAACTTGTATTCTTAATGGTCAAAGTTCTTGGCTTAACTGTCCAAATGAGATAGTCTGGCTCCAAGATATAATTTGCTTGGTCTGCTGCTGGGAGTGAAGCAAAGGTGATATATGTGCCAGCGTCTTTTACTTGTTGAATGTTTGAACTGCCGTTTTGGGTGTAAGTTCTGATATCTGTTATATATTCGCCGTCTTCGTTCAGTTGAGCAAGATAAGTCAAATAACTATATCCCGAAGCGTTTTCGACTGTGACTGCTTTGTTGTTGCCGTTGTAGACATTTGTGTCGCTTGTTAGGTCACCCACCCAATTTGTGTGGAGGACTTGTTTGTTCACGACAAGAGTGAGCGTGTAAAGATATGCCGATGCCATGTCATAACTTGTATCATCGCCATAGATAAATGAAATTGTTATTGTATAGACACCTGCATTTGTATTGCCCACACCGTCATACAACTTGACAAAAGAGTCAGCGTCTTCTGAAATTACAACATTACCGCTCGTGACGACATATTCCTTGCTTGTGGTGAAATTTAGCCCACTGTAAAGTTGTCCCACGACATCAAGTTTAACTCTAAGTCCGCTTGAAACAATGCCCGTTGTGCCGTTTGCGAAGTTCAAGAAGTTTACGCCCACGCCGAGTTTGCCGTTGCCGTTTATTCCGCCACCATAGGAGAACTTGTCTGCAACAACAAACTTGTTTTCCGCTTCATCATAATATTCGCCATTAACTTTAAGTTCACCGTCTTCAAGATAGGTGTAATTTATTGTTTCTGTTGCGTTGTCGCCAACAAAGCCGACAAACCAGTTTGCCACAATGGCTTGAGTTCTTGTGATTGCCCAATCGAGAGTTGTGTTTGTGCAAACATAATTGCCACGACTTATGCTGCCGTTTTCCTCTGCATAGTCATTCACCATGCTGAGAACTGTTTTAAGTGTCCCCTCGCTGCTAAAGCCGCCCAGTTCACTAGGTTTTGAACTGAAGTTGTCAATGTCGCCAAGCACTGTGACTGTGTCGCCAACATTAAAGCCCGTTTGTGGATATACAACAATCACTTCTTTTGTTTCTGTTGCGCCAGCGGCTGAGGTAAATGTTGTTTGAAGTTTAAATCGGACATAATCTCCTGCTGTGTTTTTGAACACTGGCAAAACAATGAATGAATATCCACTTAGATTTTGAATTGAGTTTGTGTAGTCGCCAACAATTTTGAAACTTTCTACGCCCGTTTGTTGTGCATAGACCCATTTTTCAACTTCAACTTGAAGTGGGGTTATGCTCCAATCTTTGTCTGTGTTTTCCACAAGCACATAGTCCATATATCCAAAGTAGTCATAGCCGCTGTCATCTGGTTTTTCCATGCTGCCGCTTGCTGCAAGCTGTGAATTGATGTCAACAATGTATTTGCCCGTTTGAATTGCACTTGTTATTGGTTGCTTAACCCCGTTTGCCATAACAAACATTGAACCGCTGAGTTGCAAACTTGAAAGACGCTCGTTGTATGGAAGCGTGATTGGGTTGCCACTCGTCGAAGCGGTTTCGCCGTTAAGTTTGCTGATTGACAAGTTGTAGTTTTCGTCCGCTGCTTCTGCGACATATTGCCCGTTTTTGTATAGTGGGTTTCTTTCGTTGTGGTTATAGACAAATTCTTTTTCCACAAGTGAAAGTCCAAGTTGTGCTGGGTCTATTCTGATGTTGTTGCAAACTACAAAACTATTTGTTGTCTTTTCTGCTAAGTCATTTATTCCCTTGCCAGTGACCATAACTTGAACAATAATTTGTGCTGAGAAAACGTGTTTTAGTATGAGTTCGTTTTGAATAATATCATTCTTTATGTTTTGGCTAAATGAATTTTGTGCTGAACTTGAGCCGTCCATCCATTTCCATTCATATGAATATTTATAGCCGTCACTTGCGTTTTCATTTTTGTTTTGAATGGCAATGGAAAGTTTTATTCTCTTGCCATAGTTTGTTACAATTTCGTCAGTTGCTGCGTTGTCTGAAGTTCCCACAACTTCGTCGTTTTCGTCAAGAATTTCTGCCTTAACGGTGAACACTGGGTTTGCTATTGTCCACTCTGCACGCATATTAAGTCCAAAACGCACTTGAGTGTTAAGATTCCATGAATATCCACCTATCATGTATGCATATCCACTTATTGCTTGCCCGCTTTGCTCAAATCTTCTAGCAGATTCGCCGTTTGAAGAAAGTTTGATATTTCTTTGGTCAGAGGACTCAATATAATCTGTATATATATCACCATATTCTGCTGTAACTTTGACCCAAGTGTTTTCTGTAACATCTGCTTCGTTGTCTTGGTCTTTTGAAGTGTCGCTTGGTTGTGTAATTCCCGCTGTTTTGAAAAGATAGAAACTGAACTCGCCACCAACTTCTACAAGAGAAACATTTTCGCCGCTTGTAAACTTCGCTGCCACTTCTGGGTGAGTTGTTATAACTGCAATTTTTGTGTTGACTGAACTGCTATATCCATAAACATCTGTGTTTGTTCCACGTTCTGCTACGACAAGCACTCTGCCGATGTCGTTTATCATGACGTCAGAGTTGTTTTCGCCCTCTTTCATGGAATAAACATACATTTGCCCCGCAACATTGCAGAGTTGTCTGATGTAAGGATATGTTCCATAGTCAGATGAGTTTGAAGTGTCATAAAGCACCACTTGCCCGCTTATAGTGATTGCTGGAGCCGAAGCGTTTGGAGTGTCTGCTGCCGTTCCGCCATAAAACCTCATCATTTCCCCTTGACCTTTGAGGAAGATTGAACTGTTTTTGCCGGAGGTTGTTTGATTGTATTCGACAAACAAAGATTTGACAAAAAGTTGCACGCATGAGTAAATTGCTGCCCCCGCACGAGAGTAGTTGTTTGTGATTGTTGTTGCAGTTTCGTTTGTTGCGCCGTCAAATTGAACTTCGCCGTCTGTGACGCCTATTGCCCCGCCATAAGCAAACGACCTGTTGTAAGAAAGTGTTGATTGTGTGAATGTAACTTTAAGTGTTTCGCTTGTTTCAGCTAACGAAGTGTATTTCTTTTGATAAACTGCACCGCCGTAGCCATATGTAACACCAGTTGCTGGCGTTTTAACATTCGCCAAGTTGCGAGTTAAGGTTGCATTCTTTATTTCAAGCACGCCATAGTTTGCTATTGCACCGCCATTCCTTGCCATGTTGCTTTGAAGTGTGCCACCCTCTATTTTTGTTGTGCCAAAGTTTGAAATTGCACCGCCGTCATTTATGTTTTCTGCATTGCACAAAATTACGCCGTCATTTATTGTAAGCCCACCACCAAGTTCGACATTTATTGAACTTGCTGTTGCTTGAATTCCTGTGTTGTAGTTTATGGTGAGGTCGGTGAGGTTTGAAGGATAGTTGGTTGATGGATATGAAGTGACGTTCCACACTGCCCCGCCGTCTATTGTAATTGTGCCTTTGATTGTAAGCGAATAACCTTCTTTAACATTTATAAGATTTTCCTTGAAGTCCGCTGCACGAGTTATTGTAACTCTGCCGCTTCCGTCTTTTCTGTCCCATGTTGTGTTTTGGTTTTCAATGTTATAAGTTTTTGCAAGAAGAATTTTGCCACCGTCTGTCAAAGCATTGAAAGCAGTACTCATGTCGGTGTGGAAAACGTCTGCTTGTTGCGTTTCCTCTCTCACAACTTTGCTTGTAGCACTTTCAAGGGTTGTTTTAAGTGAACTATCCATATAGAAAGTGTCGCCGCCATCGCCTGTGCCATAGTAAAGTTCTTTTGCATAGACAAAGACTTCAATTTCGCAAGTGGTTGTGGAGTAGGCTGAGTAGGTGTTTTCGTCTGGGACAAACCTAACTGTGCATTTCTTTATTCCCACTTCATTGAAGTAAGTGTAACTTTCGCCCCACTCAAATGTTCCCTTGATTTCAATGCTTTCGTCATCTGCATCAACGACTTTTGCGTTTGCACCTGATAGATATTGGTCAAGTTGAGTTTTGCTCATTGGAGTTGAAGCGTTGTAATAAATTGTTGTGTCAAGTTTTGGCTTGTCTGTAATAACAACATTCTTTGCGCCAATTTCAATAACTCTGCAATCATAAGAACTTGTTTGTGTTATGTCGTTTTTATTTCTAAATCTGAAATAGATATATGTCTTGCCCGAAAGAATTGGAGTGTAGGAGTTGCTCCAAATGTTATCGTTTTGCAAGATTTCTTTATCCAAATTTGCTGACGAACTTTGATAATATTGAATGTCATATGTGTCGCTTTTATAATCTTTTATTGAGATTGAATGATAAGCGCCGTCATATTCCCCAATGTAATCGCTCGCAGTGTATTTTATTGAGGTTGTTCCGCCATTTAGAACGCTTGTTGGCTTGCCGTACATTATGCTAGAGGTGTTTTCAAGCATGCATTCAAAGCCCTCACTAGCTGCTGTTTTGTTTGAATAACTTGCTGCAAACACATTATTGGTGTTTTCGTTGCCTTCGATGTGTTCGTCACTTGAGAAATATTGCAAGTTTTTAGTTCCGATTGATGTTCTTGTTCCATTGAGAGAATATGCTATGACAGCCTCGATATATAGTTTGTTTGAACTTGAAATATTTGCATAAAGTCCAACACTTGAGCCAACATTCAAATTGCCAGCAAGCGTTATTGCGTCATTTTCAGAAGCCAAAACAATGTTGCGTCTGTTTCCGCTTATATCAGTATTTCCATAAATATATGGGGTGCCGCTGAGTGTAATGCCGCCAGTTGCTCCGCTGGTTTCACCGCCAATCGCCCCGCCGTTTGCGGAAACATTGTTTGTTATTCTGCCGCCAGAGATTGCAACTTTGCTAACAAAACTGTCTTTCAGCATGTTGATAATATTGCCTAGTGCAGCATTTCCACCGATGTATCCGCCGTTAATGGTCAAATTGCCATTTCCAGAAACTTTAATGATACTTTCAGTGCTGCTATCACCATTGTTGCAAATTTGAGTGTTGTTTGAAATTTTGGCATTTCCGTCACTACCGCCAGCGATAAACAAAACAGAAGTTTCTCCCGAGTGGCTGGTGATAAGTCCGCCGAACATATAAAGTTCGCTGCCGCTGTAGATTGCACTGCCTTCGCCGTCTTTAACAGTGTTGTTTGAAATTGTGCCGCCAAAAATATTTGTTGTGCCGCTGCTTAGATACAATGCACCACCCGCTGCTGTGCTGTTTCCGTAAATCACACCGCCATACATATTGAAGATTGTGTCTTTATCCTTGGCTGGGTCTTTTTGATCCTTATTCTTGTCGTTAACAAAAATTGTTCCGTTGCCTTGTCCTCCGCCGTTTTGCAAGAAGTCGCCGCCGTAAATGTTGAGCGTTGTTCCAAGGTCAACATAAATTGCCGCACCAGAAGCTTTTTCCAATGTACCAAATGTTTCATAAACGCCTGTAAGATTCGCATTTGAAAATTCTACCGCATTCCCCACAAATTTTGAGCCATCATAGATATTGATTTCTGCGCCGATTGCTGCAACCGCGCCGCCAGAATATGCCTTGTTGCCTTCAAAAATTCCGCCACGGATAGCAACTTTGCCGCCCTCAGCAAAGATTGCACCACCAAGACCGTCTTTTTTATCAAGGGAATGAGTTTTGTTGGCAACGAACAAGCCGCCACTTACAGTAAGTTCACCTTTAGAGTAAACTGCACCGCCAAAACTTGCAGAGTTACTTTCAAACACACCGCCAGCAATTTCAAGAGTTGCCTCGTCTGCAACATACATTACACCGCCACGAGTAACACTGTTTGCCGCTGTTGGAACGATATTATTTTCAAATGTTCCGCCATTCACAACACCTCTGCCCGCTGCAAGATATAGGACAGAGCCGCCTGTCATGTTGTTATTGTTGAAGAACATACCGTCATTTATTTCTGTGTAGGCGCTGGAAGTTTCATTTTCAACAACGCCCAAATCATTGCCGCTGAATGAGCCAGAATTTATGACAAGGTTGCCTTCGTTCCTAATTGCTGCTGTTGCTTTTATGCCACGCAAAATTGTGCCGTCTTGAATGATAAGTGTGCCTTTGTTTAAAATTGGGGCGGCGATAAACTCACTTGCTGACAAAACAAGTGTGCCGTAGTTGACTATTGTGTAGTATTCGTCCTTGAATACTGTTTCACTTTCTCTTAACGCATGTGCAACAGATTTAACTTTTAGGTTGCTAATATTTAGAGTTCCATAATTTTCAAACAATGTGCCAAATCTTGTGTTTGCGTTGCTCTCTAGGTCGGCAATCATATCTGAAACATTGACTGTTACGCCCGAGTTTATTTTGTAGAAAGTTGTGCCAGTATAGTCACCCTGAGCGTTCCAAGTTCTCTTAATTTTGGAAAGTGTTGTGTCACTTGAAATTGTTGTTGTTCCGCCATATGTTATTGTTTCATAATCAGTGTCAGTAGCATTTTTATCTGAACCACTAAGAACAAGTTTATCACTTCCATTTTCAAGAGGCTTAAATGCTTTTGTAACATTTACAAATATCGTATTGTATTCTTTGAGTGAAAGATTTGACGAACTAATATCTGCAATGACTGTGCCTTCACCGTCTAGGTCAAGGGCAAGATTGATAACAGAGTTTGCTGAGATTGAACTTAATTTGAGGTTTGAGTCTTTATCTACATCTTCAACTGAATTGCCGTCTATTCTTGTAAGTTGCAATTTGCCTATTATTTGAACATTGCCAGAAAGAGTAAATTTTGCCGTTGAGGCAATCCTCGTAACATTGTCGCCGAAATTCTTATCCAAAATTCGTTGATTGATTGCAATTTCGTCCTCGGAATTTGCCTCGATAAGACTGTTTGAAATGTCAACATCGCCGCCATAAACCCAAAGTTGTGAACCGCTAGTGGTTGCAACTCCTGGATTATTTTGTGCTGTGGATAGGTTTTGAATAATGTTGTTTGCAATGGTGGAGTTCGTGATATTTACTTCGACTTCCGCTGCTGCACTGGCAACACCTGCCGACTTGATGTCAAGAGCGTTGCTGTCGCTTGTGCCTTGAGCATAGTTGGAAGAAACATAACTGTTTATCATGGAGAGATTGTAAGAGAAATACACTGCCCCGCCATAGATTGATGATATAACACCTTCAATGCCGTTATTTACAACTTGAACGCCGTTTAGGACAAGATTTCTTGCATAAATTGCACTGCCGTTGCCTGTGCTGGTGTCGCCAGCATATGTAACAATGTTGCCAACAAATTCGCAGTTTGTGAGTTTTGTTTCGTCATCAGTTACAAGATTGCCGTCACTGCTTACTTTTGTTTCCACAAACAACCCGCCACCATTTTGTGCTTTGTTGTTTGCTACAGATATTCCACTTGCAAGGAACAAGTCTTTTGCATAAATTCCGCCGCCTTTGCCTGGGTGCTTTTCATCTATAGCAGTTGCAACGTTGCCCAAAATGGAAATTGCTCCCACTCTGCCAAGTCCAAATGTGTCACCGCAACTTTCAAAATACAAGCCGCCGCCAAGGTAAGCGTTGTTATATTTAATTGTTGCTTGATAGACGCTTGGGACAGTTGCGAAATATGCACCGCCACCAAAACCTGTGGTGCCGTCATCAGCATATTTTGCTGTGTTTGAAACAAGATTGATATTGCTTATTACAACTTTGCTTCCCCCGCCCGCTGCGTAAAGTCCGCCGCCGTTTTGTGCCAAGTTGTCCACAATGTCTGCGTCATAAATTGTGACTGAAGTTGCGTCCGCTGAAATATACAACCCGCCGCCAAGTGTTGCCGAGCAGTTTTGAATTGTTAGGTCGTAGATCGTGATAACTGAGGTGTTGCCTGCGATAAGTCCGCCGCCGTTGCCAGTTGTGTAGCTGTCCAAAATTTTGCCGCCATAGAAAACAAGGGTTGCGTTTTCGACAGAAACTGCCGAGCCTGTGCCGTTGTGATTTTGAATTGTTACGCCGTCATAAATTGCGTGAGTGCCAGAAGTAAACACGACTGCATTTATAACGTCCTCGCCACCAGTTTTGCCGCTGATATTTGCGCCGTCAATGATAATTTTGCCGGTCATGTTCTTTGAGCCGAGGGTTGTGTTGATGAACATTGTGCCAGTAAAATTTGCTGCACGCATGAAAGTTACAATTTTGTTGTCCACTGCAATGGTGGTTGATGTGTTTATCGTTGTGCCAACATAGATAACACCGCCGTCACTCATTTTGCTCAAGATGTCCGAAATTGAGTTGCCGACAAAGGTTGTGCCGTTTCTGTAGAAGCCAACACCAGAGTCCCCAGTCTTATATTCAAGGGTGTCATATCCCTTAACTTCCACAAGCATTTCAAATTCCACTGGGTCAAAGAGTGTGGTATTGGTTGGGGTAAAGACAACTGTATAAACTCCATATCCAGCGGTTGTTCTTGCAATTTGCGAGCCGTCTTTCCAAGTAAACGTTCCTGCAATCGAGTTGCCGCCAAAATCTGCTTTGCCTTGCGAGAGTGTTGCACTTGAAAGCGCATGTCCCACAAACAAGTCCTCGACCACTGGAAGTTCCTCAATGGTTAATTGTCCTTGTGCTGAAAGTTTTATTGTGCTAAGTCTTTCAATTCTGTTGCCGTTTGCTGTGAGATAGTTTTTCAAATAATATGTTCCCGCAGAGGCTGTTGTTTTGTCCGTTGGGAAAGGAAGCACTGAGGTGCGGTAGGCATTACTAAATGAAGCAAAGGAATAGTTGTAGGACACTGTTCCGCTTTCGTTTGTGAATTTGCCGTCACTGTATTTAAGTTCTTCCCCGTTCACAAACACTTTCATAAGGCTTGCTGGCAAGTCTGAAAGTGAGCCGCCAAAGTGGTTGACTGAGTCGTTGAAGTCAGAAGCGACAATGGTTGTGGAGTTTGCTAGAACTGTTGTTGCGTAGATTGCGCCGTTTGAGTTGTTTGTAGTGTTGGAAAAACTGTGTCCCAAAATAAACGAGTTGTCGTCTGCTTCAAAACATTCCACATCGCTTGCTTTCATAACATAAGACTTATCTCTGCTTGCCATAACAACAACTTTGCCTGGGTTATCTTCCGCTGTCCATGCACTTGGGGTGGCTGAAATGCCAATTTTAGATTTCTTTGAAAGTGGCCCGTTAAGATAAATTGGAGAGTTGCCAGCGACATGAAGGTTTTTATTCCCGCCAGTTATTGAGATTTCGCCAGAGATAAAGAGTGTTGCGCCGCTTACAATGACATTTGATTCAGCGGAATTTGAAACGGACACATTGTGGAAGTAAATTCTTCCGCCGTTAAGTTCCAAGCCGTTTGAGGACGAGTCAAGAAAATCACTATCGTTGAACGACACAAAAGGACTGCCGTTTGTTGCGTTGCCTGTGGTGTAAACAAATGCACCAGTTGAATTGTTGAATTTTGAACTGAAAATGTCTGCACTTGCGTTTTGAGTGTTGATGTAAAGGGCTGCGCCGTTTGTGGCAGAAGTAGTTATGTTATCTCCACCAAAAGTAGAGTTGCTTATTTTCACATATCCGCCAGCGATATACATTACTCCGCCGTTTTCTGCTGCGAAGTTGCCAAAAGTAACATTTTCTATATATGTTGAACTTGCAACTGAGTTTTCGGAAGTGACATAAATTGCACCGCCGTTTGTGCTTGTTCCCCTTGTTGTTCCTTCAAAAATTGAGGAGTTTGAGTCAATGCCTGTTAGACTTAAATTGCCTTGCGAATAGATTGCGCCGCCACGAGTGCCGCTTGTGTTGCGGATAAGTGAAATTCCCGTTGCAACAAGACTGCCAAGGTTGCAAATTGCACCGCCGTCTGATGTAGCAGTGTTCCCCTCAAAGTAACATTCTTCAAGAATTACACCAGTGTTTGAGGATATGAAGATTGCCCCGCCTCTATTTGCACTGTTTGAAATAAATTTTGTTTCGCCGTCCAAAATCCTAAGTGCTTGAGCGGAAGAAGAACTGATAAAGATTGCGCCACCGTTGTTTTCAGCCGAATTGCCACTGAAAATTGTGTTTTGAACAGTCAAGACTTCTGCATTTATTGCGCCAGCGTTGCCAGAGGAATTGTTGTTTGTAAATTCAGAATTTTTGACAAGCAATTCTTTCTTAGAAAACACTGCACCGCCAGAGGACATATTGCCCACAAAATAGCAGTTGTCCAAAGTAAGTTTGACGTCTGCGTTGTCGTCAACCCTAACAGCAGAACCAGTGCCGCCTTGGTTGTTTTCAAAGGTGCAACCAGTTATGGTGTAGGAATAAGAATTTCCAGTTATGAACACGCCCGCACAATCGCCCGCAGCGGTGTTATCTCTGAACACGCAATTTTGAATAATGTTGTTGGAGTTTGTAACTTTTAAAATGCCGTTTGTTAAGGTTTTAATTTCGTTGCCCTCAAACACAACACCCGAAACAAAATATCCCATTTGGTCTGCAAATTTTATGACATCTTTTGCAAAGACGTTGCCCGCAAATCTTCCGCCAGTTATGGAGAACTGGACATCTTTCTCAACCTCAAGCCCAAAGCCGTCTGTTGCCGAAGAAGAATAAACTGTGTTTGACACGAACTCTACATTTTCGAGAGTTACAACACTTGCTCCCGCAAAAGCCATAAGTGACCCCGCTTGAGAGATAACTGTGCCAGTGACTGTGGCGTCAGAAAGTGTTATTGTGCTATTCTCTGCATACACCACTTCGCCCGAAACTTTCCTAGCGAAAATTGCACTTTTTTCTGTTCCAATGGACACAAAATCTACATCAGAAATTGTCAAATTTGCATTTTCTTCAAGATAAATCGCTCCGCCCATGTCTGCGTAGGTTGAAGTGAAGGTCACTTCTGTAACATTTGCTTCCACATTGCCGCTTAAATACAATGCGCCGCCTTTTGAACCCGAGTTTTGTGACGCAACATTTGACACTTCAAACAATGTTATTGTAGTGTCAATTTTTGCGTTGCTTTCGGATATAATTGCCACCGCACCTTTGCTGCCCGTTACATAGTTTGCAACTCTCAAACTCCTAATATCTACTGTGCAGTTTTTGCTTGATTTTATGACCAAAACGCCGCCGTCTGCTGCAACACCCGCAACGTTTTTGGCGTCAAATTCCGCTTGCCAAATTTGAACTTTGTCTATGGAATTTATGCAAACTATTCCCTCGCTAGATGTGGTGCAAGAAGTGAATGTGTTGCCCTCAAGATAATAAGCCGCTTCGGCTGGATTGCCAAGGGTGACATCGCCAGCAGCTTGGACATAAATTGCGCCGCCGTTTGTGGCTGTATCATTTTCAAAAGAGCAAGCCATAAGTTGAAGCACTGACTCTGAACTATCAAAATAAATCGCTCCGCCGTTTCTGCCAGAATTTGAATTTGTAAAGTTGTTCTTTCCAAGTGTAAGAGAGTTTTTGCTATAGATTGCACCGCCGTCATATGCCGCTGAGTTTGAGATAAATTCTGTTGTTTTATTTATTTTTTGCTTTGCGAGAGTTGCACCGCTTTCGAGATAAATTGCACCGCCCTTGGAAGCATGGTTATTTCTGAATGTTACAACAGATTGGTCGTCAATAGTCAAAGTGCCAGAAGCCGCATAAATTGCACCGCCAAAGCCGCCATTCTCTGAACTGTCATCAGTGCCGTTTGAGTCGAAAGTTGAGTTTTTAATAGTCAATGAGCCACCACTCATGTAAACTGCACCGCCATTGCCACCATTTTCTCCAGCCACGTTGCCAGTGAAGTTGCAATTATTCATTGTAATTGTGCTGCCTGTCATATACAAGCCCGCACCGCTTACGCCCGCCTCAGCCTTGCAGTTATACACTGTAACATTCTTAATTGTTCCACTGCTCACAGTGTTCAAATAAATTCCACGAGAGTAAATGTCATTTGTTTCAAGGTTGCCGATATTTGAATTGTAAAGTGTGAAGTTTTTGGCATTTTTCACTTTCAAAACATCACCCGAGCAGCCGCTTGCAACAAGTCCAACTTTGCCTTCGTTCCCATTCTCGCCCAACGTTCCAATGTTCACGCTTTCAATCTTTGAAAATGCAAATGCACTGCCGCCGCCAGTTATGTTTGCGTTTTTAATTGTGAATGTTCCTGCAGATGTCGTGTCATTTGTGTCATTCGTCTTTTGAATTACAACATTGTTCACGCTTGATGGGTTATTGATTGTAAGTCCGTTAATATCTCCATTAAACCCATTTGTCAAAACAGCAACAACTGCATTTGTTTCCCCTGAAGTTTGGGCTTGTGATACATTATTGCCGTCAAATGTTACGTCTGTCATATTGACCGCACCGCCCAAGTTGAGGTTCATAACACTGCCCACTGAAGTGTTGTTTTTAATATTAACATTTTTCAATGTTGGGGTTGAATTTGCATTTAAAATTCTGCCAGTGTTTGAAATGAAATCTATATTATTCATGCCGAGAGTGACATTTGAAAGATTGAGAACATTTGAAGCAACGTTGTTTTCAAAAACTGTTTTGTTTCCCGTGCTGGTTTCACTATCTTCAGCAAAAGTCAATGAGTTGTTTGTAACTTCAATCAATGGTGCGTTGCCGCTGTTGTTGCTTGTAAATGTATTTTTGCCAGAGAATGTTACTTTTGAACTTGATGTGCTGATAATCTTTCCGCCAAAGTCCTTGAATGTACAGTTTTCAAAAGTGGCGGTTGTTTCCCCAGTATTTGTGCTTTGGTTAAACACCATTCCCGATACGCCACTTTTCCCAATGAATGTGCAATTTTTAAATTTGACATTTGAGAAATCTGTCAAGGTGAGCATTGTGCCAGAAGTAAAGTTTTGGTCTGCCTCAAATGTAAAGCCGTCAAAAGCAAAGGTTGTTTTATTGTTGAATGTCCAGTTACTTGAACCCTCTGTTGCTGGGCTTTTAAATACGATAGTGTATGCTACATTGCTATCTTTGCTTTTGTAGTAGCCCTCAGTATCTTGTTCAATACTTTCGTTTGCGACAAGTTCGTCAATCAAATCAGTGAAAGGCTGAGTTGTATTTGGAAGATAAACTTGTTTCTCCGTCACGCCAAGGAGTGAGTCCTCTTGCGTTAAGACTTGTCCTGCTGCGTATGCACTTTTTTGTGCAAAAAAATTTGGGGACAATGTTATCCCGCCCAGTAACGCCACAACACCCAGAAGTGACGAACAGACAACTCTTAATAATTTTCGGTTCAAATTTTTCATAACCATAACCTCTTGGCAAACTTGCCTTTGAATTTGTTGACATAAAATTGCATAGTTCGACAATCTTATTACAACTATGATTATATTATATATTATGGGTCAAAAATTAACAAATATTTTGCAACAAAAAAAATATAAAAAATAAACTTTTTGTTTGAAATTTAGTTGACAAATTTATTTTTCTGTATTTTTGCTCCACAAAAGCGTTTTAGCAAATATATTTTGTCCAAAAAACAAGAAAAAATAGGCAATTTCTCACCTATTTTTTTCTTAAAAAACTATTAAACTGTTTTTGCTCAAAATATTTAGTTTTTGTCAAAAGTTTGTGGCTTTTTAGATTTTGCAAGCAAAAACACGAAAATTGCCGTTGCAATGACCATAAAAATTACGCACATAATGACAAACCAGTTGTTGTTTTGAGTAATTGGTCGGGTTTCTTCAACAGAGTTCAACGCTTCCACTGACTCAATGGTCGAGGTTAATATTTCTTCACCACCAGAAAGCAAAACTGTGCCGCCTTCTGCCTTATATAGTCCCGCACCCAAACCACCTGCAATATTCGACAAAATTTGCGTGCCGCCAAGGTTCAATGTTCCGCCCTCTGCAACAAAAACTCCGCCGCCGTTATTTTGAGCGTTATTATGAGTTATTTCGCCGCTAGAAAGCACCACCGACCCACCGTTTGCCACGTAAAGTCCCGCTCCGTAGCCACTTTTGTTGTTTTTGATAGTTCCGCCAGAAACGGTCAGTTTGCCGCACGAATAGACAAATCCACCGTTGCCATTTGTGGCTTTGTTGCCATAGAATTCGCCGCCAAGAATATTCATTGTGCCGCCGTTATACACCACACCGCCAATCTCATAATCGTCACTATTTTTAAGTATCACTTCGTTGTCATAGATTTTGCACCCTTGCAGAACGAGTGTTCCGTTGTTGCAAATTACGCCATGAACCGATGACGCTGCGTAGGACTTGCATTTGAAGTTTCTGACAATGACATTTGAGCCGAGAGTAAGGCTGCCGTCAATGATGAAAATTGGATATTGAGTTTCGTCATTTTGCCCCTCAAACAGAGCCTGTCCGCTGGTGCAAGTTATGACAAGTTTTTTACCCATTGGCACTTCAATCATGGCAAAATTTGTTTCGTCATATTGTCTTATAAAGTTAATTTTCTTTGAAATTACAATGTTTTCATTGTTATTTACAACATAAGGCGTCATGAATACAAATGTTCCGTTGTCGTTCAAAAATTCCATTGCGTCCGTAAAGTTTTCAGCTATAATTTTGGTTGTTCCCTCGCTGTCGGCGTAAATTGCAGCCTCAGCCCCGACTGTCATGTAATACATTTTATCATACATAACTTGAACATACATTGTGCCAGTTACGCTATCTTTGTTTTCATAAAGTGAGGTTTGTTTTGGGGTGAATTTGCAAGCATAATAGCCCGAAGTGGTGGCAGTTTCTGGTGACACAAGTGACCAAGTTCCAGCCACTTCTTGACCACTGCTACGTTGCACCAAGCCCGCTTGAGTTATTTTGAAAGACGAGGCATTGCCCGCTGTCATAGTCGCTTGTGGTGCGGAAATTATATACAAATATTCGCCAACAATATCGACCACAATCTCGTCCGCAAGACCAGATAGAGGTGAAAAACTTGAAGGAATATTTACAATATTTTCGCCAATTTTCACCGCAGTGACTGCAACGCCAATGTTATATGTTCCTTTTGAAGTTAAAGTTATACTGTCTACCACTGCTTCTTGGAATTCGCCGTCAACTTTTAGGCTAAAATTCATTGAAACAATGTCAACTTTGTTGCCGCTTGAAGTCACTTCAAAATAACTTTTATCAATTTTGTATCCGTCTTTTGGCATGCCCGAATACAAAAGTGTTATGTCTGACAAAGTCATTGCGTAAGTGTTGTTGTCGCCCCCAGTTGCTGTGACAATTTTTCCTGAACTTTCGGTGTTATCCGCTGATTTTGAGTAAACAAGGAGTTGTTTTTTGTCCGCAGAATAACTGAAATATTTGTTTGTGTCGTCACTGAATAATTTGTTTATATCACTTGTTTCAAGTGGAATATTTGTTGGCGATTGTGCCACGACATTGCCACCATTTTGGATTGTAATTCCAATGCTGCTGCCGTCAAGCAGTCCGCCCTCTAGGAATGTTGTATCGTTCTCGTTTGCGAACACCAAATTGCTTGTGTTATTTGATGTTGTTGAATGAACAGTGTTATCTGAAATGACGACTTTTGAGCCACGAGTTATGACGAATTTGCCGTCCTTTGCAACATAAATTGCCCCACTTGTAGTTGTATTCGTTGTATCCACAACATTTTTGGTCACATTTATTTCGCCCGAAAGTCGCAAATTTACACCACTTGATACATAAATTGCACTGCCGCTTGAGGTCGAAATGTTGCCATTTGATTCTGTATATCCATCTGTAACATAATTTGTGAAGTTTGTATCAATAATTTCAACTGAGGACTTTTCCCCGAGTTTGTTTAGTTTAAGCCCGCCGTTTTGCTTGTTGGACAAGAATTCTGAGTTTGCGATGACGCCGTAGTTTGCTGCAAGAGATAGTCCACCGTCAGCGTTTAGAAGGAATGTGCAACGCTCAACCCAAACATTTTCAGCCGAGATTGTGACGCCGCTATCTGTGCCAGCACACAGCCCACGAGTAAAGTTGCTGTCCAAAATTTCGACATTATTCGCTTTTGCATAAAGGTGAGAAATGTTGCCACCATGTGTTTTGTTTACATTTTCAACAAAATCGCAACTTGACACAACAAGCGATTTGCAGATTGCATAGACTTTTGCTGTGCCGCCCGCCGCCGATGTTTGGTCGTCTTTTAAATCTTTGAATGAGCAATTTTGCAAGACAACCTCTCCGCTCAAGACACTGCCTGTGTTGTTATCAATCATAATTGCTCTGCCGTTGCGCGTTGCAGAATTTCCCGAGAAGTCGCACGACACAAAACTTGACGAGCAATTTTGAAGATAAGCCGCCCCGCCAGACCTTGCTTTGTTATTTGTGAAGGTGCAGTATGAAAGAGTAACTGCCCCATTTGTAACAAACATTGCCCCGCCTTGAGATGAGGCATTGTTTCCGCTAAACGTCATGTCTTTTGCTTCAAAATATACTCCACTTGCATACAGTCCGCCGCCAACACCGTTTGTGATATTTTCAGCAAATTTATTGTTAGAGATTTCCGCTTCGGACATATACAAATAGCAATTAGTTGCATAAATTCCAGCACCGAAATAATTGTTTTGTCCTTCTTTCTTTTCTAATGTATTTCCGTTGATTTTTGCGTTTTTTGCAATGGTCAAAGAACTGTTTTCTTTTGCATAAATTCCGCCGCCGAAACTCTCTGCATTATTGCTCAAAAGGCTTGCATGAGTGATTGTTGTATCACCAAGTGAGAACACGCCGCCGCCGTTTGTTGCAGTGCTTTCTTGAATTACACTTTCAGAATATGTGAGGTCAAGTTTAAGTTTGCCCGACACCAAAAGTGTTGCCCCGCTTTCGACATAAATTCCGCCGCCATTTGAGGTTGCATTACACTTTGAAATCGTGCCAGCAAAGGCCACATCTCCACCTTCTGCAACATATATTGCCCCACCGTTTTGAGCGGTGCAATTTGAAATTGTAATGCCGTCAAATGACGCTTTCCCATACACAACAAACGCTCCGCCGCCAAGGTCAGAGTTAGTATTTTCAAGGTAAGAAATCGTACCGCCATTTACTTTCAAATTGCCGTCTTTTTGCACCAAAATGAAGCCGTTCATGTGTGAAATTGTGTTGTCTTTTATGCCGTTTGCAGTGGTGTTATTTAGGTGGACAAGTCCATTCTTGCCGACCAAGATTGCTGTGCCGTAGGCAGTTTTTGATGTGTCACCATTTTGAGTAAACGTGCAGTTGTTTATCGCAACTTCTTGCCCGGAAACTGAGATGACATCGGAAGAATAATTGTCCGATGTATCCTTGTTTCCGTCAAATATACAATTTTCCAAAGTGCCGTCACCGAGAGAGCCACCTAACGACGAGAAGATAAGAATTGCCCCGCCGTTTTGGTTGTTTGTAAAGTTTGAATTTTTGATTGTGACATCGACATAATTGCTTGCTGCAACAACACCCGAGCCGCTTGAAACATTACTCTCAAAATCTGCATTTTCAATAGTCAATTTGTCACTTGTAACATAGTCTGCTGCCGCTTGAGTGAATGTTTTTGCAGAATTATCATAATAAATTGCTGATACAAGTTTTGCTTTATTTTCGCTAAAAGTAATGTTGCTTAGGGTCACAGGTGACGTTGCATAAATTGCCCCGCCAGTGCCGCTTGTTCCAGTGACAAGGGTGTTGTCTGTAGCAGTATTTTTCTCAAATTTTACTAATCCCTTGCTTGCTCCAACAATGCTTAACATAGAAAATTTTGCAAAGCCTAAAAAGTTTCTGTTGTTATCTATTTTCACAGTTAAAGCGCTGCTTGAATAGATTGCCCCGCCGTAGTTTGCCGAGTTCCCCGCAAATGATGCACGGACAATTTCTGCGAACATTGGAAGGTTGTAAGCTGTGCCTTGTGAATTTTGTGCGTCTTTTATATCCTTTACATAATCGCTGAATTTTACTGTAAGTTCGCTGTTGGCAAAATAGATTGCACCGCCAAAGCCAATGGTTCCTGATAGATTTGTTGAAGCAACGTTTGAAGCAAAGTCGCCGCCGTCAATAGTCGCCACCCCGCAAGCATACACCGCCCCGCCAGAACTTGCTTTGTTATTTGTAAATTGTGCAACGGTTGACGCATTGTTTTCGTTTAAAATTTCAAAGCAACTTGACGAGTAAATCGCCCCGCCAGAACCTTTTGCAAGTTCACCTTGCTTTGTTTCGTTGCCTTCAAAAATTGCTACGCCATTTGCAGTTGTTACTTTTGTTTCTGATTGATAATCTTTATCATAATAGCCCGCTTCTACTCCGCCAGTGACTATTTGCACACAGTCGCCCCAGATTGCACCGCCTTGAGATGTGTTGCTGCTTGTAACGTTGTTCCCCTCAAATTTTCCGCCAGAAATGATGAGTTTTGGGGAAGAATGTTGACATTTTGTGATGTAATTTATGGTTGTAGGGGTGTTGCCGTAGGAGCAAATTGCACCGCCTTTTGCAAGCATATTGTCGCCCGAAACTTCGTTGTTTTTTGCGTAAATGTTGGTGAGTTTAAGCGTAATCCACTTTGCCAAAACTGCACCGCCGCCAGCAAATAAGCCAGAATTTGAAGCCGTCACAGAGTTATTTATAAAGGTTGAATTTCTAATTTCAATTTCGTTATTATTATCATTTGATGTGCTTGAAAGATAAACTGCTCCGCCGCCAACTGCGATATTGTCCATTCCCGAAACATTCACTTTGTTGTCTTCAAACAAGCAGTTCAAAACAATTCCTGAGCAATCTTTAATAATCAACGCCCCACCGTTTGCCACACCGTCATTGTTTACAAAACGGCTATTGCTTAAGAGAACTCCGTCTGCCGAGGTCAAATTTTCAAGATACAAAACACCACTATTTGCAAAAGTGTCTAGAGTGTTTTCTGAATCTTTAATGTTGCTTTGTGCAACAAAATTATTGATTGAAATGGTTGAAGCCGCCCCCGTAGTTGCACCTTTTATTGCAAACAATGCCCCCGAACCCGTTGATACATTTCGGACGTTGTCTAACTTGTTTCCGTCATTTACATCGCCGCCAAGAGTTATCTCTTCAAGGGCAACACTGCTTTGTGCGTTGAGATTGATACTCGCAGCACCATAGTGATAGGACTTATTGCCCGTAAAAATCAATTTTCCCAAATCAAAAGTAGATTTCGATGAGTCGTCAGTTTTTATAAGCAATGCGCCAGCAATGTCCGGTTTTTCAGTGCTTCTTGCTTCGTTGCCGTAGAAATTTGTGCCTGAAACCTTAAAATTTCCGCCAAACTTTGTGCCGACTCCAGCGGGAGCAAATGCAAGCCCGCCAGCGTAAAGACCCACGTTTTGTTTAAATTCGCAGTTTTCAAAACTGACACCGTTTGCCCCGTTATATTGACCTTGAACAAGCACCGCTCCATAGCCACCCTCCGAAGCATCGTTGCTCAAAAATTTTATGTTACTAAATTTGTATTCATATGTGCCATTTGCATTAACAATCATAGCCCCAGCAACTAAATCATTATTGCTGTGAGCAATGTTCTTTTCAAATATTCCGACACCTTTTTCTGCTGAAGTTTTTGCAAGAGTTGAGTTTTCGCCGTCAAGCAAACAATTATTCAAATAAAGTGTTGTTGTGTTTGAATGATTTTCTCTGAAAACTGGGTTGTTTATGTTGACCTTGTAACCCGATATGTAAACCGCATAATTTGAATAGACAGTACGACCTTCATTTATTTGTTCAACATTGCCTTGCACGATAAGGCTGTTTGAAATTTTAAAGTCCGATATGCTTGTTGCGGCTGCATAAATACTTGCCGCCCCATTTGTTGCAAAGTTGTTGGTCATAATGAGTTCGCTAACACTAAAATTCCCTATGCAAAAAATGCCACCGCCATTTGTTGCCCTGCAGTTTGAAATTTCAAGTTTTGTGCCAGTGACCGTTCCAGTTGAGTGAACATTTAATGCCCCACCATTGCCCGTAACATTTGCATTTTTCATAACACAATTATTAAATGTGGCAGTGCCAGCAACATATACAAGAGAATGTGTTCGCTCATCATTTTGTCCGTCAAAAATGACATTTTCAAATGTTGTTTTATGATTGGAAGAAACTTCAAATGAAAAGTCACCGCTTGTTTTAGAAGATTGAATAACTGTAGGATATTTGAAAACAAAATTATAATTGTAGATTGAGTTAGTAGTTAATTTATCCTTGAAAAGCAATGTTGACATGTGACCGTAGTCGATTATGTCGCTTTCCGAAGCATTACTTGATATATTTCCCGCAAGAATTTTTGCAACTTCAACATTGACTGGTTTTTTAGGATTTCTGCCCGAAGCGGAAAGAGCCTCGTCTTTGACGCTAGCGGTTGCATATATAATTGGGTTAGTTATTTTCTCCGCTGGGATAAGATAAGCCTTCCCCTCAAAAACAAGATAGAAAGTCATCACAAACTGCCCGTTGAGACTCGTTATGGTGTTTGTGGACGTGCTGTCTTTGCCGCCTATGTAACTTGACACTGGAATAAAGGTCTTGACGTAATTACTTGGTGTCATTTCGATGTTGCCGTCAACATATTCTGCCCCAGCGTATGAGCCGTAAGTTATATTATAAACTCTAACTCCCGCCACAATAAAGCCCGACACTGCAGACTTGCCGTCAACTGTGATGTTTGAAGTTTCAACTGTGAACATTGTGCCGTAATTCTCGTCAGTTTCACTTCCTTTTTGCTTAACAACAATGCTGCCGTCAACAACACCGTCATTTTGAATGTGAAGAAGATTTGGAGTTGTGTATTCAGTGCTAAAATTAACTTCCCCGTTTAGTCCCAAAGGCTCAACTACATTCAATATGTCGCCAGAGTCAATATCACCGACTTTGCTTGAATTTGTAAAGCTTGACACATCAAGACAAATAACTGGACGCACACCAAAGATTGAATATTCATTAACACCGCTATAACTATCCCACCCAGTCACTTCATCAGATTGATTCATTAATCTTGAAATTGTGAAGCCACTGTCATCAATAAGATAACGATATTTTCCATTTCTTTCATCTTGCTCACCGTTTGCAAGAGCAAAATCAGTTTTATAAGCCTCCTTAATGTTGTTGCTATTTGCTTCATTGTAACTTAACAAGCCAACCTTTGCGGCAGAAGATGATGTGTGCGTAAATATTTGCAAATCGTCCATGTTGTTTGAAAATGCGAAATTCACAAATGTTCTGTTGCTTTGATAGAAAGTATCTGCATACGTGCTTGACCCATTGGTGCAAGTTACATCGACAGAGGCATAGCCATTAAGCCAGCCCTTCAAAACGCTATTGTCAAATGTCTTGCCATAACTGGAAGCCGCATTGCCATTGATAATCCAACCCCTAGTATTCATGGCGTTTGAGTCAATTATTTTGCTTGAAACAAGCATTTTATAATTTCCCGAGCCAGCGTTTTGAACAGTCATATTTGTGTCAACAACAGTCCATTCAATTGGTTTCACTTCATAAAGGAAAATTCCGTCTGGCCCCGTCCCCGTGTCGGAACATCTCTCGTCAGCAGAAGTGTCCTCATTTGTTGTTTGAAACCTGTCATAGCCATGAAGAGCCACAACATTATTTACGTCACAAACTTCACTATCATATACCTTTTCATTTCTTGAGAGCATATATAAGTTTGATAAATCTCTATATGCACTAAATTTTATTGTTGCTTCATTTGGATGCACACCTGGTTGAGGGTAGTTTGCCTCATTAGTTCTGCTTGTGTCGAGATAAACAGTTTTGCCCGTATTGCTATAATCGTTCTTAGGGGAGTTTGGGTTGACGTCAACTTTATAATATTTGTTTACGTTATCGACAATTCTGTTGTATGGATAAAATTTTGAACCAGCGGAGTAGCCGACATCGCCAATGCTAACTGGTTGTAGAAGTGTGTAATAGCCCGTTGTGTTGTCGTAGGAGATTTGGTCGTTTGCGTAATCTTCTTTTGGGGCGAAGTATCCAACTGTGGTGTCGTGCCAACTATAGCCTGTCATAACTGGAGTTGTTTCGTCCCCAACTGTGTGAGAGGTGCTGTAATATTCCTTAAGCAAGTTTTCAATTCGTTTTTTGATTTCTGTGTGGACATTTACGCTGTTTGAGTTGACCTTTGTTGGAACGGTGATTGTTGCAGAGCTTTGACTTCCGTTACTTTCCGTCCAAGCCTTTGTCATTGTCGTCCATGTGTCAACCTTGATAACTGTGTCTTGAGGATATTCGCCAAAATATACCTTACTACCCGCTGTAAGACTATCTGCTTGTGTAACGCCCGAACCTGCAGCATAAGCGCCCTTGCGAGGGGTGCTAAAAACCGCCGACAAGCATATGCACGCCGACATAAGACACAACCCCACCACTTTACAAAGTGCGGTTAGTTTGTTTTTTGCGGAAATTGTTTTGAACATTTTGGTTATCTCCTTTTAGACTACCCATTTTTTCTGCCCAACATAAATTTGCATTTTTCACTTATCATGCGGGGTTCTGCCCCGACCATTTGTTCTTTTGTTTTCTAATAAGTAAAATTATTTATAATATTTACTATCTTATTATAATAGTATCTTCAAAATTTACCAAATAAATTACACCAAATTTTGACAAAAAATAGTAAACAAAAAGGGAGCCATAGGCTCCCCATTTGCAAAAACTACTTCGAATGATTGTCAGAACAATTATTTAAGCATATCTTTGAAAGATTTTCCGAACTTGAAAGTTGGTGCTTTGGTTGCTGGGATTTTGATTGCTTTTTTAGTTTGTGGATTGACCCCAGTTCTTGCTGCTCTTTCTTTAACTTTGAATGTGCCGAACCCTGCGAGGACGACTTCTTCTCCGTTTTTCATTGCTTCTGCGACTGTTGACACAAATGCTTTGTATGCTTCGTCTGCGTCTTTAAGTGTGAAGCCTGCTTTGGTTGCGATTGCACTAACAATATCACCTTTGTTCATAATTTTTCTCCTTGTTTTCAAAATATTCCTTAAAAGGTTACCCTAATATAGCACATTTTCTCGTTATTTCCTAACAATTTTTCACATTTTTTTATTTTTTAGCACAAATATTGCACTTTTCCCCTCTTTTTATGCTAAAAGTAGCCTTTCTCAGCCCAATTTTTGCCCAAAATTCACTTTTTAAACCTCGAACATAATAAAAAACCCCAAACAGCACTTATAAAGTACGTTTTCGGGGATTTATATCAAAAATTTTATAAAATCTGAATTATTATCTCAATAATGTCCTTCGTCTCCGTCATTAAGATACAAAATTCCGACTGTATTCTCGCCACAATGAGAGGAAATAACGCTGCCTGCTGGGGCATAAAGAATTTCTTTAAATTTGCCGTATTTTGCAAGGGTTTCTTCAACCGCTTTTTTCATTCCGTCTGTCATTGTGGAATATGTTATGGTTACCCTTGTGTGGTCTGGGGTGTTGAAAGTTTGGAGAGTGTCTTCCATATATTTTCTGACGCAACTTTCCATGTTGCCCATATATTTTTTAGCAACTTTGTTTTTGCCGTCAACAACTCTTATACAAGGTTTAATTCGCATGAGGTTTGCCCCAAGCATACTGAGCATGCTACATCTGCCGCCCTTATACAAAAACTTCAATTTTTCGACAATAAATGACGATTGCCCGTGATAGGCTCTTTCACTAACCTTTTTGACCACTTCGTCAACAGAATATTTGCCTGTGGAAGCCAGTTCGCTTGCATACATTGCAAGAAGTCCACTGCCCGAAGACAGAGTTCTACTGTCCACCAAATGCACGTGTGGGTTGTCTTTTGCTGCAACTTCTGCGTTTGCATAGCCAGATGAAAGTTCAGAGCCAATGCCTATATGCACCACTTCATAGCCCTCATCAGTGTATTCCTTAAAGAATTCTGCCATGTCTTCTGGACTTCTCGCACCAGTTTTTGGAAGTTCTCCCGTTTTTGCAAAATGCTCAAAGATATCTTTTGGGGTTATGTTCACTCCGTCATAATAAGTTTCGTCCCCCAATGTCACCACAAATGGAATAACCTTTATGTTAAATCTTTCATAAAGTTCGGGTGTGAGGTCTATTGTGCTATCTGCTGTTATTTGAATTTTATCTGACATATTTCTCTCCATATACAAATAATTATTAACACATATGAAATTTTTTGTCAAATTATTGATACATATTGTCAAATTTGACATAAAAAAACATTTTTCTACAAAGTTTTACACGGGAATTCACTATATTTTCACAATTTCTGCTATTTTTCGGTTTTTACTTATAAATATTGTTTATAAACATTGTTATATAATTTTTATCACTATTATTTCATAATCACTATTATTTCATATTAAAATTCATTAAGATTCTTAAATTACTTATTATTTATCAAATTAAATTATAATACAACACATTTTGAAAAAAGATAATTGCTAAAAGTCGGTCTATGAGCGAAGTTTGTTATTTAAAGAGTGCAACAACTGCACGGAAAGCGACTGCGATTAGGGAATCGTTATAAGCATAGTGCAAAACGACTGTTCCTCGAAGTTTTGCCTCGTCAATAAGTCCTAAGTCTTTGCTGTCATAACTGTTTGCTCTGTTGTCGCCTGCAACATAATAATATCCCTCTGGAACATAAATTTCTATCATATCTTGTCCAAACTCGTCTTGCCTTAAAGTTACATTCCTATAAATGCCACTTCCCGCATTGCCAGCGAAGTTTCGCATATATTTTTCGTCCATTGCGGCAGGGTCTTTTATATAATCTTCTTCAAGTTTTGTGCCGTCAAGATAAAAACTGTAATAGTCGTCATCAATGTTCTTTTTAAGAAGCAATGTTTGTCCACCAGTAGCCAAAACTCTTTTTATAATTGTTTGAGAGGTGAGTTCCACTATTGCAATCTCACCGTTTTTTGGTTTTCTGAAACGAGAAACAATTATGTGGTCACGATAGGGGCTGGCTTTAAGTTCTGTGTCGTCATCGGTGTCTGGGGCAAGAATATTGTAAGTTGGCTGCATTGAGGGGCCAATGACGTCCGACTGATAGAACACAATGTAAAAAGCACTTATGGCAATGACAAAAGTTATGACAAACGACACAAAGAGAACTGCAAGTTTGTCAAGAGCGGCGTATTTGTCCTTATATTTCTTGTTCAATTTTTCCAATTTGTAGTTTTTGAATTTCATATATATAAGTATATTTCAAATTTGCAACAAAATCAAATTATTCATGCAGATTTTATGAAAAACAAATAAAATATTTTGATTATTATATTATTTTATAGGAAAAAATGGATATTTTTATTCATTTATGTTTTTATTATTCTGTTACATGTGTCTTTTGCCATATTATATTTGTTTGGCAAATGACATTAAATTCTCAAGCACAGTTTCTTTGATATGTTTTGTAACATGAAAAAACACTTGCAGAAACAAGTGTTTTAGAATGTTTATGAAAGTCGAACAACTGTGAGTGTGGCACTGCAGCCGCCGTTGGCGATAATTCTTTTGGTGTTTATGACAACGGGGACAATGGACACTTGGTTGCCCTCGTCTAGGTTCATAACAAACTGTCCGCTTGAAGTGGAGGCTTCGCTTAATGGGCGAGAAGTTTGTTGGACAACGTTGCCGTCTATAGCGATTGAAATTCCGTCTGTGCCGCCAGCAGAATCGGCTCTGTTTACATAAAAAGTTACAAGATATGTGCCAGTAGCGGGGACGGTTATATGCGAGCCGCCTAGAACAAGTCCGTTATTCGTCATAATGGTTGATAGTAAAATTGGTTGACCGGTTGTGATGTCTTGGCTTGCCATGTGCAAAATTGTTGCGTTTTGGTTGGGGGCGGTGGTAGTCGCCCCTTGCGGTCCAGTGGGGCCTGTGGGTCCCGTTGGACCTATCTCACCTCTTAGTCCCGGAACTCCTTGCTCACCCCTCTCACCTTGGAGTCCACGTTCACCTTGAGATCCCTCCACTCCTTGAACTCCTTGCTCACCTCTTTCACCTTGTAACCCACGTTCACCTTGTAACCCACGTTCACCTTGGGGGCCGGTCGGGCCGGTAGCGCCTGTCGGACCGGTCGGCCCCGTTCCCCCGTTTTCTTGTGGGGTCATATCCTTTTTTTCAAAAGTTGGTGGAGTTGGCATTTCAAAGCACATATCACCGTTGTTTCTTTCAAAAATCATATTTTCTCCTATAACATTTTATTATAGAAAAAATAATTATGTGAATTTTTTATGATTGCTCTTTTGGCCCATTTTCTCCCATGACTTTTATTTGTTTTGGTGGAAAAAGTGCTGAATTAAATATTGCTGTATATATTGTGTAGTCGCCACTTGTTGCTGTTGCTTCAAAATATTCTTTTTTCACAGACACCGAGTCTTCTTCCACAACCTCGCCACAATCTGAGTTTTGGCAAACGACTGACGCTGTGCAATATGAATAATCCGCAGCCCAGTTGTATGTAATGTTTTCATAATTAAAGTTATGTTCTTGCGTATGTTTTTTGGTCACTACGTCACGGATATTTTGTGCAGAAAACGCTTGATTGAAGGCGGCGTTTTCAAATTGTGGGTTCGTGAAAATTGCCACTTCGTCCTGCCCGCAGCCGAATTCAAAAAGTTCTCTTGCAGTAAGTTTGCCGCTTAGGGTTGAAATTGTTTCGGTTTCAAACTCCTCACAACGTGTGCAATATCTTGTTGCAGTACAAGTCCAAAATATTTCGCCACTGAGTGTTTGGTCTTTTTTGAATTCAAATTTGACGTCCTCGCTTGTTCCAAAGTTATGCCCAAGTGGATTTATTGTGACCCAATTTGTATATCCGCAAACGGAACATTCTCTGTATTTTGAGCCAGACTTGGTGCAAGTTGGTGATTGATAGGTGGAAAATTCGCCAAATTCATGTTCACCCACGTCCATAAGTTCCGAACAGTTTGGTTTGGTGCAAATGTGGAAATGTTCTGCTGAAGTTGACCCCCAATCGACACTTGCTGTGTGCGTATGCGAGCAGCCCCCTACAAATATTGCCACCGCCACAACGCAGACAAACAAAAAAGTTTTTAGCAAAAAATTTTTCTTTTGCATTTCAGTTTCTCCTTTGCAAAAAACTCCACTGGGGAGTTTTGCTTTTTATTTTGTTGCGAAAGATGGAATGGAGCAGATGTATTTGTAAAGTACGCTGAGATTGACTTTTGCGGTGTAGTAATATTTGTATGAAAGGTTGCTGTAGGAGCCGTCCATGGAGTAGCTGTCTTTCATAACGCCAAAGGTTACAAGTTCTCTGCCCTCGGTTTTTGTAACTTCAAAGAAAAGATATTTGTATTCAAAGGAAAGTCCACGGCTCTCCACTGTTATGGTTCTGTTTTGGTTATATTCAAAAATAACAGTAAATTTTTCGGTGGAGTCGTAGTTTTTGGAAATTCTTTCTGACGAACCCGCAACATCCACATAGCCCGTTTCAAAACCTTCGTCCATTTGCCCATTGAAAAGCGAAACAAGTGCTTTTTGCTCGAAACCCAAGTTGAAAGCGGACATAAATTCGTTTAGCATGCGGGCGCCGTTTGAGGTGGTGTCTTTTATGTTGTCGTAAGCGCAATAGCCGCCATATTCCTTTGTGTTTTGGTTGGTGATGTAAATTGCGTTTGGCGTTTCAATAGTTGTGTTTTTGTTCACTGGAACAAGTGCCAAAATTAGTGTTGCAAGTGCAATAAGAGCCACAATTCCGCCCACCACTGATATTATGATAATCTTCTTAACCTTATCCATTTTTTGTTTCCTTTTTTCGTTTGTTTAATGTTTGCCTATTTTTGTTTTTTCTATCAAAAATGTTTGAAGTTTCTTAGTTTTTCCCTTCGTCTAATTTTTCTTCCCCAGAAGAATTGCTGTCCGTTTTCACTTCAAGTTTTTCTTCTTTCTTTTCTTCTATCTTCCCTTCTGCCTTTTGAGTTTTTGCAGATTTTGGAGCCACCTTTCTTGATTTCGCTGATTGAGGTTTTTCGCCATTTTCAGCGAGTTTTGCTGGCTTTTTCCTTGCGTGTTCGTGCTTTTCTTTTTTCTCCTCAAGTTTGGCTTTCAGTTCTTGAACTTTCTTCTCGCAATTTGCAATTATACTTTCAGAGTCCGCTTTAACTTTCTCAATTTCATCAGCCGAAAGCACCCCACCTTTCTTCAAGGCTTCTGCGGTTTTAATTCTGATTGATTGCTCTTTTTTCACTCGTTCAAGGTCGGCTTCTGCTCGTTCAATTTCAATTCTTTCCTTATTTCTTATGGCGTCTTGTTCCATTTGAAGAAGAATTTGTTTTGTTGATTTCCCTTTCATAATCATTTCAACTTCGCCAAAGTAAATGGTTTCTTTTTCAAGCAAAATTTCCACCATAGTGTTCATTTGTTTTGCGTGTTTCGTGATGATGTCTTTTGCTCTGTTGTAGCAGAAATCAAGAATAGATTTCACTTCGCTGTCAATTTCTGCGGCTGTTTTTTCGCTGTAATTCACTTGAGTTTGATAATCTCTGCCAAGGAAAACTTCGCTGCTGGAGCCAAGGTTAACTGTACCAAGTTTTGCACTCATGCCCCATTCGGTGACCATTTTTCTTGCGAGTTTTGTAGCTCGTTCAATGTCGTTTGAAGCGCCAGTTGAAATGTCTTTAACCATAATTTCTTCCGCTGCTCTGCCGCCAAGCATCATTGTTATGTTGTCGATAAGTTTGTTGTAAGACATGTGGCTTTCGTCATTGTCTGGGCGACTGATTGTGTAACCCGCTGCCATGCCACGTGCGATGATTGACACCTCTTGCACCACGTCACAATGTTCAAGGACTTTTCCCACAATGGCGTGTCCGCTTTCATGATAGGCGGTTATGCGTTTGTCCACTTGCGTCACAACTCGGCTGCGTTTTTGAGGTCCCATAATAACTTTATTTATGCCTTCTGTGATGTCCGTCATGGTGATTGCTTTTCTGTTTTCTCTTGCAGTGAGAATTGCTGCTTCATTCAAAAGGTTTTCAAGGTCTGCACCAGTAAAGCCGCTTGTAAGACGTGCCACGTTTTTGAAGTCCACTGCGCTGTCAATAGGTTTGTTTCTGGCGTGAATTTTCAAAATCATTTCACGACCTTTGACGTCTGGTGGCATGATATAAATTTGTCTGTCAAATCTGCCTGGTCTTAAAAGCGCTGGGTCAAGAACGTCCGCTCTGTTTGTTGCTGCGATGACGATAATTCCCGTATTGCCCTCGAAGCCGTCCATTTGCACCAAAAGTTGGTTTAGAGTTTGTTCTCTTTCGTCATTTCCGCCGCCAAGTCCAGCGCCACGTTGTCTGCCCACGGCGTCAATTTCGTCAATGAAAACAATGCAAGGGGCTTCTTTTTTGGCTTGGTCAAAAAGGTCACGCACACGAGAAGCACCAACACCCACGAACATTTCCACAAAGTCACTTCCGCTGATTGAAAAGAATGGAACATTGCTCTCGCCTGCGATTGCCTTTGCAAGAAGAGTTTTGCCCGTCCCCGGTTGCCCAACAAGCAAAATGCCCTTTGGAATTTTCGCCCCAAGTTCAGTAAATTTCTGTGGGTTTTTCAAAAATTCGACAATTTCAAGCAGTTCTTCCTTTTCCTCGTCAATGCCCGCAACATCAGAAAATTTGACTTTCACGTTGTGTGCAATTTGCGCCTTTGTCTTGCCAAAATTGAAACTTTTTTGGTTCGCACCGAGGATACTTCTTATAAGGACAACACCTAAAACTACTACAATTATAACACTTAAGTATGGGAGCAAACTTTCCCACCAAGAGGTTTTTGAAACATGCGTTGGATAAGCCTCTACAAGCGTCCAGCCCTCCTCGGTTTTGGTTTCAGCAACCGCATTATAAGCGTCAATCATAGCTTTCACTTCGTCATAATCGGACTCGGTGACATACTCAAAATAATAGTCGCAATTTCCAACTATGCCGTCTTTTGAAAACTTGCTGTCCTTTGCAATAACATACCCCACTCCGTTGTCTGCAAGAGCGATGTATTTTATGGAACTGCCCTTGTAGTTTTCGTCCGTAGACACGACATATTTCCCGTCAGCGTCCTTTTTGACACCAATGAGTGACTGCAAAGAATTTGTGACCGTTGAAGGGCCAGAGATAGATATCTTCGTGCCGAGGTTGCCAGTTTGTGTGAGGTAAAAAAGCAAAATGATAGCAAGCAGCGACATCACAAAAACTACCCAGCCTCTAACTTTATTGTTTTTCAATCGATTTTCCTCCATTTTTACAATGATAAGTTTACCATATAAATATTTTTTAAGCAATAAAATTTATCCTATTTTCAGCAAAATTTTTTTTATTTTTTAAATTTCCTCCGACTAAACGACCAAAAAGTCAATTTTCATACAAAAGGCTCGTAGTCAAGCATATAGAAATTATCTCGAATAGCCGTTCACCGTCACAAAAACTGTAAGTCGGGCAAAAAGTTATCCACAAAATTCGACAAAATGTGGATAAAATTAAAATTATTTTTGACCCCAAAGTTATCCACAAAAATTTTAAAATTGTGGAAAAGTCAGAAAATTTGTAAAACGAAAATTTTGAGAAAAATGAGAAAATATTTTGAAATGATAAAACTCGGATAACAAAAAAATTGGGAAAGGGAAGAAAATTGAGAGAAAAATATAAAATTGGACAAAATTGCCAAAAAACACAGTCAAAAAAGGCAAAAAGTGGCAATTCTACGCAAGTTTTACAAAATCACCTACAAACCGCATTATAAGCGAGAAGTAGCGATATTTTATCTCAAAAATAGGGTCAAAAAGTGGCTCAAATCTGCTCTCACACAGAATTTTTATTTAAAAATTTCATTTCGCCATACCC
>ERZ808245.60-NODE-60-length-76209-cov-8.744846_pt1 | contig 76209 bp, 67 predicted proteins | sample MGYA00521243_ERZ808245 | MGnify/ENA primary metagenome ERZ808245 (study PRJEB31516, sample SAMN03275576) | gut metagenome | biome: mammalia-associated habitat; material: feces | host: Papio cynocephalus | place: Kenya | collected 2012-07-07 ... | reverse complement strand
CGCACAAAGAAAATCAAAATTTCTATTGATTTAAACTAAATAGTTGTCTCCCGCATCCCGCTATCAAGGCACAAAATATAGTGTTTATTCAATGCGAAAGGCTACAATCAACAAAAGCATTATTCCTTAATATTAAATCAATGACTTCAGTAACAAATTATTGTGTTTTTAATCAAATAATGATTTGCCCCCTTTCAGGAGCACAAAAGAAAAAAGCGAAAGAAGCGTTTATTCCGTTTCTTTTTTAACGAGCATCTTTTTCACTTTTACCCCATCCATTGAAAGAATCTTGATTTTCACGTTTTTATAGTCGATGATGTCGCCGACTTTTGCAAATCTATCCCCTAACAAGTCGATGCAAAAACCGCCGATGGTTACATACGTAGTCTCTATCTTTTCAAACTCCAAATCAAACAAAGAGCAAAAATCTCTTAGGGTCATTGACCCATCGACAACATAGCTTCCATCTGCTTTTACGGAATAAGGTTCATCCGTTTTATCTTTCTCATCCCAAATTTCGCCGACAATCTCTTCGATAATGTCTTCGAAAGTAATAATACCTTCATACGCTCCATATTCGTCTAAAACAACGGACATCGCCACTTTTTCTTCTCTCATTTTATTCAATATGTTATTGATTTCTATGGTGTGTGGTATCTCAATCACTTTCTCAACCATCCCCAAAGGAATGCTGTTTTTTCCTTCTAGTTTCAGCCTCATTAAATTCTTATTTTTCACATAGCCAATGATTTTGTCATTATCATCGTTGAAAACTGGCAGCCTAGAATGGGCGAATGTTTCTTTGTTGTTTAGAATTTCTTCTAAGTCTTCATCCAGAGATATCCCATAAACATTCGCTCTCGGAGTCATGATTTCGTAGGCTTCTGTTGTCGCGTAATCAATGGTTCCTCTTAGTAACTCTGCGGCTTGCTCATCGATTTGCCCCTTTTCTTCAATTTCGTCCACCATTTCATGGAGTTCTTCATCACCTGTTTGGAAATCTTTGACGTTACGGGTGAAAGGATAAGTGATAATCGCCCCAAACCCGCCCATAAGGAAAGTAATTGGGAGTGTCAAAAAGAAACACACTCTTAGTGGGTATGCGTAAGCATGCGCCAATTTGTCATTGAAGACTTTTCCCAAAGACTTCGCGATAATCTCACCGAAAACAATTTTCAAAACCAAAAAAAGCAAAGAAACAATCAAACCAACATTTTCTTGCGCTGTCTGATCGCCGATGTTTAGTAAAGAAATAGCAATGTTAATCCCTAGTAAAGTCGACAATGTGTCCAAAGCGGCATTGATGATGTCATTCCAAAGTAAAATCGTGGAGATCGTTTTTTCGTACCCCTTTGCGAGTGAATAAGCAATTTTTTCCATTCTTGTATTCGCTTTTTTCTCTAATTTCGCTAAGGAAACCGATCCAAAAGCCATATCGGCAGAAGAAAAAAACATCGAGCAAAGCAAAAGAAGCAACAAAAGGATGGAATACAGCGCGATTAGCATGTTTCCCCCTTGTTTTTCTTTTTTATTCCGATTGGGTGCAAACTCGTATCTAAATTACCCACAAGCTGAGTGAGCAAGTCATCCATTGTAACCAAGCCGACAACTTCCCCGCTGGCGTTTTTTACCAAAGCAAGGTGGCTGCGTTCTTTGTTTAACACGTCAAAGGCATCATCGAGCGTTTCGTCAATAGTGAGAAACACTGGTTGAATTAAAATCGAGCGTATATCCAAATGAGGGTCCTTGTTATATTCTTCAAAGTATAAGTTTAATGAGAGGATTGATAGATATTCCCCTGTTTCATTGATGACTGGATATCGAGAAAAAGAAGATTTCATAATAAACGTGTTGACTTTGTCCGTTACCAGATCTTCTTCTTTTATGGCTACGATGTCTTCCTTCTTGGTCATCACATTTTCAATCGAAATCTTGTCGAAAAGAAACGCCTTATCAAGTAATTTCAATTCATTGTCTTCGAACAATTCTTCCCCGCTTTCTTTGTTATCTTCTTCATTTTCATCTAATTTTGCTTCATTGGCTTTTTCAATAAAATCATCTTTGGAAAGGACGTTTTCATCGCTGATTTTGAATATCTTGTGAACAAGTTTCAAAATATAGCGAAACAAGAAAACCACCGGAAATAGGATGATTCCGACGATAAAATCGGGCCAAGCTAAAAGAATAGCCATCCGATTCGGGAGAGATTTCGACAATATTTTCGGGCATGTGTCGGAAACAATGTACACTAGCGCCCCCATGACAAGCGTGGATAAAATCGCTTCCAAAGGATCTTGCAACCCATATGCCTTGCAAATGTTGTAAAACATCACGGCCGATATGGAGGACATCAAGGTTTGAACGATATTGTTCCCGACCAAAACCGTAACCAAGGTATCTTCGAACCTTTCCGTCAATCGAACAATGATTTTGGCAGTCAAGCTTCCCTTATTTGCTTCGACTTTAAAATGATATTTATTGCAATTGCTAAAAGCGTTTTCCGAAGCGCTAAAAAGCCCTGAAATCAAAAGCATGATGCCAATCAAAACCCAAGCCGCCCACATGGGCATGCCATATACGGTTATTGGTGTATTACTAGCTATGTCAGGGTCGGGAGTGATTGATAAAGGAACTTCCATGCGATTTCGTATTGTATAGGAAAACCAAAATTTTCGCAATTTTCTTCTATTACTTCCCTATAATTCGTGTGTGAATTGCTTTCGCCCAGTTAATTCTCAGTCGATGTGAATCGTTTGAGAAGTACCAAACAATTGACCTCGACATGGATCTACATCAGTTTCTTGATAAACTGTTATTAATAAAGTAGGCAACAGGCAGGCAAGAAATGCATAGGAACGTAGGCGACGAGACATGCTCATAAGTGGTTGCATGAGCTTGTCCGCAAAAAGACCGGCGTATGCATTCCATGGGAGAGCCCCGTTAGCAAAATGTCCCTAGAAAATGCGAATTGCTTTTAGATTTTCTCAATAGTCATCCCTTCTTGCGTGTTACCACCAAGGGTCACTTTTACATGGTATTCATCGCTTTGATATGTATTCTCACCAATTTTCATGTAGCCATTCGATTCCAAGAGTCGACCAAATGAATTGAAATAATAAGGGACGAGAATGAGGTTATACACTTTCAAACTCACATTGCTTGTCTGGACGCTTCGCCAGTTCGTGGATGCGTCTTCCGCGAAATAATAAGGGAAATGATGGGCGAATCCTTTGCCAAAAATATCGATAAATTGCTGATAAATGGTGCTATTTTCTTTCTCCCACGAATCAATGAGACGCCAAGAAGACACCGTTTTCAGTTTCTCGGTAACATAGGAGGGGGCCGTAATAGGGTCAGAACTGCTGCCGTAAGTCAAATCAATCGTGGCCTCTCGATTGGCAAAAGAACCAAAGGAGAACTGAATCTGAGTCAATAAACCTTGCTCATTTAGCTGTAATCTTACGGTTGTCGGATCGATGTTGGCGTTATTTTTCCCCCACAAGAAACCGAATTGGTCTTGTATGTAGGTCACGCCATCACGCAATTTGAAAGTGTTGTTGGTTGCATCGGCATCATCCAATTCGAATACGTCCGTAGAAAAATTGAAGATGCAGTCAAACCAGTGCTTGGCAATGGTGTCCGTCCTATTCAAATCCGCTGTCGGAACAACTGAGTCATTGGTTTTGTTGATGTAAAAAGAGGCCAATCCTCCCTCAGCCTGGTAGAAGCCAGAATACTCATGGTCATCTGGATTCGGGCTTGAGGTAGTTTCAGAATACTTTTTATCAGTAACAATCACCTCTTTTGTATAATAGAATTCCGTTTTCTCATTGAGCGTAGAAAGCATAGAATCGGTCATTGACAACTTCAGACCGTTTTCAAATGTTTCTTGATATTTTAATTTCTCAAAAGCAGGTTTTAGTCTCTCTTCGATACCAGGGATCGGCTCTAAGATCGCAATTTCTTTTATGGGCTTGCTGTCCTGGAAATCGGAAACACGAATAACGTATTGTTGATTTCCGCTATCGCTTTCGTAAATGGTCGAATAAGCATCGATCTCTTTGACTTGATTGTCGTCATTTAGAAGCAAATCGACCGTATTGATTTGATAGCTTTCGGTATTCGATTGCGTAAAAGCCATCAAAAGCTCATCCGGATATAAACCGAAATAACGATATTTTTTATCTGAAATCTTTCGGAACAAAGATGGCTGGATGACATCTACGGCAGTCGTTAAGTAATCTTCAAAGCTATCCGTTGATAAGACGTTCTCATAAACGTGGTTGGTTCCGTCCAAATGCTTTTCCACTACACCCCCGTTACTGCCTTTATATAAGACATTGCTTGAACTAGAGGAGTCACTTACGCTCGTTAATTCCAAATAATTTGGAGTGTAATTGACTTCAATCACGCTCTCTTGCGTAGAAGAGGTACCGCTGTTATAAGTGATAACCGCTTTGGAATATAAGGAGTCTTTCGCGATATTCGCAACATTGTTAGCGCTTAAACTTTCGCCGAACTTATAATCGATGGACGAGAAATACGTTTCGAGATTATCGTCTTTAGCAGTGCCGATATTAGAAAGCGAGCCATTCGCGTCATAATAGACTAAGTTATCGTTATCGTCATAAGTGGTGAATTTGAAATTCAAGCCATTATCGGTGATCAAGAAATCGACGCCAAACAAGGTATTATTCGTCACTAAAGACTGGATGCCTAGTAAATATGACATGATGTAAAGTAGCTTTTCGTTTTTTGAATAGAGATATCCTTCACTCAATTTTGATTTAGAGAAATCGCTCTCTTTCAAAACCAAAGCATTAGAATCGATAAGCTGCAAAGAATCCAGTTCTGAAATAGAGAAATAAGGAATTCCGTTTTCCACGGTTGCCCTCGTAATTTCAACTTGATTTTGACTATCGACTTCAAAATTGAATAAAACTTGCTCTTTTTTGAACAACTCGCGATCAAGATTTTCCATTCGAACCAAACCATTTTTGGATTCGACAAAGTACAAATAGTTTTCAGTAACAATCTCGGTATAAGAAGAAGCCGAAATCGTGCAATTAAGCTGGTAGTTTTTCTTTTTAGATGCATCTTCTAAAACATGGATAACGTTTTGAGCGGTCGTCTGCAAAACGGCGGTCGAAGAGGAAGAACTCGTTTCAAACACGCTTTTAGACTCACTGCTTGGGTTACAAGAAGCTAGGCCAAGAAGAGCACTCGCCAATAAGATGAATTGTTTTTTCATTGTTGCGCCTCCCTAGAAAACAAATCTTGAGGAATCGAAATCGTAAATGGTATTAAATTCGGTTTTTTCCATTTCGTCATTGTTAGAATTGTAATTCCAAGTGTTACACCATTTCGCGGGCAATTGCTTTTCCGCGTATTCTGTGTAAACCACCAATTTGTCAAAATCGCATAAGCTAAACGCGTTGTATTTGATCGTAGTTACGCTACGAGGGATAAAGACAGCCTTTAAGTTCGGCATATTGTAGAAAGGCGCGTATTCCAAAGTTGTCACGGAGCTTGGAAGCTTGACCGTTTCAAGATTCGAATACCCGAATGCCTGGTCGAAAATCGTTTGGACGGTATTCGGGATATAAGCATTGGTTCCACCCTTTCCGTTGGCATAGACAATCAAAGTGGTTTTGTCTTTGTTATACAAGGAGCCAAAGTCGTCGCTCGAATAATACTTGTTGTCCGGATCGACGATAAAGCGGACGATATTCCTCGTTGAGCTCTTGAATGGAAAAACACTGCTGAGTTTTTCCAAATTGGAGGGGAAATGGACATATTTTAATTTTTCCATGTTAGAAAATGCAAAATCGCCAATGGTTTTGACCGAAGTGAAGTCCAATTCTTCCAAAGAATCACATTCTCCAAAGGCATACTCCCCTATCGTTTCTAAATTTTTGGGCAAATGGACATTCTTTAAGCTTTTGTTTGCGCTTAAAGAATGTGCGGAAATTTCCGTAATCGTGTCAGGAAGATAGAGGCTTTTCAATTTCGATAATGAAGAAATGCCGTATTCTGGGATGACAGTCAATGGCGTATCACTAGGAATATATAAGTACTCTAATTTTTTCCAATATTGGATGGCGTTTGTAGGAAGGGAGCAAATCGTATTTGGTAGAGCAAAGGAGCAAATGCTATTCACGAAGTCGTTCGTTGAAATCTTGTTGAACGTAGTAACTTTCTTGCCCTCGTGGAAAGCGGGGATGCCAACGCTCAGACTTGATAAACTACTAGCGGAGGAATATGTGTTCAAGCTGGATACTTTGAGCGTCCCATCGGCATTATTTTCATAATTCCAATCATATCCGCTGCCACTATTTTTCAAATCGACAAATTTGGCATATAAGGTCGTGTCGCTATATGTGGACGTAAAAGGGAAAGTAACTGGGTTCACAAATTTTTCATCGAAATAAAATCCAAAGAAAACAACATCTGAGACACTTTTCTTATCTTCTATATCGCGAAAAGGATCATAAACGATGTTTTCGATGGTCGAACCTTTCGTAACCTCCATCGCTTCTTTCGCGGCATAAGATCCAGTGTCAAAGGAAATCGTAACTTTTTTTGTCTGATCCAAAGGGTTGACTTTTACCTTGAATTCGTCGACTTTAGAGAAATCTTTGCTTGCGAACACTTTAATGGCGACTTCTTCATCCGTATACTGAATCGCTTTTAAGGTTTTGTCCGTGGAATTCACTTCAATCGCTTGGCTAGAAGAAGTGATTTCCACTCCTTGATTGGCCTCGCTAGGAAGAATGCTGGTCTCCAAAGCAATCGTTTCGCCAACGCTGATGGCACTTGGTTTATTATTGACTGACAAAGACGTCACTGCCGTCACATCAACATTGATCGAAATAGGCGCGGAAACAAATTCATCATTTGACACGGTGATTAAGGCGGTTCCTTTCGAAGTGGCCCTCACTAGTCCCTCATCATTCACGATTGCGACGCTATAATCCGAGGTCACCCATTTCAAAGACGAAAGGTCAATGCTAGGATCTGCTTGAACGCTCAATTGCAGCGATTCCCCGACAATCAGTTTTTCTTTACTAGGTTTGACAATGGATAATTTGGAATTATCTTCAGCGAGTGAGCTGCTGCTATTCTCGCTGATGTTCTCGGAATGACTGCTACTTTCGCTCTTGGTAGGCTCTGAATTACAACTCGCTAAGGAAATTAAACCAAAAGCGACTAAACCAATGATTTTTTTGTTCATTATTTTCTCCTCTTAAAACTTGTTATACGCAAATACGTCGATTTTTATGGTCAATGGTTCTTGCGATGAATAAGAATAATAAGTATAGTCCAGTTTTACTGAGCTCACTTGATCGCGAGATGTGATTTTAACTAATTTTCCCACTTGCGACTTTTTACCAGTCCAATCCGCTCTTAGAAATTGGAAACCAAAAGAGTAATAGCCACTATTCACATACGAATTACCGGTAAATTGTTCTTCGGTAAGAAGGGAATGCAAATAAATCGTTTTATTGACTGAGAATTTGCCATCCGTTTGAACATATTGATCGGATCCATCGAAATTATACTCAAGCTTATACTCGTCCATGGACAGCGTCAAACTGTTGGTTTTCTCCTCTTCTTTGGCTTTTTCGTCGATATTCAAAGTCAAAGTCAAGGGACTATTTGGCATCACGAACGAAAACGCCATCGCGACATCGCTAAAACCTTGATTGCCTTTGGCATCAACCTTTACATCTTGCAAAGAGCTTTCCACTTTGAAAGTCGAAATATCGACCGTGTCCTTTTTTGCATTTGCATAAATGGTAACGGTTTCACCAGGTGGTACTTCTTCGAAAGGGAAAGTGACATTATCTCTTCTCCCTGTCGTCGAGGAAACAAGGTCGAATGAAGTGAATAATTTCGAACGATCGGTCAAAGTAATTGCCGGATAAACAATCTTTTGTCCTTCCAAGGAAAGGGTCAAAGTCTCTTCCGTTTCCACGGCGACAAAAGAATACGTGGAATCGTTTTCTTTTTTGAGTTCAATGCTGGCATTACTGGAAGTGAGACTCTTGAATTCATAACCAGCTTCAAAGCTGAATTTCAATGAGACTTTGCTTCCTACGATCGCGGAACTATAGTCATAAATTCTATTGTTCGCTTCATCGTAGGCTTCAAAGGATTTCACGCCGGCCCCCATTTTCAAGACGATGGAAATCGTTTTGACCTTTGATGTTGTGACGACAATTTCGACATCGTGGGCAGGCATATTGAGAACATATAAGCCATTTTCTAACGCCAGTTCCTCATCACCCATCTTGACGGAATCGATTTGATAACCCTCGCGTGGCTGAATGGAGAAGCTTGCTTTGTCACCTTCTTTAAACATGGCGTCTTTGTCCGAAACTGAAAAGGTACTGCTATCTCCTGAAATAGTGACCGAATAGTATCGATCAGCTTGGCAAGTCACATTGATGTCGCCTTCCAAAGGCATCGTGAAGAAAAACCGTGTGTCTCCCAGAGAATCCGTTCTCTTCGTCAGCGCCTTACCTTCTTGGTAATAGAAGACTGCATCGGTGAATAAATAGCCTTCGTTTAAAGTCGGCACAAATTCCACGTCGTCGGTTGGGAAAGCGCTAGTTGTCGCAAGGCTATTCACAAGAAATTCGCCTGATTTTAAGGCTGCAGATACCGTAAACGACAATGGTTTAGGAGTGGCGATGGTGAAATCAATTAAGACATTCGATTCAGGCATCGTGAAAGTTAACAAACCATCCGTGGGAATAAAAACGGATCTCACTGCTTGATGATTGCTATCGGTGATCGCAGCAGAAATCGGCTTATATCCGGTAATGCCTTTTACCTTGATTGAAACAAAATCCCCATAAAAAACATTCTTGGTCTTGCTGACATCGATTTTAAGTTTTTCCAAATCATCGCTATTAAATTCGATATTTCCCGCGCCAACTTGGCTGGATGAGAGATTGATAGAAACACTCTTAGTGTCTTCATTAATGGGAACAGTGACGAATCCATCATCTCCGATTGACAAAGGCAAGCCTGCCGCCCCATTTAAAACGTAATTCCCACTTACTTTGACCCCATATTTCCCGACGATATAGAAAGTGAGCGTATTTTCAAGCTCATAAGTGGCATTATTCTCAATGCCATAAACCTTGTAATTCAAATCATCACTATTAAAAGTGACCAAAATACCAGTAGAACTAGAAATATAGTACTCAAAAATATCGATGGTGAAATCGCTATTTGGAACGACGAAACTGCCTTCGAATTTCCCATTCGCTTTTACAGTATCATATTCTTTTCCATTGATGAAAAACTTGTATTTCTTGTTCTCTAGCCCACGAAAAGAAAAACGGACTGTATCATTTGCGTAAAGCGTTTTTTGAGTTAGGCCTTCGAGATCGCTTATATTAGGTGAATACTTGTTTACTGCCGATAAAATAACAGTCTTTTTGGCTTCCGCGATAACCGTTATCGTGACATCGCGATTAGGCATGATGAATGAATAAACTTCGTCTTTCCGCACTTCGGTAAAAACAATGTCCTTATTCGCAAATTCTTTGAACTGATATCCTTTTCCAACCGTTAAATAAACATAAACAACGTCGCCTGTTTCAGCCTCCGTGGCTTCACTTTCGCCGATTTTAAAGGTAACACTGCCATTATCGATGACGGAGCGAAGTGAATGCTTGTTTTGAACGGACTCCGAACTTTCAAAAGACTCTGAACTACTCTTAGATGCTTCTTTCGACCCGCAAGAGCCAAGCAGCAATAGTGGTAATATTAACAACAAACTTTTTTTCATAGAAAACTCCCCTTCCAAGTCCCTTATTTTATAGCGAGAGCAAATATCTACAATAAATATTTTGATCGCGTTCATCAAAGCATATCGACAATCCACTAGTGGAAAACGTTTTGAGAGCTTTTTTCGCATTGCTTCGCTCAGGTCTTGTCTCTTCTATTTATATCGCTCCTCGATTTCGGATTTATCAAGGAGACTCAAGTTTCTATTAACCAAAGAAAGCGCCAGTCAAACAAAATCATAACGATAAAAATCGTTGAAACAGAGGGTTCGAAAGCTTTCTAGATGAAGAAGAGAAAAAGGATGCTTGCTAAAACGTGTGCGATATCATTGGTGATACTCGACACGTGTTCTATCATTGTCGCCTCGTCTTTGCCCTATACAACTAGAATTACAAAAAGGACAACGAATCATCTTCCATCGCCTAGATACTTAGGAGTCAGAACTTGTAGAAGGGATTACACTCTCGAAAAGAATCGATATGGTCTTTGCATCAAAGAGATGTTTCTTTAAAAGGGTAGAAAACCATGATACTTCGCTAACCTTGGCGATAAATATAAGATTTTTCTTTCCGAAAAAGCGCGTGCCTAGAGGATTGCTAAAAAACCACCAAGCATCGCTTCTAAAAAGCATTAAAAACGCGGAATTTCATACATGCCTCATAGGAATATAAAACGATGCTCTTTGAAAGCTATAGAAGGCGAATGATGATAATTATTTAAAGGGGGGCTTTTGCTATTTTAATCAACCGTTATTACTGTTTTCTTAATCGCTTTCGGTTCCTCTAGTGGCAAGATTTCTGCCGCCATCAACGATTAAATCATGGCCTGTGATAAAACGAGCTTTTGAAGACGCCAAGAACATAATTGCGTTTGTAATGTCGCGAGGCGAAGGAGTCATATGTAAATAATTTGTGTAGTTCAAATCACCATTTGTGGCGTTTTTGGTAGGAATCATACCTGGGCAAACACAATTCACGTTAATGCCGAATTTGCCCAATTCTTTCGCCATCGATTTGCTCATCGAAACGACACCGCCTTTCGCAGCGGCGTATTCGCTATGCATAACGTGCCCTTCTAAGCCCACAACCGAAGAAGTGTTAATGATTTTACCATGTTTTTCTCGAATCATGTATTGAGCGCATTTCCGGCAAAAATAGAACGTTCCAAATAGGTTAACGCCAATGATGTTTTGGAACACTTCATCGCTTTGTTCGTAGAAATAATGACGATTTTTTCTCGCAGAGCCACCGGCTAAATTGACCAAGATGTCCACTTTGCCGAAATCCCCAATGACTTCATCCACGCAGCGATTGACTTCATCAGAATTTAAAATGTTGGTTAAGTATAGCTTTGCTGTTCCGCCAGATTCTTTGATTTCGTTAACAACTAAATTTCCCAGTTCCTCGTTGAAGTCAACAAGCGCTATCTTTGCTCCACACTTAGCAAACTCTTTTGCACAGTCGGATCCAATCCCGCCAGCGCCGCCAGTTATAATGACGACCTGATTGTCAAATTCATTTTCCATAAAATGCCTTCTTTCTAGTTTCAGTATAGGAAGAAAAGGCTTATTCAAAATAGTAAAAGTGTTTATTTTTTTATAGATTTTGCTTTTTTTATGTGCGATTATTTGCGAATGAGAAATATATTCATCACCAATGTCAAATCCATTACTTGCCCTTTTTCCTCAATCGATTCTGGAGGGAGGCGAATCAATCGTGCAAATCACGCTTTGATTTTCAAATTTGAAGGCGAAACATTGTATGATTCAAATCACAAGACACTAATCTCTAACGCAGAAAACATCGCGCTTTTACCTAAAGGATGTGATTATGTTTGGAAATCAAAAAAAGAGGGCCACTTTTATTCAATCGAATTTGATGGTGAAGTCGGTGAAAGCGAGATAAAGCTTTTCCAATTCCCATATAAAGATAAAATGCTGAAAATCTTTAGCAATTTTGAGCATGACGTTTTACGAAATGGCGAATTGAAGCAATTTTTGATGATAAAATGTGCCTATGATGTTTTATACGAATTGCTTATATACGATTCAAACAAACAGCATTTACCAACAAGCAAGAAAAATGATATCGGCATAATCGTTGAGTATATCAATAAAAACATCGCTTCAAATCTATCAAACGAAGTCTTGGCGGAAAAATTCGGTTACAGCGTTTCTTATTTTCGCGCTATTTTTTATAAAGTCATGAACATATCCCCTATCCAATACGTTAATAAAGTGAGAATGGAAAAAGCGATTGAAATGCTAGGAAGCGATTATGGAACGATAACCGATTTAGCGGATTCGCTTGGATATCAAAACGTATATCATTTTTCTTCTGCTTTTAAGAAGCATTATGGGCTGAGCCCTTTGCAATATAAACACGAATTTTTATGCAGATTCAGCGATATCAAATAAAATCGGCATCAATCGTTTTGAAGGGTTATGGAAGAGAGAAAGTCAAAAGCATTTATATCTATCATCTCATCGATCCCCATTAGTAACGCACGCAAACAGTATTGATCCGTTTTTTAAACCCCCTCGAACAAAGCATACAGTTTTCTTCGAAATGCAAACAGTCGAAAAAAATCCACCAACAAGAAGGAGAACTGTAACTGCGCTCGTTACGAATGTGAACTAGCATTTACCGCGATTCTAGACACTATGCTGTTCGCGATCCAAGCTACAAACACTGGTAAAATGGCCAGTCAAATCGCTAAGCCCAAATCAAGATAAATACTTGTGCTTTCAATGAAAAAACAATACCAGCAACAAGAAACAGCAATGCGCTAAAACAAAAGAAACTATTACAATTAGTGGTATTTTAAATCTAACTCTAACTACTATTTCTTTTTCTTGCTCTTTGTTGATTCTGATATCTTGCATTAGATTTCTCTCCTTGAAAAACACTAAAAGATACCCCAGTGAAATGTTGTCAAGAGCATGGTATTTGTGCGGCTGTACTATAAACACTTTGTGGATTTTAGTTTTTCGTCATAGCTCATCGTTACTTTCGATTTGTCGAAAAAACTCTCTTTTATTCCGCTGTCGGAGCATTTTCCCCGCGCGACATGCTTTGTGCTATGTGATGTTTCGCGTGCAATCATTGCTGTTCGACATACTGATACTATTTCGATGGCAAAGGCTTTCGCTCCGCAGCAATATGTAAAAAAGTCTCATGAAAATGCCGTTTGGCACTTCTACAAGGATCTGAATATTGCTGGTGGGAAGAATAAAGTTTCCTATCTGCAAAGAAAAAACGGTCTGACACAATTTGTATCAAACCTATGCTTTTATTATGTAAATTACTTTTCGATTTTCTTTTATATAATTCCATAATGATTGATGCTTGCTCACTTTTAATTCCTCGCTAAATTGAAATTTGTCAGCCAATATAAGCATCATCTTGCGAATTCTTAAAATTTTGCTTTTCCAGCCGCTGCTTTTCTTCTTCGCTTTCTGGGATGTCTATTCTCTCGATCTTGAAAATTACAAGACGTGTCCCGTTGTTACAACACGTAATCATCTTTCAATCATCATTAGTGTAAATAACACCAGAACGCATAGCGAAGAGCAGATTGTCAAATTGTGCTCAAGCCTCCGCGAATTCGGTTTGTCGTTGTTTAACTACCCCCATGCCCATCGCTCACAAAAAAAGATAGCAAATTTTGCTATCTCCTTCAAAAATAATTAATCACTTAACAAATGGTATTTGAATCTCCGTCAAATAATTGTCTTCATTTTCCTCATCCCAACAACCGTGTATATATACTTCACGAATTGGACCGGATATTGAATAACCATTTTCTTTTACATAATTTACCGCAAACGCATAAGCTTCTTGCAAATTTTCATATTTTCCTCTATGGATAATTGATAATGCCCTAATCTCAGGGTCTTGTCTAAACTTAATAGTTTCACTTTCAACACCAATCGATTCAACTTCTTCAGCATATTCTAATTCGACATCTTTTTCTTTATATTCTTTTGCAGTATATGTTACATAACAATAATTTTTACATTTTAATGTTGGGTTTAATCTCCCGCATTCTTTTCCTGCAGAAAGAACAAAATTAAACAAATCTTGCATCGAATCAATTACACCGTGTTTATAATAAACACTTTTTGAAGGTACTACTATTTCTTTTGCTTCGTATTTTTCCATAAACTCACCTTTCTTTGCTTTCGAAATATATTTTTTTATCAAAGAGATTTGTGTTATTTTTTTATTGAATTCTTTTTCTAAATTCGTTCTTTGCTTTTCTAATACTTTTTGTAGATTATTGTTATTTTTTAAAGCTTCCTTAATATCTAATAAAGGAACATCTAATTTACGTAATTCCACAATTTTAAGCAATTCATTAAGTTGATCAATTTGATAATATCGATAACCATTATCGTCGACAAATACTGGTTTCAATAATCCAATCTCATCATAATATCTTAATGTCTTGACAGTTGTTTTAGCTAAGCAAGAGAATTCTCCTATTCTTAACATCTTATCACCTCTTTGCATAGTTGATTCTCTTTGCTCCAGTAAGGGGAGAGTCAAGTACTATTTTATTTTTTTCGTCGGATTTGTTTAATATCAAATGATGTGAGACTAAAATGAGGTTTTATAAAAAAGTATTATTTGCTCCGTAGCACTAACAATCGTCCCATTGATAATCCTTTCGTTCCGTAGCAATATGTAAAAAAGAAAAGAGCCTCGTAAAAATGCCGTTTGGCACTTCTACAAGGTTCTGAATGTTGCTGCCAGAAAGGATAAAGTTTCCTATCTGCAAAGAAAAAAGGTCTGACACAATTTGTATCAAACCTATGCTTTTATTATGGGGCGGAATACGGGACTCGAACCCGTGAGTGACCGGTTCACAGCCGGTTGTGTTAAACCACTTCACCAATTCCGCCAGCGCGTTATAGTTTAATGATTCTTTCCGCTAGACGCAAGAAAAAGAAAAGATTCAAGCAATTTTCGCGTTTCTTCGATGATTGGCTTCTCTCGTTGCAATAAAAGGCGGGCTAATGGTGTGATGGCTTTCGCTTCATATTGACGTTCCGCCTCGCATAAAGAAAAAGGAACCGTTTCTTGAATCCAAAAATCCCCTTTAGATACGAAATGAGTAGGATTTCTCGCCCCTTTTACCTTAACCAAAAAATAATGGTTTAGATTCTTCCGATGAATGAGGTTGTAATAATCAATCACTTCCCCAATCGGGGCGATGATATCAATATGATAACCAGTTTCTTCGAGACATTCTCGTCGAATCGCTTCTTCTAACGTTTCTCCCTTTTCGACCCCACCACCTGGCGTTTCATAATAATCGCGATGCCCAAATACATCATCGCCAATTAAATGATGAAAAAGAAACTTGCCATCTTCATTCATGATCATGGCACGCACGATGTCGCGTGATTCGCGAATTCCATGATAGGGGTATTCTTTGTCAGTTAAACGCGCAAGAATCTTCACGCGACTACTTTATTCTTTTCTTTCTAAGAAAGAAAGATAATATATATGGCATGCTGATTAGAAATCGACTCATTGCACTCATTTATCGTGTCCTCGAACTAGGGCTTGGACTCTATGCGCTTATTCTTCTTATTATGGCGGATAAAACCGATGCGAGTCCAATGGAAAGTTTTGTCTATTTTGGAACGGAATGTCTCTTCTTTATGGTCGTTATCGTTACCCTTGAGGTGATTTTCAACGCAATCGACCTTGCAAAAAATGGAATCAAAGGAATTGCTGCTTACGTTTATATGCCATTGACCCTCGCCGTCCTCACTTTCCTCATTGTCGACGCCTTAAGTTACAACATCAGTGCACCTTTCATGGGCGGTTACGCTGAGGGAGAAGCGCTTCAAGGCGTTCTGCTTGCCCATGTGATTGCCCCACTTGTTTTTCTTTTTGACTATCTATTGTTCCTAGAAAAAGGCACGGTCCGCTGGCGCCACGCTTTATATTGGCTTATCTATCCCGTTTCTTATTTTGCACTCATCACGAGCGCTCACTATATCTACAAAAACGATTTTTACCCCTACCCGTTTCTCAATCATGAGCGTTTCGCAAAGGCCGACAACCCAGAAATCTTATCCGGAAATGTCGGCTGGAATGGCGTGCTTATTGTTTTGGCTTCGATTTTAGCGGGTTTTCTTTTTGTTAGCTTCCTTGTCATTTTTCTCAATAACGTTTTGGCTGGCAAATATCGGCATCGCGCTTAAACTAGGCTTTTTTATTTTGGATTTCGTTCACTCTCATATGGCTAGCGAGTGGTTTTTTCTCGCTTGTTTTCGATAAAGATAGAAATTCCCAGCATTTCTCTTTCTTAATCGCGAGAGAAAATGTGCGGAATATTCCATTTCGATAATAAGTACGGAATAAATAAATGGTCTCTTCCTCTTTTAGATACGCCGCAAAATGCGGATGAGAGAGAATATCTTTAATGACTTCTATTCTTCGCAAATAATCGTCAGGATATCGGACCGCGAAAGCGTTCAGATTCTCCTCTTTGATGTAAACGAATACGTCGCCCGGAAGCGTGCATTCAATCGCTCGTTCCACGTTTTTGGATACGCGTCCTAGCTTTAAAGATGAGTCGTCGTCTTTTTCAACTTGCATGTTTCTTACTCCTAAAAGATTGGCAGAGGTCCCAATGAGGAAGCATGATGATATTGAGGATGCCTTGCTTAATGAGGAGAGGAGAAGGAATCAGCACCTCTGCCATAAAGAGAAATGTCTCTTCACTCATTACTAGACAACTTTGCTCCGTTTTACCAAAAATTTTTTGAAAAATTGAAAAACAGATCGCGTATCGATACAATATCGGGTATGGAAAAATATGACAAAACAAACGATACTTCCTACGCTTTAGGGACAACGTTGACGTTTGAATTACTGAAACGAAAAAAAGATGTATTAAAACGTATTTATATCTCCCCAAAACAAAAAAGAGATGAGACTTATCGCTCCTTAATCGCTCTAGCGAAAGAAAACAAGACTCCTATTATTGAAAATAATGAGAAAATTTTCCGCTCTTTAAGCGAAAAAGATAACTGCATGGTGATTGGCGAATTCGAAAAATGGAGCGACACGCTTCAAAAAGAAAGCAATCACATCGTTTTGGTGAATCCTTCTAACAAAGGAAATTTAGGAACGATTTTGCGAAGTGCCGCCGCTTTCTCTATTCACGACATCGCAATCATTTCCCCTGCTGCCGATATTTATGATCCCAAAACAGTGCGCGGATCCATGGGCGCGCTATTCTCCATCCGTTTCCATTACTACCATTCTTTTGAAGAATATCAATCCACTTATCAAAATCGTCATTATTATCCATTCATGCTTCAAACAGATCATTTTTTAGGGAGCCAAACTATTGACGAACCTTACTCATTAATCTTTGGAAACGAAGCAACAGGGCTCGATTCTTCATTTTTGGAAGTGGGAACGCCTTTAAAAATTCCGCAAAGTAGTCTTGTAGATTCCTTGAATCTCGATAACGCCGTCTCTATTGCTTTATATGATTTCTCAATCCGTCACAAATAGAAAAAGAATGCCACGATGAGCATTCTTTTTTCGCATCACTTTCCGATGGAATCCACGCGTTCTTTTAAGGATTCAAGTGCGCCCGCAATCGTCGTTTCCTTGGACTCTCGTCCATATTTATCGACGTCGCTAGCTTGACGCGGCTCATGCGTTAAGCAGCACGGCCCTCCGATGCAACCATTTTGGCATGCCATCCCCTCAATAAAATTGAAGGTGTGATTTGGATTTTTTGCTTGGCGAAGTGCCATCGAACATTGATCAAGACCTTGGCATTGAACACTTTTCACGGCAAAGTCGCTTTTTTGTTCTTTGAGTGCTTCCGAAACAGCCTCGCTTAACCCACCGCTTCGCGCGAAGATTCTCCCAAAATAGGAAGCATGGTCTAAATCGCTATCAGGGAGTGAAGCCAAATCGATACCACTTGCGTCAATAAGAGCCTGAAGCTCTTCGAATGTAATCACACAGTCGACATAAGGCGCGCTATCTTCGCGCGTAACTTCCATCTTCTTGGCAATGCACGGCCCAACAAAGCAACATTTGGCAAGAGGATCGACGCTTTTAATGTATTTGGCAATTGTCGCCATCGGCGACAAATTGCTCGACACTTTGTCCGCTAATTCAGGGAAACTTGTTTTGACTAGGCGCACAAAAGCGGGACAGCAGCTTGATGTAAGAAAACCTTTTTCCGAGAGCTCTTTCGCTTCTTCGTAACTCACCATATCCGCGCCTAAAGCCGCTTCAACGACTTCGTGAAAGCCAAGTGCTTTGATGCCGCTGATGACTTGAGTCAATCGTGCATAATGGAATTGACTCATAATGCTTGGGGCGACAATCATATAAGCATGCGCAGTCCCCGCCTTCTCTTCTTTGGTGATATCGATGCACTTTAAAATGCAACTTTTTTCCATAATCGCACCAAATGGGCAAGCATAGCTACAAGCGCCGCATCGGGTGCATTTCTTCTCATCAATTTCCGCGATGCCATCTTCACGTTCCTTGATTGCTTTAATTTTGCAAGCGCTCTCGCAAGGACGCTTGTAATTGAGAATTGCTCCATAGGGACAAGCTTTCGCACATAGCCCGCAATTGACACATTTATCTTTATTGATGACCGCATGTAGCCCTTCAAAATAAATCGCATTCATGTGACAAGCTTGCTCGCAGCGATGCGCTAAGCATCCTCTACAAGCGTCGCTCACCCGATACCCGCCAATCGGGCATTCGTTGCAGGCTGGTTGAATCACTTCGAGAAGATTTGGATTATTGCGATCGCCACCCATCGCGAGTTTGATTCGCTCCTTGACGATTTCCCTTTCTTTGTAGACGCAGCACCGCATCGTCGGCTTTGGGCCTGGGGAAATTATGTAAGGAATCTTGTCGATATCCTTCTCAAGTGTTCCGTTCATATAACTTTTGCATACTTCATAAAGAACGCGATATTTCAAAAGTTGCACTTGTGTATCGAATTTGTTTGTCATTGTTTGTTCTCCTTCTATCGTATAGAAGTGAAAGACGGACCCGCATTCTCTTTGGGTCCGTCTATCATATTACAATTAATTCTCTCCGAAACAAGAGAATCGTTAATTGCCCTTATACGCATCGAGCATGATTTGTTCCATGTCTTTTACGAGTGGAACGCGTGGGTTTGCTGGAGTGCATTGATCTTCATAAGCCAAATAGGCAATGGTCTCGAGGTTCTTCTTCCAAGTCGCTTCATCTGGAACGAGGCTATTGAAGTTCATATCGATACCAATTTCTTTACCTAAATCAAGAACGGCTTTCGCTAGATTCTTCGTCGCTTCTTCTGGTGTAGCGGCTGGAATGCCGACCATGCGACAGATTTCCATATATTTCTTGTCACACTGATATTCTTCGTATTTTGGCCAGACGGATAGTTTGGTTGGAACGGTTCCGTTATAGCGGATGACGTGAGGAAGAAGGATCGCACATGTTTGTCCGTGGACAAGGTGATATTCGCCACCAATCTTATGGGCTAAGGAGTGCGTCAAGCCTAAGAAGGCATTGGCGAAGGCCATACCCGCGATTGTCGCGGCGTTATGCATCTTCTCACGCGCTTTGAGGTCGTGCTTTCCGTCTTTGACGGCGCGTGGTAAGTATTCGAATACGAGTTTAATCGCTTCTAGTGCCAAACCATCGGTATAATCGCTTGCCATGACCGAGGTATAAGCCTCAATCGCGTGTGTCAAGACGTCCATGCCGGTGTAGGCTGTGGATTTGGCAGGGAGGTTCGTTGTGAATTCTGGATCGACAATCGCAATGGATGGAGTTAAGGAATAATCGGTCAATGGATATTTCTTGAGGTTTTCCTTATCGCTGATGACGGCAAATGGGGAAACTTCGGAACCGGTTCCAGAGGTAGTCGGGATGCAGATGAGCTTCGACTTTCTCCCAAGTTCAGGGTATTTGAAGGCGCGTTTACGGATATCCATGAATTTTTGTTTGAGATCATCAAAATTGACTTCTGGATGCTCGTAGAAGATCCACATGGCTTTGGCCGCGTCGATTGGCGAACCTCCACCCAAAGCAATGATCGTATCTGGACGGAAGCTATTCATGAGCTCCACGCCTTTTTGCACGGTCTTGATATCTGGATCTGGCTCGACCTCAGCGAATAATTGATATGTCACTGGGTTTCTTCTTTGCATGAGCTCATCAATGATTTTGTTTAAGAACCCAAGCTCGACCATTGAATGATCAGTGACGATAAAGACTTTCTGTAAATCTTTCGCCGAGCGAAGGTATTGAATGCTATTGCGCTCAAAATAAATCTTTTGCGGCACTTTGAACCACTGCATGGTGTTTCTCCTTTTTCCCACTTTCTTAACATTGAGGAGGTTATGAACGTTCACGTTTCCTCCCACGGAATTGTGACCATAAGATCCGCATCCGAGCGTTAACGATGGTTCAAATGAGTTGTAGACGTTTCCTAAGCCGCCAAAGGTAGATGGAGAATTCCAGACAATACGCATGGCTTCGCATTTGTCACCAAAAGCATCGGCCATTTCTTGCTCTTTGCAATGGATTTCCGCGGTGTGTCCGAGTCCACCAAAGCGAAGCATTTGCTCACACATTGCAAATCCTTCTTCCGCGCCTTTTACTTTATAGAAACCAAGCACTGGAGAGAGTTTTTCGCGGGAAAGAGGTTCTTCTGGACCCACAGTTTCAAGTTCAACGCCAATAATCGCGGTGTCTTTTGGGACTTTGAATCCGCTTTGCTCGGCAATCCAAGAAGCTGACATACCGGCAATCGCCGCATTAAGGTGTCCATTTTCAACACCTTCCTTTCCTTTTTCCACGCCGAACATGAATTTCTCAAGTTTACGTGTTTCCGCCGGTGTCGCGAAGTAAACATGATAGCGTTTAAACAAAGCCTTCATTTCATCGTAAATCGGTTCATCGATGAAAACTGCGGATTCGCTCGCGCATATCATGCCGTTATCGAAATTTTTCGAAAGAACGACATCGTTCACGGTCTCTTCTTTGTCACAACTTCTATCGATATAGCAAGGGACGTTACCAGCTCCAACGCCGAGTGCTGGTTTTCCACAGCTATAAGCGGCCGTAACCATCGCATTACCGCCGGTTGCCAAAATCGTGGCAACGCCAGGATGTTTCATCAAAGCGTCCGTAGCATCCATTGAAGGATGTTCAATCCATTGAATGCAGTTTTCCGGGGCACCAGCTTTAATGGCAGCATCACGCATCACGATTGCCGCAGCTTTAGAGCTTTCTTGTGCTTTTGGATGGAACGCAAAGATAATCGGATTGCGTGTTTTCATGCAAATAAGCGATTTGAAGATAACCGTCGATGTTGGATTGGTAACTGGGGTAATGCCAGCGACAACACCCAAAGGCTCCGCGATTTCGGTGATACCGGTGACAGGATCATTAGAAATGATACCAACCGTTTTAGCGTGACGCATATTGTTCACGACATATTCACAAGCGAAAAGGTTCTTCGTCGCTTTGTCTTCGAATACGCCACGTTTGGTCTCCTCAATGGCCTTGCGAGCTAAGTCGCCATGGTGATCGAGCCCAGCGACAGACATCTTTGCGACGATGTAGTCGATCTTTTCTTGATCAAAATGCCCAAACTCCTCAAGAGCCTTTTGACCTTTCTTCACAAGTTCGTCCACTTCTTCTTTTGCGGACGGAATCTTCTTTTCCTCAGCCATAATTTATTGTTCCTCCTTGGCTAATTCCTCATTCAAGCGATGCGACAAGACGGCTAATGAGCTCGCCAAGTTCACATTTTCAACAACGACATTGTTTGGCACGGTGATATGGGTTGGTGCAAAGTTCCAAATGCCTCGAACCCCACTAGCAATTGCCCGGTCCACGACTTCTTGTGCCGCGCTTGCAGGGACACAAATCACCGCAATACGACTATTAAGCATAGGAAGCACCGCTTCAAACTCGTCCATCGAATAAATCTTTTTGTTTGCGATGGGTTTCCCGATTTTCTCCCGGTCAACATCGAATCCCGCGACAATCTTAAATCCCATTTCCGCAAAATTTGGGTAACGGAGAAGCGCTCCGCCTAAATGTCCCGTGCCAATGAGCACCGCGGTTGTGGTGTCGCGATACCCTAGAAAGCATTCCAGCGTTTCGATGAGTTTTCGCACCTCACGTCCTTTCTTCGGACGACCCGCTTCTGAGCAAATGGCTTGAAGGTCTTTGCGTATCTGCTCTTCGCTATAGCCAAGCTCTTTGGCGATTTTTGGAGAACTGATTGTTTCCATCCCCTCTTCAGCAATCTCTTTGAAATACTTGAGATAGATTGGGTAGCGTTGCAATTGATTTTTACTATACGTTTTCATAGCCAATCCTTTCAGTAATGCTTTACCGGATGAGATGATAAACGGATTATGAAAATTTGTAAATATGTTTCGATAAAAAAATACCGACTTAAATACATGAAAATGCAAATATTCTGTAATTATCGTAATAATTTTTAATATTTTTCCGGTAATTTTAAAGCGCTTTCATTACTTTTTCGCAAAAAATCAGAATAAAAGAAGCGCTTCTTCCGAACGTCAAAAGCGATAAAAGCATTTATCCTTGATGAACAAGGTCCGTCCCTTTTGTCTCTTTTACTTTGCTCATGAGTAAAAGCAAGGAACAAATCATCGCAGGAAGAACAAGGCAAAGATAAGCTAAAGAAATATAACGAACGCCGAATAAAAGAGGGACCAGTGTGCTAAAGCCTTGGCTCAGGATCATACCGACACCGAAGAACAAGCTCCAACTAGCCATCACGGAAGAGCGAAGGTTCGTTGGCGTGCTTTCGCTAGCGAGAAGTGACAATAAATCACCATTCCCCCAGTCCGCGCCTAAGACAACGCCAAGGAGTATACCGAGTAAATATGGCGACCAAGAGCAATAAAGCCCGACGCAAAGCAAGACATACGAAACAAAACAGAGCGAGCAAAGAAGAATCGAAGTATTCTTGCGCCCAAATTTATCGCTGAATAATCCGTATGTCGCACTCACAAAAGCGCAAGAGAAGGGAAAAACAAACGCAACGCTTGTCGAATCGGCTTGCGATAAGCCACCCTTTCCTAAAAATCCATTATTAAGCACTGCGGCATAGCTGTTGCATGGCGCGTAAATAAGCTCGACAACGAGAGTCGCTAAACAAATATAGAGCACTTGCTTGTTGGAAAAAGAATATTTAAGGGCGGCGATTAAGCCCCCTTGCTTTTTGGACGCTTCTTTCTTGTTTGCCTCTCGCGTTTCATCGCTTTCTTGCAAATAGCGAATACGCGATTCTAGGAACGCCTCACTTTCGCGAGCAAATAGCAGTGCGAGGAAGCTAATCACGAAAGCGGCTATAGCAACGCTTAAAAAGATCCATTTATACGATTGATAATCGTCGCGATTCAAGAAACATTTTCTTAATAAGGCAATTAAAACAAGCCCAAGTTCCGCAACCCCTTTCACAAGAGAATAGATTGTATTTCGATGCTTTTCTGGCGCAATTTCGAATAAATAGACAATTTGTTGGTCTGGCGTAACAAAAAAGCGGAGCACGAAAAAGGATAATGCGTACATGAAAATATTGTTGGAGGTAAAAAATAGGAGCGCGCTTAACCCCATCCCAAACGTATTGATAAATAGAAATATCTTTCTTCCGAAGCGATCGCTTAATGGACGGTATAGCAAAGAAAATATGAGCATGAAATTGCCCAAAAGGGAAATCAGCGATATCTTGCTTAATCCGCTAGAAACAATCGCAAGAAGATTGTCTGGCCCCTCGCCCCCATAAACTGCGTGATTAATATCGTTGAGTCCGTACCCAAGTTCACCAGCTTTGCCGATGACATTGATATTGAGATTAATTTCCGACAAAAGATTGTTTGGAAGATTGGTAGATACTTCATCGGCGATATAAATGAGCGCCAAAATAAGAAGCATATAGAAAAGATAAAATTGATTCTTCGGCTTTGCTTTTCGTTTCTCTAGTATTGCAAGCTCTTTTCGCTCTTTTGCGTAATCTCTTGTTTTTTTCATTCGTTCTACGCTTTCTTTAGCCACATAGGCTTGTACATTGACTATTTTTCTGACGCCCTTTAAGATGCAAATCGCATTAAACTTTGACGAAAAGTTCCCTTAAAAGAATAAACCGCAAAAAACAAATGAATGACTGCGCTTTTGAGTTCCATGTTTTATCGGGAAGAATCCCATATTTTGTGTGCGGCTTCTGGATGATCGACGAAAGGATTGCGGTTCTTTTGCAATGCATAAATCGCATTGTTGCGTTTGATTTCCTTTTCGCTCACGGGATCCAAATCATTCCATTCTAAATACGTATTGATCGCCCACTTCTTCATCCCAGGGAAAGAATTTCCATCAAACGAATCGTAATTATTCCAAGATGGAAGTTTGTCTTCGTAGCGAGTGACCATATAGAAATAAGCGCGAGCAACATCACCTTTGTATTCATCTGGCACTTCACAAACTGTGCCATTATAGCCATGGTTTTTATTACTATTGGATGAACCGATTCTCGTGTTATTGGTCGAGGTATATCGAGCGGAACTCACATAGCCATGTGGATAGCTGCTTCTCATCCCATTGACTTTTCCATCGGTTGGGAAGAGATGGTGCACGTCGCTTCTCATCGGACTAGCCTTATTAAACACGGATTGAGGAATAATGTGCTCACGATTATAGCAATCGCCCTCATTTTTATAGTTCCCGCCGCTTTGGCTAACGGACCAACGATATTTTGAATAAATATCGATTATCTTGCCATTTTCATCGGTATCGGTCGTCTTATAGGCTCTCAAAGCACCATCGTAGCCAAGACTAACAAAATTGGCACCCGACAATCTCGAAAGATCGCTCTTTAATGCCGCACCACTCTTCGACCAATTAATGGAATCGTAATAAGAGCCTGCCCCCGTGCTGGTCGATAAAGAGGAACTTTGTGAGGCACTAGAGTTTGAAGAGGAGCTGTAGGAAGAACTTGAAGACTGCTCGTAACTCGAGGAAGATTCAGAACTCGCGGAAGAACTTTGCGAAGTAGAGGAACCGCCACCTAAATAATAACCTAGCTCGATTTTATGCAAATAGAAGCGTTTATTTGTGCCTTCAATCCCAATCGTGTTCGTATGGCTTGAAAAGCGGAAAAACGAAGCGGGGTCTGAGGAAGATACGACCGTAGAACTCGTTTGATAATTCCCTGCTTTAAAAACGAAAGCTGGGCTTTCATCGCTTCCAAACGGAGAAGTATAAAGCGTTGCGGAGCACAACGAATATTCTTTGTCTAATGTAAGAGTGAGAGAGCCTGGACCTTTCCCCGAACCAAAGCGAAGGGCTTTCCCGTATGAAGAACCGAAGATCTTTGTCGCTACAGGCGAATTGCCAATTCTTATGTCTCCATCAATACGATAGTAAGAAGAAAAATCGCCGCTCAGTTGGTTACCGTTCGAATCCAAGGCAGAGCCGAATTCGATGGTCGCTTTCTTTTCTATCCGCGATTCGGAGCTCGCCGCTTCGCTACTGGAAGCGGAACTGTTACTACAAGAGGACGCCTCGCTCGATGAATGAGCCTGACTAGAGGAATCTTCTTCCGAGTAGGAATGGCTTGTAGAAGAATTTGAATTGATAGAAGAAATAGAGCTCCCATTCGATGATGATTCCTCGTCATGATTCGTCGAGAAAGACGAGGATTGTGGGTTTGAGGATTCAGAGTTCTTGCTTGAAGAACTGGAAATTGGGTTCGCACAACTTGACAACAATGCTAAAGCGCTCGTAAGTGCAACAAAAATAGGCTTTCTTTTCATACGGATATTTTATCCGTCTTACCTCTTTTCGTAAAGCGTCAGTCAACCCCCTTTTTCAAGGTGTTTTATCTAGAAGGATTTTTGCTCAACTAGTAAAAAACGACATGACAGACACGCTATTCGTTTTTTCATTTGTAAAAGTCAATCAAAGGCCAAAGAGAATCGATCGCTTTTCTATCTATTCTCTGGATGGTGAAGAAAACAACCTTCTTCATGTGAATTGATAATTCCGATTGCTTGGAGAAAAGAATAGATAATCGTGCTCCCTAGAAATTTCATGCCTCGTTTCTTCAAATCGAAAGAGATTGCGTCGGATAAAGCATTTGCTGTTTCCCCCGTTTCAAAGAATATCGTTCCTTTTGTGTAAGAAAGAAGATATTCACGAAAGGAATGGAATTCTTTTTGAATTCTTAGAAAAACCTTCGCGTTTTCAACGCTTGCAAGTATTTTTTTGCGGTTCCTGACGATCCCTTCATCCTTCATTAAGGATTGAATTTTTTCTTCGTGAAAGAGCGAAACTATATTCGGGTCGAAGTTTTCGTAGGCGTGACGGAATGCCTCTCTTTTATTCAGAATGCATTCCCAGGATAAACCAGCTTGAAATAATTCGAGCACCAAGAGTTCGAACAAATGGTTCTCTTCCAAATTAAGAATGCCCCATTCCTCATCGTGGTAGGCTAGGTAAAGAGGGTTAGAAAGATTGCACCAAGAGCATCTATTTTTCATAATGGATGCCTTCTAACTTTAATAATCCTTCTTTGTTTTTGAGCCCGCCATGGTACCCCGTAAGTTCATTCTTCTTACCAAGCACGCGGTGACATGGGATGAGAATCACAATCGGATTTCTTCCTACCGCCCCACCAATCGCTTGGCTAGACATGTAAGGGATATTTCGATTTTGCGCGACGATTTTCGCAAGTTTCCCATAAGTCGTTGCTTCTCCATAAGGGATCTTTTTTAATAACGAAATCACTTGTTTGGTAAAGACGCTGACCCCCGCTGGCTGGATGCTATTGGGCAACCACGTTGGACGCTTCTTTGCAAAATATTCATCGAGCCAATGTCTCGCTAAAGCGGCATCTAGATTTGCTTCTTCTATCTTAGGGAGCGAATTAGGGTCTTCGATAAAAGCGATGGATCGTATCGCCCCATCTTCAGTTTGAATGAGCAAATCGTTGAATTCGTCAGGAGTTTTATAGATTTCAAAATGTTTCATATTCAATCGTGATTATTTTCTCATAGTTTCTTATTGAAAATAGAACATTTCACTTGATTGCAAAAAATCTCGCCGACGATTCGATGAGATTAAACGAGAAATATGATTAGGGAAGATCAATGTTTCTTCAAGCAGTCGTCAACGGCCTTTTCTTCTTCATCGGATAAGACATGATTGGGACTATTGACCGGCGTTTTACCATTCGAATTGATCTATCTCGCGGTGGAATATCCCTTGTTTTTATATTGATTCACTTCGATAGCGGATCCATCATCAAATCGAATCCGGACCACGCGATTTGGAAGCTCGCCTAAAACGAGGCACAAAATGGCGAATAAAAGGAGGAAGCTGATAATGGCAATAACCACACGCATGACGATAACCGCAAGATTAAGAAAGAACATCGTGACCACTTCCACAAGCGGAGTCCCGCCAAGAAGTACCGCGAAAGTAACAAGCGCGCCAATGATGCTAAAGCCTTGTTTCATCGGCTTCGATCGGATTTTGCTAATGATAGTGAGGACGAGTCCAGAAGCGTAACTAGTAACGTTCATGAGTAAGTTCAAAGCGAACGCATAGAATAAAGGCATGAGGTACCCAGCCAATTTCGTGACATTCTCTTCTCGATTCACGCTTCTTATAAGCAACTTATTAAGCAAAGGAGGGAAGCGGAACAAGAAAACGACATATAAGACAAGCACGACTAGGTAAGTGATCCCAAAAATCACGAGTTTCACATTCTTGTATCGATAGCCAATCGACGGACAGCATCCTTGGAAAATGGCGTAAAGGAACCCGAAAAGGAACGGAATGAGAATCGCAAGAGACATGCTTGCGATTTCTAGCGCCGTTGCATCCCCAGTGAAATTCCCACCGAATAAGATTTTGATATAATCCATTTTAAGGCGTTCAATACTATAAGGGCCACCTGAGCCGATGACTCCATCATCGACATTCATGACGACATACATGAGTGCGGTCAAAGCGAAATAAATGACGATCATGCCGATAAAAACGCCTGTAATCGCCTTATTGGGCAGAATCCTCTTTCTAGCACTCTCTTCCCCATATCGCTCTTTAGCTCTTTTTGAATCTTCGTTGAGCGCGGCTTTCCCGCCGAAAAAATCAAGTAAGCCAATAGGCAAAGAAACTAGGCCGCAAATCATCGTAACGACCGCCGCCCCTCTTTTGCGCAACATTGAGACGCAAAAAGAATTGATAATCGCGGTGAAAATCATTGTGAAAGCAACAATGGAAAAACCAATGATAGCAACGTATTCCCCTTTCGCGTCAGGATGATAGTACCATCGACACTTCATCCGGATATTTAACGACAAATTCGTTATAGGCTAAAACAACGAAAACGGCGAGAACGATGCCGAAAACAGACGAATCGTTGAACCGATGATAATAAGGCTTTTTGCTTTCTTCATGAGATTCTCCAACACTTTTGCCGTACGAATATGCCTTTACGGAACAATATTTGTAATTTGGTATTCTTTTAAGCGATAAACTATTTTCTATCGCATAGTCAGTCTATTGCGTTCGGTGACATTTGTCATCTTCATGTCACATTTTGTTTACTATTTTCGATTTCTCTTTTGCCTTTATGTAACACTTTCAATAATGAAAAGGGCATTTTATCAATGAGCCTCCACTACATTCTTTGAATCGATGAATCGTTGCTATATCACTTCATCCGTTTACTTGCCTTTCTTCAATGATGGCTCATTTCCTTGGACGAATCCCACTGCCATCGCAACGCATTTCCTTTCAAAAAGTGATTCATATGGCGAACGAATTCATGCATTATAATCATTAGTTACATTCATGATATGTTTGAAGATCTTTTCCAAAATAAAAAAGTAATCCCAGAGAAATTAGAGTCTTATGGATTTTATAAAGACAATGGCGTCTATAAATACGCCACCACAATTCTCGATGGTGAATTTCGCTTAGAGATAATCGTTTCCGAAGATTCTTTGCCAGAAATCAAATTGACGGAAAGAGAAAGCGATGAGGAGTATGTTCTTTACAAAACAAATTTTGTTGGGAAGTATGTCGAAACTGTTCGAAACGCAATAAAAATCATTTTGCTAGATATTGAGCAAAAATGTTATGAAATGGTGGCATTTAAGGCAAAGCAGTCAAGCCTATTGATAACCTATATTCGTGAAAAATACGGCGATGAGCTTGAGTATTTATGGGAAAAATTCCCCAATAATGCGATATGGCGAAGAAAAGACAATCATAAGTGGTATGCCGCCTTGCTTACCCTATCACGACGAAAACTCGGTATGCCCTCCGATGAAACAATCGAAATCATCGATTTACGTGGCAATCCCCATGAAGTTGAGCAATCAATTGATAACAAATTTTATTTCCCTGCTTGGCATATGAACAAAAAGCATTGGTACACGATTGTTTTAGATGGCTCTGTTTCCATGATTGAAATATGCCAAAGAGTTGATGAAAGCGTCTCCTTAGCAAAATAAAAACCCGTTTCCTCATTCTCGGAAAAGAATGAAAGAGTGTTTTCATGTTTGATGCAATTTTTGCACATGCGCGTCTCCTGGGAGCACTTCAATGCCATTCGCCGACTGATAAACGCCCTCCAAAATACGCTTCGCAAAACGATGTTCCTTCTCAGGGTAAAAATAAACGTTCCTTTGCTTTTACTCTAGAACTAGTTTTATATAAAAATCCTCCATTCACCCTGCCCTATTTGGGCAAAATTTTGGGGGACATTTCATCTTAATGGCAGGAGCAGAAGGAATCGAACCCTCATCAACGGTTTTGGAGACCGCTGTTCTACCACTGAACCATGCTCCTAGCGCTCGTTATTATAGTGAAACGAGAACCATCGCGCAAGAAAAGACGCAATAAAGAAAGAAAAACATCAGGCAATGCTCGGTCTTTTGCATTCAATTGCCGCGAGCGATTTTGCTCACAAGTCCCATATCGACTTTCCCGGCATAGTTCGTTTTAAAATGTTTCATAACGGAGGGAAGCGTTTTATCAGGGAGAGTGCCAATGATTTTGCGAATCTCCTCTTCGCTCATTTGTTTTGGGACAAAAGGAACGAGCGCATGTTTTTGGGCATCGATAGCGGCGGCTTGCTCGTTACGACCCGCTTTTAAATAACCCTCTTTTTCTTCGTCGAGCTCTTTGTCAAGCTTTTGAATCATATGGATCATTTCCGCGTCAGTCACTTCTTTTCCTGCCGCGCTGGTCTTAAGTTCTGTGTAACGAGAAATCAAAATAGAATAGACGCTTCTACGCTCAGCATCATGTGCCTTCATCGCCTCAATGTTTGCTTTTTTGATGTCATCAATAATCATATTTTTCACCTCAAGCGTTGTTTATTTTAACGCATTTTCTATTCAAACTCTTCATTCTCGTCTAGAAGTTTTTCCTTAAGCATCCTCTTTTCATGCTTTTGGAAGGCAATTTCTTCCCGTACGTTACGTAACGCGTAGAACAAAGGCATAATCTCCAATCGACCTAAAATCATGCCTGCACTTAGCGTCCACAAAGCGATTGGATATTCGGCTGGGTGCCTTAATCCATACGAGACAAAATCAGTCGCGGCCAAGCCTGTGTTGCTCATGCCGCTAGCGACATCAAACGCCGCTTCTTCCGCATCGAATTCGGGGAGGAATATGAGAATGAGAACGGATAGACCAAAAACGATAAGGAAAAGCAAGCTATAGTTATGCGCTTCTTTTACCGTATCGTCCCCTAAAGGCGATAATTTTCCGTATCGATATGTCGTGCGAGGATTTATTTGATGGGAGGGTGTGAATCGATATTTCAATGAATACCATAAGTCTTTCATGCAAAGGCAAACGCGGTACTGCTTGATGCCACCCCCGCAGCTTCCAGCACCTCCACCGATCAGCATCAATACCGTGCAAGTCCATAAAAGCGGTTTCCCCAAATTCAGCATGCCTTGTAATGACGTATTCGCAAAGCCAGAAGTTGTCGCACTAGCAATCACGTAGAACACGGATTCGCGAATCCCTTGTCCAAAAGAAGAAAAGAAGTCGCCACCATTGATGTTCATTAGGTTCATCGTACCCGAAACGGACATGACGATGGAAGCGAAAAGCATCGAACAAAAAGCGAAGCGAACTTCATCGTCTTTCGCGAATTTTTTCCATTTGAAGCGAAGCAAAAACGTATGGAGCAAGAAGGAGATCCCCGACATTATGACAAGGGCCATCAAGATGATTTCAATCGCGATCGAATTCGCTGGCAAAACTCCGTTTCCAGAACTATTTCTGAAATAGGCCACAGAAGAAGAATGGGTAGACATGCCTCCGCCACTTAAGGCACACATGGAATGATTCACCGCATCAAACAAATCCATCCCAGCAAGCCACAAAGCAAGACTACCTAGAGCCGTATACCCGAAATAGATTCCGAAAATGAGGCGGGCGCTTTTGGCAATGGAAGGAAGAAGTTTATCGCTATGACCTTCGCTCATATATAATGAAGTGGAACTCGATCCGAGTACCGATTCCAAAAGCAAAACAAGGCCCACGCCACCGATAAATTGCATCAAAGAGCGGTGAAAACAGAAGACATGGGGAGCAAAGGCGTTTGGCGTATCCACATAATCCTTGAAGACGGTAAGACCCGTTGTGCTAAAAGCGCTCGCGGACTCAAAAACGGATTCGCTGAAATTCATTTTCATTAAGCCGAAACAATTCCCTAAGAAAAAAGGAAGCGCGCCCGCCAAAACGGCCATAATCCAAGCAAGCAATAAAAGCTGGCTGTTCTCAAAGCGTGCAAATCTCGCTCTTTTGCGGTGAAAAAGAAGCAAAAAATAAAGCAATGCCCCGATTGCGACGTAGCCTAAAGAAGGGATGGCAAATAAATACCAACAGCCACTTTCATTCGGGTAAAACGCAAGCATAAGTAAAGGCACGAGATTTAAGGCGCCAATCAAAAAAAGAAAGACGCCTAAATAGCCAAAAATCAATTGAAAACCGCGTACTTCTTTCTTCGCTTTATCCATGATTATTTCACTCATCGATTCTTTTTCAGTTTATCCTTCAAGGTTGCTTTCTTTGGTTCCGTATCCTCTATTTTATCTTCTATTGCATTTTCTTTCGAGTCGACGGCTACTTCTTTCTTCGTAAGACGATTCCTTGTCACTTTTTCTTTCTCTTCTTGGAGGAAAGAAAGAATCCGCTTATGGTTTTCAGGCGCGGTGACAATCATAAGAACATCTTTCGGCTTTAAAACAATTTGACCATTTGGAATGAGAATCTGGAAGTTACGATAAATCGCGGCAATTGAAGCGTATTTTGGGAAGTCGATATCCATAATGCGCTGATTGGCGATTTTGAAACGAGAAAGGACCACCGCTTCAATGACATTGACTTTATTGTTATCAAGGGAAAGCGTTTTGATGAGTGATTCCATTGAAGACTCACTTTGAATGGATTGTGCAAGAAGATAGGTGCTACTAATAACGGAATCAATGCCTAATTTTTTGAACAAATCAACATTGCGTGGATCGTTTACGACGCAGATTACTTTTTTGACGTTGAACATTTTTTTCGCCAAAATGCAAGCCGCGTAATTATCGGTATCCTTTTCACATAGAGAAACGAAAACATCCGCATCTTTAGCACCCGCTTCCTCTAATACGTATTGGCGGAAAGGTGAACCGACATAAACGGAAACATGTTCTTTCTTGACAAGTTCATCCGCCTTCGCACGATTGCTATTGATGACAACGAGATCGTTCTTGCGGCTTTTAAACATCTGAATGATATAGGAGGCGCTATTGCCACCATTGGCAATCACGATTTTCATGAATCCTTCCTCCCACTCGATAATGCTTGGTATTTCTTTAAAGATAGTTCGAAAGGATAAATCGCTTTGATATTCATCCCTTTCACAAGACTAGCGAAATTCGGGTCATTGAAACGGACGAAAATCTCAGGAACTCCGTAAATGGAAGCGGCAACATGGGAAAGAAAAAGATTCACATTATCGTTACCTGTAGCAATCACGAGACGATAAGCGTCTTTGATATAGCCTTCTTCCTCTAAAGAAGAAATATCGGTCGCATCACAAGTAACCGTATATCCGCTATAGTCATCATTTAGTCGATCGAAACTCGAAGAATCGCTATCGACAATAACGACATTGTCGCCATCCGCGCTGCTTTCGTTTGCGATTCGCGCTCCGAAGCGCCCACATCCAATAACCACGATTTTATTTCTCATACGAAAGCAAGATACTCCAAGCGAAAGGAAACTTCAATCATTGCAGAGCACGGGGAGCTTATCCCCTGGATGAAGATTTCTAACGATTTCGACGCTTGGTAAAGAGGAAGTGATTTCTTTGTATTTCCGAAGTGTCTTTTTCTTACTTAAATTTTTCCATCCGTTTTTTGCGAATTCGTCTAAGCAATAATCGACATATTTTCTTGTCGCTTCCGTCATATAGAAGTTTGGTGAGTGGAGCCTGAAATAAGCGATTGTCATCGACGGAGAATAGCTTTTGCCCGCGTAAACCATCGAAGCGCTGAGCATATCACAAACGTATTCAGTAGCCCATTTATAAGGCATCGTTTTTACAAACATATAACCATTGAAGAAATCAGTCCAATATTCCCAATGATGGGGATTATGACGAACATGGTGCTGACAGATGGAAGAGAAATAATTCTCATGGCAACGCTGCGTGTAAATGGGCGAAGAAGTTCCTTGATAGTATTTGGCGCTCGGGAAAAATTCCTTCGGTGATAATTTGGTCAAATCGTGATGAAGCGCGAAAAAGAAAATACCCATATGCATCGCGTTAGCCAAGACCCGATGGCGATGTTTAGTGATGAGACGAAGATGTTTGAAAATGTGATAGGTACTCATTGTAGCAACAAGGATAATACTTTTCCGATATCGTCGTGAATGACTTCATCGAAAAAAGAATCAAGAGGCGTACATTCTTGATTGATGATAATTTTCTTTCTCCCTCCAAAATAATAAATTAAGCCCGCGGCAGGATATACGTTAAGCGAAGTTCCGCCAACAATAAGCAAATCGCTGAAACGAAGCGCGTTGATCGCTCCTTCCATTAGTTTCTCGTCGAGTGGTTCTTCATAAAGGACGACATCCGGTTTCAAAATACCTCCGCATTCGCAGTGTGGCACGCCACGCATCGATAGTTTCTCAAGTGGATAAAACTTGCGGCAATTCACGCAACAATAACGTTTAACCGAACCATGGAGTTCATAGACGCGTTTACTTCCAGCCATAAAGTGAAGCCCATCGATATTTTGGGTGAGTATTTCAATATGGCCTCCTTTTTTCTCATAATTGGCAAGGGCAATATGAGCAAGATTCGGCTTCGCTTTTTCATTCACCATCGTGCTCCAATAAAAATCATAGAAAATATCTGGATGAGCGAAAAAATAGGAGTGAGATAGCATCGTTTCGTAGGGCACTCCATACTTTTGCTGCATCCGATAAATCCCCTCTTTTCCGCGAAAATCAGGGATGCCTGAAGCGGTGCTTACCCCCGCTCCACCAAGGAAAACGATGCGTGTATCTTTATTGATCCAGCTTTTTATGCGCTGAATTTGTGTTTCTCTTTCGTCTTTCATTGTCTCTATTTTAGCATCCTTCAGCTAACAAAGTGGGGCGTTTTTGTTTATCATTGCGGTAATTCAATTTAAAATATTTAGCGCATGGTAAGGAGGGTTATCCTATGCATAACGAAATAAAAATCAAAGAAAGGCTCTATTATGTGGGCGCAAGTGACCGTAGACTTAGCTTATTCGAGAATGTCTATCCATTGGATAATGGAGTTAGTTACAACAGCTTTCTTTATTTAGACGAAAAGACATGTTTGCTCGACACCGTCGATAAAAGCGTGAGCGATATCTTTTATGACAATATCGCTTATTTGCTCGGCGAGCGAAAGCTCGATTATCTCATTGTCAATCACATGGAGCCAGATCACGCCGCGAATATTGGCGAGCTTCTTCTCCGCCATCCTGAAACCACCATCGTTTTAAGCGCGATGGCGAAAAAATTCCTCTTGAACTTCTTCCCAAAAATCGTGGCGAAGTTCCTCGTCGTCAAAGAAGGAGATACCTTGTCGATTGGAACCCATCGTTTCCACTTTGTGAACGCGCCGATGGTTCATTGGCCAGAAGTAATATTCACCTATGAAGAGACCGATAAAATCCTCTATAGCGCAGATGCGTTTGGCACATTTGGCGCTTTAACGGGGAATTTATTCGCGGACATGAGCAAATACAAAGAGGAGCATCTAGCGGAAAGTCGCCGCTATTACAGCAATATCGTTGGTAAATATGGCGTTCAAGTGAATGCCGTTCTCCAAAAAGCAGCCGCTCTTGATATTGCAATCATCGCTCCGCTTCACGGACCGCTTCTCAAAGGAAATTTGAATCTTATCTTAAACGCATATACAAAATGGGCCTCTTATCTCCCTGAAGAAGAAGACTCTGTGATGATTGCCTATAGCTCAATCTACGGAAACACCGCTAATGCGGCGGATATTCTAGCCAGTCAACTCGCAAAAAGAAGAATTAAGAATATCGTCGTTTACGATGTGAGCAAAACGGACCGCAGTTTTCTCATCGCAGAAGCTTTTCGCATCCATACCCTTGTATTGGCGGCGAACACCTATAACGCAGGTGTCTTCGTCAAAATGGAGGATTTCCTCCACGACTTAGTAGAGCATAACTATCAAAACCGCACCATCACTTTGCTTGAAAACGGCTCTTGGGCCCCAGCAGCGAAAACAAGCATGCTGAAAATACTTTCCCCGCTAAAAAATATTCATTATCTTGAGCCTTCCTTAACTATCACCTCCACTTTAAAAGAAGAGCAGCTCGTTTCTTTGGATAACATCGCTTCCGCCATTCAGCTTGACATGCAAAAAGAAGAACCCGTTGAGGCAGATACTCCTTTCGATAAAAAAGCGAATTTCAAGCTGTCTTATGGCTTATATCTTCTCTTCACGAGAGGACATGAAGGCAAAGATAACGCTTCAGTTAATAACTCCTTCTTCCAAATCAGCGATTCGCCAAAACTATACGCAATTAGTGTGAATCGCTCTAGCTTATCCGCCTCAACCATTTTGGAAACAGGCCTCTTCAATGTTTCTACGCTCACGGAAGAAACAGAATTCTCTCTTATTAAGAGATTTGGCTTCCAAAGTGGGAGAAACGTCGACAAAATGGTCGGTTTTGAAAGTCATTTGGTTCGTGCAAATAACGGAATTCTTCGTTTACTCGACACTTCAAACGCTTTCTTCTCTTTGAAAGTGAAGCAAACAATCGATTGTGGGGATCATATTCTCTTTCTCGCTGAGCCCACGGAAAGCAAAGCGCTCAGTGGCGAAAGAAGTCTCACTTACGAAGCTTATTTCCGCCTTATAAAGCCAGTTTCCCCGACTACACCAAATGGTCACAAAGAAAAGAAAACGGCGTGGCGATGCAAAATTTGCGGCTATACCTATGTTGGGGAAACGCTTCCGCCTGATTTTGTTTGCCCTCTATGTAAACACCCTGCCTCTGATTTTGAGAAAATCGAGATTTAGTCCTCCCTCCCACCATTAAGGGAGAAGGATACTAGTAAATGCGTGGAAAAAGACGCTCCTAAATAACGTCGAATTCCTCGCCATTTGCCTTTTTCTTCAGCGCGAAAGAACGCGAGTCTTTTTTGCTTCTTCGCTTCGATTCATTTTTTGTACTTTCTTTTTATTAATCCAATCTAAACAGTCGGCGTAGGCTATTGCGGACAGATTGTTCTTTTTAGTCGTTTTACTAGCAAGCCTACAAAAAGAGAGTAGACTCTCCTTTTGTTATGAACAAAATTTTTAAAAAATTCTCCAAAGAAAACGACTTAACAGATGGCAATCTATTCTTCAAAATCCCTTTATTCGCTTTGCCTCTAGCTCTAACGACAATCTTTCAGCTTTTATATACGACGGTTGATTTATTGACTGTCACTTATTTTGGTGGCGGCACTCTTTCGATGACGGCAATCGGTAGCAATAGCGTGCTCATTAACCTCATCATCACGGTTTTCACATCGATTCCATTAGGGGCGAATGTCGCGATGGGAAATGCAAAGGGAGCCAAAAACAAAGAAAGGGCGGAACGTATTTTAAACACCTCCCTTATTGTCGGACTATCAAGCGGTATTTTAGTCGGCGTTTTCGGTTTTTTTCTAAGTCCTTATTTCCTTGAATGGATGGGAACCCCTTCCACAATCATTGATAAATCAACCGACTATCTTCGTATCTATTTCGTCGGTCTCCCGTTTTTGATGATTTATAACTATGGCTCGCAAATTTTGCGTGCCCTTGGAGACTCAAAACGCCCTTTCTATATTTTGACGATTTCCGGTTTAATCAATATCGCCTTCGATTTCCTTTTCGTTATCGTCTTTAAGCTCGATGTGAAAGGCGTTGCTTGGGCGACGGTATTGAGCGAATTCGTAAGCGCGCTTCTTGTTGTTTTGTGGCTTACTTTCTATAAAAAAGGATTCGTGTATATCAACTGGAAGAAAATGAAAATCGATTCCTTAGCGTTAAAAGAAATTCTTGTCATTGGATTGCCTGCAGGAATCCAGGGACTCGCTTTTTCGATTCCAAACGTCATGATTCAATCTTCACTTTATTCCATCACGGATTATGTAGTCGATGGAAACACGATTGGCATTAATGAAATTATTTCTGGTTCCAGCGCAAGTGCGCAAGTCGAAGGCTATGTCTTTGCCTTGCTAGACGCTTTCAGTGCCACAACCGTTGCATTCGTGGGTCAAAATTACGGAGCGAAGAAAATCATCGACAATATTCGAAAATCATTCTGGTATGCGATGATTTGGCAAACAATCGCGTGGGGCGTATGTGCGATTGTCTCTGGTTTCTTCCCAAAAGAGCTCTTAAGCATTTTCATGATCGATGATGAAGGCGTGAATTTGAATAACGCTTTACTCGCTGGTCAAGAGCGTCTTTACATCATGGTCTTCACTTATTGCTTAGATGGAATTATGGGTATATGCTCGAGCTATTTGAGGGGAATGCGCCACAGCACTTCTCCTGCGATTATCACACTTATCGGCTGCACCGGAATGCGAATTCTATTTATTTATACTTTATTCACGCTTCCTTACTTCCACACAATTTTCTGGCTTTATGCCGCATTCCCAATCAGTTGGACCATCGTCGATATTGTCTATATACCTACGATTTTAGTAACTGAAAAGAAAGTATTTTCTCTTCTCGGAGGAGAAACGAAAACGATGGCTCAAGAGACAAAGAATTAAGCGTTTCTTCGCTTCTTCAAGAAACTAATCAAGACATAGGCACCAACCAATAATAAAGTGCCCAAGCAAACTACTAAATACATTGTCCCAATGGAAACGGGATGAGAAAAGAAACTGATATTGCAGTCCACGCTAGCTTTAATTCCATCAATGACTGCCGTTGGGAAAGATTGATTTTCCATTTCACGAAATACCCCTGCCATTGCATGATTTCTTAATAAAGAAGTGCCATACGTTCCAGGTAGGAACATCAAAGCGTTTCTAAGCCCTTCGCCAAATTGCGATAGAGGCATATAGGCACCACAAATAAATCCGTATCCAGCCGAAATCACCGTTCCGAAAGCAGAAACCTGCCCTTGTGTCTTTAGGAACGAATTGATAATCGAAGAAAAAGCGGAGCCAAATGTAGTAAGAATAAATACGTCAAGAATCAAAAGGAACACATCGCCCACGCTCATATACCAACCCGTGAAAGCGACGTAGCATAAGGAGGCAAGCAAAGCAAGATAAGTGACAATCAGCGTCGTAATCAAAGTGGAGACAAAATAGGCAAGAGCAATCGTCGTTTTCCTAACGGGGCTAACGGCGAAGTCATTGATCGTGTTTTTGACACGGTCATCCGCCATTAACGTATTGGAGCAAAAGGCGACTGTGATGCAGCAAACCGCAAGCAAAGAGGAAATGAGCTCCCCGCTGACCGTCCCGTTAATGAGTTTTTCCGAAACTTCGAACCCTTGAGGGAGATTGCTTTTAAAGCTGTCGCGATAAACCGTAGCCAAGAAGGTAGAATAAAGAATCAAGAGAATAATCGGTGTAATCAAAGAAGTAAAAAACATTCCTTTGTCTTTAAAGAAGACTTTCACATTTCGTTTTACGAGTGCAATAAATGCTTTCATTCGTTAGCCCCTCCTTCTAATTTCTTTCCTGTCGCAGAGAGAAAAACGTCATCCATTTTCCCTTTCGTAATCTCAAAATCCGTGAATAAGTTCGGATGAGCAATAATCAAATCACGTGCCTCGGTTGTGTTTTTCACCTCAATGCGGAAACCATCTCGAACGGTTTCATATGAGTAACCAAGGGCCTTAACTTTCTTTTCATCGACGTGATAAGCGACGATAAAATCGCCAGTATAACGATTCTTTAAGTCAAGAGGTGTGCCTTCGGCAACGATTTTACCTGCATCCAAGATAACGACGTAATCCGCATCAGCAGTTTCTTCCATATAGTGGGTCGTAAGGAAAACGGTCATCCCTTTTTCTTTGCGGTAATTTTCAATGACGTTCCACAAGGTTTTTCTCGTTTGTGGGTCAAGACCTGTCGTTGGTTCATCTAAAATAAGGATCTTTGGATCATGAAGCAAGGCACGGGCAACGTCGATTCTACGTCTTTGCCCCCCAGATAATTTTCCAACACTTCGTTTGTACAAATCTTTGAAATCGAGAAGCGTTGCAAGCTCATCCACTTTTGTTTTGAATTCTTTGCCCGTGATTCCGTATAAACCAGCGCGTGAAGAAAGGTTGTCCATGACGGACAACGCGCTATCAAGAACAGAATTTTGGAAAACGACACCAAGTTCTCTACTGATTGATGAGAAATCCTTATCGATGTCCTTTCCATCGATGATCACGGTCCCTTTGTCTTTGCTTTGCATTCCCGCCATGATAGAGATGGTAGTACTTTTTCCAGCACCATTAACACCAAGGAAAGCAAATAGTTCCCCTTGTTTCACATGAAAGGAAAGGTCATTGACCGCGTGAACATCCTTGAACGACTTATCTAAATTCTGGATGTCGATAATGTATTCCATATTTGCTCCTTTTCTTCTTTATGTAGTCCTCTTCGAGACGAGGAATGAATCCTTCAATCTTCGTATGATATTGGAAGAATGAAGTAATAATCTGCTTCAATAAATAGAACGTTTTTACTAAATTTAGGCACAGAAACCTTCCATTGCCTTTTCTTCATGCGGAGGTCAATACCTTATAGGCAACTTCTCTTTTTATCTTTTCCTAGGCACAAAGCAAGACGTATCATACCATAAGTAGACACATTAAGAAAAAGTATTTCTATCTTCTTAATTCTAATGAAATTTCGCAATGACTTTTTCGTCCGTCAATAGGCGCATCATATCTTTATCATTTTTTGCGATAACATAATCCAAGACTCTAAGCTTATGATTGATGAGGCTTTCTTTATAAAATACCTCCGCAAGAGAACAAGCAATCGCTGCGTTCGTATCGCAATCTCCACCGCTAGAAACGCTTGCCCTTAAGCATTCATCGAAAGAATTCGTCAAAAAGAAGAAAGACAATGCTTGTGGCATGTTCTTCATGCAACTTGCGTCGACGCAGCTAGAGAAATGGTTGTCCTCCCTAATGGCTTCTAGCGAAGCAAATAAGCGATATTCTCTTGATGCAATTTCTTTTAGTTGACGTTTATCCGCGCCATGGCGTGCGAAATAAATAAGGCGCGATAAAAGAATGGCCGCTCGATAAGATTCAGGATGGTCGTGGCTTATGCGAGTAATGCGCAGCGATAAATCAATGGCTTCTTTTTCATTCTTTGCGAAATGTCCAACAGGGGAAATGCGCATCGGAGCTCCATCGCCATAGCTGTCATTCCGAGTAGAGACTCCGCAAAGAAAACGCCGAAAATTATCACCATATCCTGCAAACGGATTCTTCGCATACCATTTTTTGAAAAAGAAAAGAACATCATCGTCGGTAAAAGTCTCACCTTTATCCGTTAGCAAATCCATGACCGCAAAAGTCATCATCGAGTCGTCCGTCAAACGACATTTTTTATTATCAAAAGAGAAAGAAAAATCGCCACTATAATGGAATTCGAAAACCGATCCTTGGTAATCGCCGATAAAAGCACCCATAAATGCTGTTTTTTGATTATACATACGACTGCGATTATACCAAAATTTCTTCAGGGATTGTTTCGACACATATGAATTCATAGGAAGAATTTAAAATGCCCCATTTCGTGTCCTTCAAATTCGTTTAAACAACAATAGTCTTTGCCAAACACAGCATTTCATTTCCCGCTTTTAGTTTCAGAATTACGCCTTATTAAGTATTCTCTTGTGATCATAAAAAAGCTCAGGCAAAAGAGATTGGCTCGATACAAACACGTGGATATCTACGATGGTGATGAGGCAACGATTAGCCTCAATCTTATGGGAGATGAGGAAATAAGCCATCAAAAAAACGCTCCACGAAAGGAGCGTTCGTATGATTCGTTTGGTGACCCGTATGCGATTCGAACGCATGAATGTATCCGTGAAAGGGATATGAGTTAAGCCGCTTCTCCAACGGGCCAAGATTTGGCGCTCAGCACAGGGCTCGAACCTGCAACCGATCGGTTAACAGCCGATTGCTCTGCCATTGAGCTAGCTGAGCGCGTTTATCGATACGCTATAAAAGCGCAAGGACAATCATAATGATTGATGCAATTCTTTGCAAGGCATTTTTATGCGATTATGCAATAAATCGGTTATTTATCCTCGCTTGTTTTCTTCTCGATTGCTTGGAACAAATCGCCCACAGTTTTAAAACCGGAAAGTTCATCGGTCTCAAATTGGATATGATAGCGGTCTTCCAAATCAAGACAAAGTTCGACAACGTCTAAGCTATCCAGCCCCAAGTCCTTCAAAGACATGTTGTCGTCGATATTATCTTTGTGAATGCGTTCCGCAAAATTCTTTCTTATTTCATCAATTTTCGTGGTCATGTTTTCTACCTCGCCGATATTATAGGAAGAACGAGTACTTTCTTCAATCAAGGAAAAAAGGCTCTTATAGAGCCTCTTTCCATCAGATGGAACCGATGACGGAATTGAATTGTGAGGAAACGGCATTCACTTCATTCGTGAACATTGTTTTCATTGCGACGCTTATCGCCGCGAAAACAACAATTACGAGCACCATTCCGAGCAATTGTCCTTTAAATTCTGACATTGAACCTCCTTTCTTTATGGATTTAGATAGCCAACAACCGTGCTTCTTGTGAGTGAAACCTCCATAGGCTGCTCACTCATAATAAGGGGTTGATAACTTTTATAGATACGAAAGCGAAACACTTCTCCAAATCCGACTACGCAATCGCCGATGGCTTCAATATTAGCGCCACTACAAGCATTCACGACATAAGTGCGAATCTCATCCGTGATCATTCCTTCCGAAGCAATCTGCGTAGCGACATTGACGGAAATGGAATCCAACGTTGTGTAAAGCATTGAAAGAATGGAAAGATCGCCAGAATAAGCAATGATTTGCATCAAAAAGAACAGTGATAAAATGAAAGACAATTTATTGGCCATTCACGATACCCCCTATCGCGTTCATGATACCGATAGTTATCATAATCATCGTAACCGCGCTTCCAACAAGCGGGAAGAAGTGAAGATTTGCTAAAGAGGTAAGTCTTTTTTCTCTCATCATCTTTTTCTCTTCTTTGGAAAAGGTAGAAAAAAGTGTTGAGAATTGTCTTAGGTATGCATCGTTTTCTCCTTGCTCCACAAGCAAATAAATACTAATCATGACCTCTTTGATAGCGAGCGAAGAGAAATGACTGGCAAAGTGAACATAAGGCTCAACCGTTTTATCTTGGTCAATCTCTTCGATTAGGGTTCTTAGTTTTTCTGCCATGGATTCACTCGCATAAGAAAGCAGTTGATGCAGAGCGCTATAAACAGGGATTCGGTTCCTTAAAAAGATTTCAAAAAAACTAAAAATATGGACGAATTCTTTCTCTAAGGCAATTTCTTCTCTCTTTTTCGAATCAGCAATGTATTGAAAGACGACATAATCAAAGATAACCGCTCCAAAAAAGGGAAAAATGCAAATCATCGCCTGCGCTCTTTTTAGTAAAAAGAAAACACCGATGCCAATGAGCAATAGATTTCCGAAAAACAGCGAAGGAAGATATCGTTTAATATTTTCTTTTTGTTCTTTAAGTTTCACCACAAATGGCACTTTTTTCATACTTTTTTCCTCCTGAAAAAGGAGATTTTTTCTCCCGTATATATGAGCGAAAAGAAAATGATGCTCACAAGTAAAACGAGAAAATAGGAAGCAGCGACTATTAAAAATGCGTTGGAACGAATCATGTATGGAAACAAGCTTTTGAGCCCGATTCTAATAAATGTGAGAATGAAGCAAGATAAGCCCCATAGGGAGAAAAATTCGAACAGCTTTTTCGTGCTTTCCTGATGCAAGGCATTCGCATTTTCCATTTCTAAACTCATCTCTTTTAAAAGGGGATCAGCAACTTTTAAGAAATCGCCCCCTTCTTCTTCGTATAGGGAAAAAAGCGAAACGAAAACGGAATAAAACGAAGTGGAAAAGTAATCGTCCAAATAGCGAACTCTTTCTAAAATGGACAAATCAGAAGTACGTTCAATGATACTTTTAAAGAGCCGATTCTCATTTCCATCCACGCCTCGCGAAAAGGCATCGTTCACACTTTTTGTGCTTGATAAAGTGATGGAAAAGCGATGAACGAATTGATAGGCTTCCTGGCGTTTTCTATTTTTGTTCTCTCGTTTCTTATAAAGCGGAGAAACGCAAAAAACTAGTATCAAAAGATATATCAAAAATATACCTAACGTCAAATAATAATTTGAAGTAAGAAATAGAGACAGCAATGCAGCGATTGTTGCAATAGAAAGGGCGTAGATTTCAAATTTGAAGCGCGTCATCGATTTCTCCTTTCTTATATAGATACTGGAGTTTCTTACTCTTTCGATTCATACGGGCAACGCTATCGATATAACGATTCACCCTTCCTTCTTTCACCGTTCGCCCCATATAAATAAAAAGAGAGAAATGAGATACGATGTCTTCTTTGACTTCCTCTTTGATGGATCTTTTCTCGCTCATAAGAACGAGTCGTGCCATGCGGTCAATCATCGTATCAATCCCTTGGGCATGAATGGTCGTAATAATTGGATGTCCACCCATGGCACTATTGAGTGCATATTCAAATTCCGCGCCCCTGCTTTCCGCTAGAATTACATAATCCGGATTCGAACGAAGCGAGTTTCGTAGCAATGATGCGAATCCACCATTCTCAAGGTTCTCATTGCTCACCCATGTCGTTTGGTCGATTCTCTCATTTCGAATCAAATCCAATTCTTGGACGTTATCAATTACAATCACTCTCGTTGCGTCTTCTAGATGAAGCAATAGCCATTTCTGGAGTTCTGTTTTGCCACTTCCCGTAATTCCCCCAATGACGATACTTTCTTTTTCTTTTAAGGAATGAAGCAGCAACTCCTTCATTCCTTTCGGAAAGAACGAATCGTCTATTCGCGAATCTTCGCTTGCGATTCTTAAGGAAAATGAATACGTTTTTTGACCGCGAAAACGCACGAGATTCGAATAGACGGCATTGATCCTATAACGAGAGAAGCTCACGTCCAAAATTGGATTAGAAAAGGAAAACTGCCGTTCGCACAAGTTGGCGATTTGTTTCAAAAAGTCGCCAACTTCTTTCGGCGTTTTTGATAAGCCGCTTTTCTTTCTCCCTTCTAGATTATCCATGTAAAAGAAAGAGTCACCATTATAGGAAATATCCGTTATTTCTTCTTTCGTGAGCAACTCTTTTAAAAAAGAGCCTTCCAAATATTCTTTTGCATTAAGCGCCATGATTCATCCCCGGCCGAATGTAAAACTGAGCCACTTTAGAAAAAGTGAAGAAAGGGCCTACCTTGCTTGAAAAGGAGAGCTTGAACTCGCTGATTGTTTCACTAGGGATGTAATTCGAATAATCGAGTTCGTAGGTATAATCGTAGTCACGCAAGTTTTCCGCGAAATACAATTCCGTTTTCTCCGCAAGAAGCTCTTTGGAAAAATAAGGATAAATCCGCTTTCCGTCCTCATCGAAATTGATTGTCGCGACTTCCGGAATGCTTTTCCCAAAAGCGTAAAACGTGCGTGTGACCTTACTATAAGAAAAAGAAAGTTGAGACATCGACACACTAGAAAACAAAACCAAAATATAGAGAAATAACTCACTCATAAAGTACCCCCACGCAATAATCAGAATTCACACAATTTCCGAAAATATTGTTTCCTGAATATAGATTAAAAGACATTTCGAAATGAGGGATGTTATATTCCCTCTCTAGAGCGTTTGTAAAAATCCGCATTGAATACATTTTTTCGTTTTCTCGGTGAGTAGGAAGATATAGTTCCCTTGTGAACGCTTCGTCTTTGCTTGGCGAAATTGCCTTTCTCATTACCCCCGTAAAACGATTCACCACAAATTTTTTCTCTGGCAGAATGAAACGATACTTCCCTTTTTCCATTTCAATAATCTCTAAATAAAATGTTGCTAACCCCCCTCGATAATCCGTTCGGTAAGAATCAGCAAACGGAGCAAATTCTTCCGCCTCTTTCCCAAATAACTGCAAGCGAGGTTGAAGCTTCGATAGCGAAAGTGAAATCGGTGAATTGTCGCTTTCGTTATAAAAGGAAAGATTCAAGGCACTTTGAAAAGGGACAACTCCGTTCTTTTTCTCGATTACAGTGTCATGATTTTGGAGTTCTAATACCGGTCGATAATAATATTGATCTTTGTTTTCGACAAATCGTGCGTACATTGAACCCTTGATTTTGCTTCCGTTTTTAAGCGTCACAATTTTAGAATTCGTAGGAACAAAGGAATCAATTTCCACGAATTTCATCGTGAATCTTCCACTCGGTTTGCCACTCGAATTGTAATAGGAATAGCTAAAGCCAAAGAGAACGTAAAAATGATCCAGGACATATTCTTTCGGAATGCAATAATCATAGACCATTTCCTCACCAGAATAATGACTGGTTCTCGTATACATTTTTTGCCACAATTGAGCACTCAGGTTTTGAAGCGGGTTTTCAGAATATACGGAAACCCAGAAGTCAACCTTCTTATTCGCCGTGAGAGAGCGCATTCGCGCCGTCCCATAATAATCTTTCCCTTTCTCCATCCGTCCAACATTGAATGTTAAAAGACGAAACAGAGATTCATGGGTGTTCGCGCTTAATAAAAGCGGTTCTGTAAGAAGGAAGAGAAAAGCAATCAGTTTATTTTTCATTTGTGTTTAGCCTCTTCACTCATCTATAGACGTTTTTCCCTCTTTTTTGCAAAAATATTTTTCCATTTTCTTTATTCTTTCGTTTTCATCGAAGAAAAAAATATGGTAAATGGTTTTTCCTTACCTCTGATTCTCGAATTCAGGCTATAATACGAAAGATGATTTTATTACTTGGTGCGAGTGCCTCAGGAAAAACCGAAATCGCAAAATATCTCTCTTCCCACTATGGGGTCTCAAAAGCGATCACATCGACAACACGCCTTCCTCGCGAGGGTGAGAAAAACGGCGTTGATTACTTTTTTTATTCCAAAAGTGATTTTGAAGAAAGAATCGGAAAAGGCCTATTTGTGGAACATACCATCTATAATGGCAATTATTATGGAACGGGCATCGACCAAGTGAGTTCCAAAAAATGCATTGTTCTTGATCCTACAGGCATCAAAGCTTTTCAAAAACTGCAGAATCCTTCCGTTGTTTCCTTTTACTTGTCAGCAAGCGAAGACACACGCACCAAGCGAATGAAGGAAAGAGGCGATTCTCTTTCTAACATCCATGCACGCATTCAAAACGATCGTCTTATTTTTGCGATGAATAACATTCCCCCGACCGATTTCACTTTAAAAACAGATGACCGCACAATCGCTTCCTTAGCAAAAGAAATATTTGAAGATTATCAAACAATATTAAAGAAAAAAGGAATTCAAATTTAATTCCTTAATTCTCTTCGCTTTCTTCCACTTTTCGTCTTGGGTGATATATCACTAAGCAACTTTCCACGCGGAATTCATTGACCTTTTTTACGATGATATCCACCTTGCCGATTGTGAGTTTGTCATCCACTTCCGCAAAACGCCCGAGTTTATCATTGATATACCCGCTCAATGTTGTGTAATCATCTTCTAGTTTTTCAGGATCCATGTGGAACGTTTCAAAGAAACGCTCAATATTCATCGAGCCCTTTACCATATATTTATTGCGTGTTCCAGCAACGCGATTGACGTCGATTGATATCGTGTCGTCTTCGTCCCACATCTCTCCGACAAGCTCTTCTAAGATATCTTCAAGCGTCAAAACGCCCTCTGTGCCACCAAACTCGTCTTTCACGATAGCGATATGAATATGTTCTTCTTTCATTAAGGCAAGGACGCTAGATAATTCCATCGTGCGAGGAACAAACAAAGTCGGTAAAAGAATCGATGGAATGGAAGGCTTTTTCCCTTTCACAAGCATGCGCAAAAGCGTCTTCACTTGAAAATAGCCAAGAATGTGGTCCAAATCTCTTTTATACACCACAACACGACTATGCTTAAAGGCGTCTTCTCGTTTCAAGAACTCGCTAAAAGGTTCTTCCACGTCATAGCCAACAATCTTCACACGGGGAGTCATAATGTCATAGGAAGAAGTATCTTTGAAATCGATGGAACGATGAAGCAATTCGCTTTGATCGGCGTCGAAAATGCCTTCATCTTTAATTTCTTTTACCATCGCTTCGAGTTCTTCATCGCTTGCTAAAGGTGTTTCAGCAGGAACTTTTTCGATGATTGGAGAGGCAATTTTACGAGCTAAAAAATCCATCGGGGTAACAAATGGGAAGAAAATGATGTGCGAGATTTTCACAAACGGGGCGAAAACTTTGCTCCACGACAAAGCGTGATTTCCCGCGAAGGCTTTCGGCAAGATTTCACCGAATAATAAAACCAAGATGATTACAGTTCCAGTCGTAATATAGGTGCTGTATTGTTCAACAGGCGTTCCCGCTAAAAGAGAAGCACCGACAATCGAAGCAAGAGAAGAAATAAAAATGCTGAGGAAATCATTTCCAAACAGAATCGTTGCAATAGACGAATCGTAGTTTTTCGCTTGCTCGTAAGCGAGTTTACTGCGCTTGCTTCCTTTTTTCATTTCTTGTTCAAGACGAAGCAAATTCACGCTAGAAAGAGCGGTATCGCTTGCGGCATATAATCCGCATAACGCAATCAGGATGGCGATGATAATGATGTAAACAATATTCATTATTTTTCCCCTTCTAATGCGATTTTTTCGCTAATCGGTCCGACGAGTTCTTCCAAAACGTCCTCCATCGTGACCATGCCAATCAATTCGTCTTTTTTGCGAACTAGGGCAATTTGAGTATGCGTCTCTCGGAAGCCATCCACCAAATCATCAATCTTAACGCTTGGACTCACAAAATAGGGTTTTTCTACATAAGAAAGGATATTCGCTTTCGGATCTTTTAGGTAAGCGGAAAGATATTGCTTAACCAGTAGGACGCCGACAATCTTATCTTTGTCTTCGTAATAAACAGGGATTCTGCTATAAGAAATAGAACAAAGAGTATCAATGAGTTTTGGCGTCGATAGTCCTTTCAAGTCAATCGAAAACATCTTCGCTTTCGGAGTCAATACTTCTTTGACCGCCGTATCGCTAAAATCGATAGAATTCTCAATGATCTCCGTCTCGTTTTTCTCAAGAAGACCGCCTTTCTGATTCTTTTTCAAGATATTGGAGAAATCGTCTTCGCTTAATGAATCACTTCCTTTATTAGGAAAGATTTTGTTGAGCAAAAAAGAAAAACCTCTAAATAAAATAGCCAAAGGAAACACCAAAAAATAAACGACGATAAGCGGATAAACAAAAATCGATGCAAGAGTGTTCGGTATCTTGCTTGCCACTTGCTTCGGCATCGTCTCTCCAAATAAATACACAACAAGAGTGATACAAATGGAAGAAATCAACGAGACGACCCCTGCTTCAAGATGGATAAAATAGAGGAACGTTGACGTGGAAATGACCGAGAGGAGAGTATTCACGATATTATTGCCGATAAGAATCGCAATTAAATTGGTGTTTTTTCTTTCATAAAGCCAAAGCACGAGCTTCGCCGTTTTACTCCCATCGCTTTTTTTGACCTCAAAACGGTATTTGTTGAGTTTATTAAAAGCGGTCTCCGAAGCGCTAAAAAAAGCGCTGAAAGCAAGAAACACGATACCTAATATGAGATAGATATAATACGTGCTCAAGCGAACCACGCTCCTATTCGATAACAATCACTACAATCACTGCTCATTTGCGTCTAGTAGTCTATCACAAAGGAGACAAAAAGAAAGACCCCCATGGAGAGCCATAAGGGGTCAATCGATTTTTAGTCGTCGTCTTTTTCGTCCTTCTTCGCACCGAGCTGTGGGACATAATCCTTCAACTCGCTCGCGTAATTATGAGGGATGATTTTGCCTTGTTCCAAAGAATCTTGCTCGCAAGCGTCAGCGATAAGTTGTTTTGCACGGCGTAAAGACAATGCGCTTTTCACTTTAAAGACGCCTGGAATTTCTTTATAGATGTTTTTCGCCCCAGCATCATGAAGCGGAATCGGGCTATTCTCATAGTCTTTTGGATTGAGGGCCAAATAAAGCTTTAAACCCTTCCCAGCAACTGTAATCTTCACATACGTCTTTGTGTGGAGGCGGAAGGTATCACCACTATTGGAGAGACGACTCTTCAAGCCATAGCTTAAGCACTCCGCCTTCAATTCGTTGTAATTGCTTTGCGTTTCTTTATCGGCGCTAAGCATTCTCTCATTGAATGGGATACGGATGATCTTCTGCTTCTCTTTATCGATCGTAGGAGTTTCAGAATCATCTTCTTCCGCTTCATCCACCTCGACTTCAGTAGGAGTGGGTTCAGACTCAGCTACCTTCTCGACCACTGGTTTTGGTTCTTCTTTCTTCGGCTCGGCTGGTTGAGCAACTTGAATCACAATGGTTTGCGTTGGGCTTTGACTAGGAGCTGGCTCTTCTTTCTTTGACTCAAGAGGAAGAGGTTCCGCTTTCTTATCTTCTTGCGCCTTTAATAACGCTTCAAAGCGCTTATCTAATTCTTCTACGATAATCGAGCGAACATCATCGCTTGTGACTGCGTTGGCCTTAATATTCTTAATTTCTTCGCTTTGTGCTTTGCTTTCTTCGGCTTCGGCTTCTGCACGAGCTTGCTCAATAAGATGAGCATCAGCAGCTTCTTGGGCGGCTTTTGCATTGGCTTTTGCTTGCTCGTTTCGGAAAGAAGTAAGCTCGCTACGAATTAAGTCTTTGATATCTTCTTTGGAAGTTTCATCGACTTTGGAGGCGAGTGGTTTGATTTCACCGATTTCACTACGAACAATTTCACGGATTTCTTCTAATGAGACAGCATCACGATTCTTTTCCGCTTCGATACGTTCTTTGCGATCAAGTTCTCTTTCTTCTCGCTCTTTTGCTCTTGCCGCGACTTCATCTTCAAGCGTTTTTTCTAAAGCAAGTCGTCTTTCTTCTTCTTTTTTCGCTTTCTCTTCTGCTTCTTTTTGGGCTTTCACCGCTTGGCTATCACGCTTTTCGTCTTCCCTTTTTCCAATATAGTAGGAGCGGATTTGCTCAACGATAAGTTCACGAGCTTCATCTTCCGTAAGTTCGCGTCTTTCCGGATTATCATGTTCCTCTAAAGCTTCTTGAATGAGGGAACGGAGGTCGTTCGCAGTAAGAGGCTTTTCCTCCTCTTTTACTTCTTCGATAACGGGAGCTTCGCTTTCCATTTGATGGTTAAGCTCATCACGGATAATGGAACGAAGGTCATCAGTCGTGGCGATGGATTCCTCCTCTTCTTCGACTTTTTGTTCCTCCGGGGCGAGAACTTTTTTTAATTCCTCGCTGACGATTTTTCTTAAATCGTCGCTCGTGAGGGCTTCATTAGAAGAGGCATCTTCATTTGACCCTATCGTTTCGGCATCCTCGACATTTCTTTTTTTGGTAAGCTCCTCACGGATAATCTCTCTTAAGTCGTCGCTCGTGAGCGTATTGCACTCATCTTTTTTGTCGTCATTTTTCGGCTCAGGAATGGTTTTTCCGTCAGCACGAGCGATTTCTTCGGCAATGATTCGACGTAAATCGTCGCTTGTGAGGGCTTGTTCTTCCTTGTCTTCAGAAGTTTCGTCTTCAACCACTTCAACAGGGATGTCATCCCCTTTTGCCTTAGCAATCTCTTCAGCGATTATTTGACGCAAATCATCGCTCGTGAGAGCTTGCGAATCTGTACTTTCTTTTTCATTTTTATTCGAAGTTGGGATGGCTTCGTTTTTATTTTCCGCTTTACCGACTTCTTCACGGATAATGGAACGAAGATCATCGGTCGTCATCAAATCGTTTTGATTGACGGCTTGCGTATCGTCTTCTGGCAAGGTTCCGTCTTTTTTCGCCATCTCTTCTTGAATCAAAGAGCGGAGTTCTTCTTTCGTCAAAGGTTTTTCCTCCCTGCTCGCGGGGCCTTGTGGAGCACCGTTGTTATAAATATATTGAACGATTGTTGGGGATGAGCCCGTATAACCATCTTTGTTCACCACGGCTGGAATAACAGGAGCGTTGCTAGCTACAGCTGCCACTGGTTTCAATTCGCTATTCAAAGTTTCGCGAAGATTGGCGCCTTCTTGGGTAGCACTTGCGTCATATAATGGTTCGTCCATTGTTCCGTATTCATCGTCGTCGACTTTAGTAATGCCGGGATATTTGCAAACGTCAACCATCGAAATGATGAAGCTAGCAAAGGCGAGAGCAAGACCGATCGCGCCAAGTAAATAAGGAAGGGCAATAAGGATAGCAACACCCGCACCGCCTCCGTTTTCAGGAGTTAGTTGCGCGATTTCTGAAACATAGGCAGCTAGATTAGCAATACCGTCAAACCACCAAGTTGGAGAAAGAAACATATCAATGAGAACAAAGCCGACAAGCCCAAAAACAAGGCCAAGCAAATTTGGCGCTAAGGCATTTGGTCGATTCTTTGCAATCAATAAAACAAGATGAATAAGCCAAGCAATGGCGAGTGCGCCAAGAAGAACGGGCAATATAAATAAAACCAATTCCAATTGGCTAGGGTCACTCGGTTTTTTGTAGAAATCTGGTTGGAAAATGCTGGCGATTTCATTTGGGAAACGTTCCCAGATTATTTTAAAAACGTCACCCGCGTTTTCTGCGCCAATGATGTAGTTATTGGCCGTAAGCATGTTTGGTGTAAAAACTAAAAGCACCACCCCCGCGGCAATTAAGACTGCGGAGATTACAGATAAGATTAATGCCGACTTTTTCATATTAAAACCTCTTGTCTTTATTGTAATGGAAAAATGTGGGTTTTAAAGAAAAAGAAGCAACTTTTGCAACGATTTCTTCGAAAGATTTATTTTACAAAACCATTTTTTGCAAAAATTTTGAACATTTTTTGATGCGTGATGATATGGGCGTTCCCTTTCGGACCTTCTTCTCCGTCTAAGCACCACCCCATCGCCTCATCGGTTTTGATAGAAAACTCCCGTGCTTTAAGCACAATACGATTTTTGTCTGTTAGAAGTGGCAAAACACCATTTGATAGGTCAGGCTTAGCAAGAAAGAGTTCCATCATGCCGTCTTGTATCGACCCATAACGATTGACCTTAAAACCACCGATGTTGATTCCATTCAAAAGGAGGAGGAAGGGGGTATCAATTTCGTAATGTCCACCATCCGCATCAATAGATGCATGAACGAGTTTTCGGTCCTGCAATTCTTTAATCGCGGCGTTGTAATAAGCGACGCGTCCAAAAATGCGTTTTTTCTTTCGTGGAGTCAGATAAGCAATATCACTGTATCTCCCAATCGTACAAACATAAGCGAAATATTGCCCATTAATTTCGCCTACATCAAAGGGAGTGACTTCCCCATTCACCAAAATATCGATGGATTTATTAAGACCCGAACCGATGCCAAAGTTTCTTCCGATATCGCCAATGGTTCCATAATTGATGTAACCCAAAATCGGCGGATTCTCAATCGGGGCTAAAGCGTTAATGATGTTATTGAAAGTCCCATCTCCTCCAACAATTACGAGCACATCGTATTTATGAGCTGATTCCACCGCAACTCTACGTGCTTCAAACGAACTGAATGAGCAAAAGAAATCAACGCGATCAAAACGCGCGAGCAACTTTTCTTTAATCGAGGGGATTTCCGGTGTGAAATTTCGATGGCCGGATTGGTGACTATACATTACAAGGCAATTCATAAAGTATTGCTATTGTAACGCAAATTAATGGTTTTGGTGCTTTATGCTTGCTTCAATGAAGCCACGGAACAAAGGATTTGGAAAGAGAGGGCGGGAAGTGAACTCTGGGTGAAATTGGCTCGCTATGAAGAAAGGGTGATTGGAAAGCTCAATGATTTCCACAAGACCCGTTTGGGGGTTCACTCCTGAAAAAACCATACCCTTCCCTTCTAATTCGGCACGATATGCCCCATTAAATTCATAGCGATGACGATGTCTTTCTTGAACAAGTTTCGTGCCATAGCACTTATAGGCTAAAGTGCCTTTTTCAATCGCACAATCATAATTACCAAGTCGAAGCGTACCGCCCATTTCGATTCCAGCATATTGGTCATGGAGCAAATCAATCACTGGATAAGGCGTTTGTGGGTCGAATTCAGTTGTGTTGGCCCCCTGTAATTGACACACGTGTTCGGCGAATTCGATAACGGCGAGTTGCATTCCTAAACAAATCCCCAAAAATGGAACGGCATTTTCGCGAGCATAGCGAATGGCGATTTTCTTCCCATCCGTCCCTCGTTCTCCAAAACCGCCTGGCACAAGAATACCATCGTATTCACGCAAGATTTCAGACGCATTTTTTTCCGTGACATCGGTTGACTTAATCCAGCCAACGTCCACTTCATATCCAAAATAATAGCCGCTATGCGATAAAGCGCTTTTCACGGAAAGATAAGCGTCATGGAGTTCGACATATTTGCCAACCAAAGCAATCTTGACATGCTTTTTGCTGTTTTTGATGCTGTCGACCCATTTTTTCCAATCACGAAGATCCGCTTTGGAAGCTTTTAACCGTAAATGATCAAGAACAAAATCATCAAGTTTTTGGTCGTGAAGCATGAATGGGAGCTCACAAACGCAGTCGAGGTCATCCGCTTCGAAAACACCTTCTAGAGGAACGTTGCAAAAAAGAGAAATCTTTTTCTTTTGTCCTTCGTTTAACGCCACTTCACTTCGCAAAACGATCGCGTCTGGTTGAATGCCAAGGGAAAGAAGCTCGTGAACGCTATGTTGCGTTGGCTTTGTTTTGCTTTCCATTGCAGAACGCAGAAATGGAACCAACGTATTATGAATGAACATTGTATTTTCGTAGCCAAGTTCAATGCGAAGTTCACGGATTGCTTCCAAAAATGGGAGGGATTCAATGTCACCAACCGTACCCCCGATTTCAGCAATAATCACATCTGCTTGACTCGCGCTACTTGCTTGCAATAATCGCGATTTAATCTCGTTGGTGACGTGTGGGATAACTTGAACGCACGCCCCCAAATAGTCACCACGTCTTTCTTTTTCAATCACCGAGCGATAAATTTTGCCGCTCGTAATGGAACTCTCTTTCGACAAATCAACACCCGTCCAGCGTTCGTAATGCCCTAAATCAAGATCCGTCTCCGCGCCATCTTTGGTCACATATACCTCGCCATGTTGATATGGAGACATGGTACCAGGGTCAACGTTAAGATAAGGATCAAGCTTAATGTTGAAAATGGAAACACCTCTGCTCTTCAGCAAAAGGCCGAGGCTCGATGCCAAAATGCCTTTGCCTAAGCTTGAAACGACTCCCCCTGTGACAAAAATGAATTTGCTTGCCATAAATCTCACCTCACAACACTTTTCCCTTTATCGTCTCATTATCAAAAAAGTTCTTTTTTCAAATAAACGGAATCATTTTCGGTGATTTTCCGTACGACGCGGCAAGGATTACCAACCGCTAAAGAGAAAGGCGGGATGTCTTTGTTCACAACGCTTCCTGCGCCAATTACGCATCCTTCTCCGATATGAACACCGCCTAAAATAATCACGTTACTCGCAATCCAACAATTCGAGCCAATGCTGATTGGCTTCGCATATTCTTTGTCGCTCAAGATTCCTTTTTCATTGAGATAGCAATTGCGTTCCTTTGGTAAAAACGGATGAACCGGTGTGAGAATGGAAACGTTTGGTCCAAAAAAGACGTCATCTCCAATTGTTACTGGAGCACAGTCAAGGACCGTAAAATTAAAGTTGGCGTAGCATTTTTTCCCAAATTTGGTCATAAAACCATAATCGAAATAAATAGGACCGGTGAGATTGAGATGGTCAAAGTCTGCTTGAAAAAGCTCTTTGAGAATGCTTTCCCGCTTCTTGTCCGTTTCGTAAAGGGCGTTAAAGTCATGGCACAGATTGTGAGCGCGATCACGAGCGGTTATTAGCTCCTCATCGGCGGTGATATAAAGTTTGCCCGCAATCATTTTATCTTTTTCTGTCATTTCGCATCTCCCTCTTCGCCATTTGCGATGTTTTCCATGTAGGAAGCAAGCAACGGAGCAAGAGAAACGTAGCTCACGCCATCGATGTGATTGTCGATAGAATCACTCACAACAATTTCTTTCACACCTGCATTCAAAAGATTGCTGACGGCGTTCCCTGAGAAAATGCCATGCGTCGCCCCTACGAAAACCGCTTTCGCACCTTTTTCATAAAGCATTTTGCTCACCGCAACGACCGTTCCAGCTGTATCGATCATATCATCCAAAATAATGCAAAGTTGTCCCGCTACGTTTCCTTCAATACCAGTGATTTCCGCACGATTTGGCCGCGGCCGAAACTTAGTGGCGACCGCTAAAGACGCCCCAGGGAAGAAAGAGAGAAGCGCTTCAGCCCGCGCTACGCCGCCATGATCAGGAGAGACGATAGTAACGTGTTTGTCATCAAAACCGCATTTTTGTGCATGATCCTCAAAATATGTGGCAAAAAGAGGCGTGCTTGAAATATTGATGGCGGGGATATTTTCAAAAAAGGACAAAATATGAAGGTTATGCACTTCTGCAATAGAAATTGATGAAGCACCGCTCGCTTCAATTAGCCTTGCGACAAGTCGCGCTGAAATCGGATCGGAAACATCGATTTTTCGGTCTTGTCTAGCATAGCCAAAATAAGGAACGATTAAATGAAGCGATTTTGCACCACCGTTATGAAGAGCGTCCATAAAGACAAGGAGCTCCATGAGTCTGTCGTTGGCTGGCCTCGATGTGCTTTGGACGATGAAACAGTTTTTCGCATTAACGTCGCAAAGAGGTTTCGCGAAAACCTCCCCATCTGCGAAGTGAGAGACTCGGCAAGGCGAGAGCGGCAAGCACGTAAGGCGTGAGAGCTCTTTCGATAGGAATGTGTCGTCGTGAAGGAAGAAGAGAAGATTCTTTTCGCTGTTCATGAAACGTTCTCCAACAAACTATATAAGTATGCGCGATTTTCTTCGATTTTGGAAATCATAGCGCTTTCTTTTTTATTTTTTCTCTTTTCCCTTCTTTCTTAGCGGCACTCTCGGTTATAGTAACCTAATACACAAAAAGGCCAAGACCATGAAAGAACTCATTTTGTCGAAAGAAGAAATCGAAACGATTAGTAAGTGCTTAGGAGAGCAAATTTCTAAGGATTTGCAAAACGAAGAGAAGCCGCCTCTATTCATTTGCGTCCTCAAAGGCGCTCTTAATTTTATGGCGGAGCTATTGAAAAGCGTCACCATCCCGATTTTGACGGATTTCGTGCAGCTTTCTAGCTATGAAGGGATGAAGACGACTGGGAAAGTAAATATTAAGCACGGACTAGAAACCAATCCGGACGGAAGAACTGTTGTGATTGTAGAAGATGTCGTTGATACCGGCTTAACCATGCAAGCACTCAAAGGCTATCTTCAAAAAGAATTCAAACCCAAGAAAATATTGGTTTGTTCTTTGTTTGATAAAGTGAATTCGCGTCTGGTTGAAGCAAAAGTCGATTACGTAGGAAAAATCCTTACCGAGAATAAGTTTCTGATTGGTTTTGGTCTTGATTATGATGAACTTGAGCGCAATGTCCCGTATGTCTATACGCCAAGCAAAGAAGATCTTATTGCCCTCAACGCAATTCTTGAAAAGAGCAAGCAATAAATTAGTATTTGATTGTCCCGAAAATACGGTCGCCTGCATCTCCTAAACCAGGGCAGATGTAGGCTTTTTCATTTAGTTCGCGGTCCAAAGCGCCAATGATAAGTGGAACATCTGGATTTTCTTTTTGGAAATTCTTCACCCCTTCTGGTGCGGCGATAACGCAAATAAAGCGGATGTGCTTAGCCCCACGTTTCTTCAATAGGCGAATCGCATCATTCGCGCTTCCGCCCGTGGCAAGCATCGGATCCAAAACGAATACCTCGCGCTTCTCGATGTCATAAGGAAGTTTGCAATAATATTCTTGGGGCTCATGCGTTTCTTCATTGCGCGAGAGACCAATGTGTCCAACCTTTGCGCTCGGAACGAGTTCAAGCATGCCGTCCACCATTCCTAGTCCTGCCCGCAAAATCGGAACGAAGCATAATTTCTTCCCAGAAATCTTTGGCTGCTTCGTTTTCTCAATGGGCGTTTCGATTTCCACGAGTTCGGTTGGTAAATACCGAAGTGCTTCATATCCCTCCATAAGAGCAATTTCTTTTATAAGGCGACGGAATTCATTCGTTCCTGTGCTTTTTTCGCGTAGTAAAGTAATTTTGTGCTTGAGCAATGGATGGTCGAGCACAACGACATTTTCTTGATTTGAGGGGTTCATAAAAGTACCTTCTTTCAAGTTTTTTATTGTAACACGATACCTCTCTTTTCCTTTAGCAAAATCCTAAAATTGAATCAAAAGACAAAACAAATGTGGTCAAATGAGGAATAAGGTGCTATCTTTTCATCGCTTTTCCTACGAAAGAAGGCAAATACATATGAATCTCAAACAATATATTGGCGTGACCCCAGATTTCCCAAAAAAGGGAATCTCTTTCAAGGACATCTCCCCTCTTTTGAAAAATCCAGAGGCTTTCCAATTTTGCATCGATGAATTAGAAAAACTCGCGAATGAATTCAAACCGACCATTATTGTCGGTGCAGAATCTCGCGGTTTCATTTTCGGCGCTGCTTTGGCGTATAAAATGGGCGTTGGCTTTGTCATGGCCCGCAAAGCGGGAAAACTCCCAGGAAAAACCATCCAAGTGAGCTATGCTTTGGAATATGGCACTGCCACAATGGAAATCCCAGCAAATTCTTTTTCAAAAGAGGACCGCGTCCTCCTCGTTGACGATTTACTTGCAACAGGCGGGACATTCATCGCGCTCAATCAACTTGTTGATAAGGCGGGTGGCAAGGCAGTCGGAGCCATTACGGTGATTCGACTTGAAGAACTCCATGGCGAAAATACCGTCGCTATCCCCTGCAGAAGTTTATTAACGTTAAGCGATTGCCATGAATAAAAGCAAAAAGCCACGGAAAACCGTGGTTTTTTGTTGGGAAAGATGCGCTAGATTCCCTAAAAATCTAATCTTTTTCCAAAATACAAAGGAATAGCTCAATTCATCCATTCCTTCTAATAAAATGCTTAAATTGGAGACGTTTACAAAAATCATTCAACACTTTTGAGCGACTCCACCATGGGAATGGAACGAGTGCGAAAGGAGAAACAAAGATTGACCACGAAAGCAACGACAAAGGAAAGTAGAAAGGAGAATAGATAGGATAGTGGTTTGATGAAATACATATATTCAACAATTTCGACAATATTCGTCCCTAAAACGAGCTCAAGGAACGGATATCCTAGAACCATACCGATAAGAACACCGATGAGTGTAAGCGACATCGTTTCTAATAAAAGTGACAAAGCAATCTCAAAGCGAGAGAATCCAAGCACTTTCAACGTCGCAATATCACGCGTTCTTTCCTTAAAATTCATAAGTGATAAATTGTAAAGAACAACTAAGGCGAGCAAAATCGCGAACACTTTGACGGCGTTTGTCATCGCAATCACTCCACCCATGACATCATTAATATAGGTTTGCCATTCCGTTGATGTTTGGCTCGACAAAATATAGTTCAGACTTTTGATTTTTTCATTTACCTTTTCTACTGAAAAGCCGTCTTTCACATAAACCTGCGCGCCTGAATAAGTGAAAGAATCGATCCCTGCGTCGCGAAAAACCTTAGCCTCTTGATGAATCATGACACCATGCGTTGCAAATGCTTCATAAACAAGGCCCACTTTCGCACTGATTTCTTTTCCCATAAAGGAAAAGCGAATCGAATCCCCTTCGCTTGCCCCTAACACTCGAGCGACTTTTTGGGAAATCGCCACTTCGTTTTGGCCAAAAGTGATCTTATAACACTGCGAAGGCGAAGGGATGAGGTATATGCGGCTGTTCGTCTCCGCTCCACCCACTCGATATATTGTGCTTGATACGCTTAAAGTCGGTTCGATAGACTGAACTCCCTCGAACGAAAGGATATCTTCTGAGGCGTGAGCGTAATCGCGATTGGAAGAAAAAGTCGTTGTGATATCAAAGTGACGCAAAGACGCAACATCGTAGTCGATTCCGTGATAAACCGTGTCCTCAATGCCAAATCCGCATAAAAGAAGCGCCGTGCACCCCAAAACCCCGAAAACCACCATGATAGACTTTCCTAAATTAAGGGAGATATTGCGAAAGGCCATCTTCCAAGAAAGACCAAAAACGCTCGCTTTTCCTTCCCCTCTCATCGTTTTGAGCATCGCACTTGGCTTCTTCGGACGCATCGAATCCACGGGTTTTAAAGAAACTTCTTTGTGACACACCAAAATCGTCATTAAGACACTGACCGCCAAAAAGAAGAGGGCCGTCAATAAGCCATATAGAAGTGGAAAGTGATAGGCTAAAGGCGGAAGGGAATAAAAGATTGCGTATTTATTGCCTAAAATCTGCGGGACAAGGATTGGCCCGACAATCTCGCCAATAAGGGTGCCAAGCCCAACTAATAGCAACGTCAATGAAGAATAATGCCAATAAATTTGTCCTTTGCTTAGTCCGAGTGCCTTTAAGGTTCCAATTTGCGTGCGTTCTTGAAGAATGTGCTGGGATAACGTCGTCAAAATGACGAGGATGGCAACGAGGAAGAAAACGAAAGGGAAAACAAATGTAAACTGCCGCGCCTGTGTGAGGTCATTATCCAAAGTAATATAGAAAGGCATTTCGCTTCGTTCCATCGCGCGGAGAAGGCTTGCGGCTGCCTCCCCGCTTTCAAAATAATCGGTGATTTTCTTTTTTATTGAATCGGCTTTCGATGCGTCTTGGAGCCTGATGAGATATTGATTTCCTTCGGTGAAATAAGGCGCATTCTTCTCATGAAAACCAAGAACATAGCTTAACGCACTTACGACTAAAGACTGCCCTCTTTCGTCATAATTAGTTTCTAAAGCTGAGAAAAACGCTTCTTTAAATGTTTTGTCGCCGAGCAGAGCGACGGATGGGTTATAGTCACTTTTTGTGATATTCTCCGGATAGTCCATGAAGCCGGTAATTTTGACGCTGAGAGAAAGCTTATTGGAAAGAAAAATATTCGTACCCCCTTCTTTCACATAAGGCTCTAACATCTTCGCGTAGTTAGTGATCCCATAGCTAGAAACATCCATGAATAAATTCACTTCTTCGCCTAGAGAAAAGCCCCCAAGCAAAGCAGAGTCTCTCTTTTTCATGCCCTTGTCTAAAAGAAAGAAATCATCATCTTTATTTTCATATCCTTTTTCGCGTTCAACGGAAAACGGGCGAGAAATAGTAGGAATCTTATGACTAACGGCAACATAAGAAGAGCGATTCGCAACTTCGATCGGCGCATAGAGCCTTTCTTCCAATTGGTCCCCTTCTTCCAAAAATCCTTGAATCGCATTTTTATCACGCTCGTCATAACGAGAGGCAGTAACCCATAAAGAGGAAAGATTCCCACTTTCGTAAACGGAATTCACACGGCTTTCAAAGCTTTCGGCATTCGCGGTAAGCCCAACGAACAAAGTGACCGCGATTGCTCCAATAGCGATAACGGAAAGAAACTGCGCCCATCCTTTTTTAAAAGAGCGGAGCCGCATCTTAAAAAGAGTAAAAAATGTCGATGGTTTCTTTACCATTCAATATCCTCAATCCGCTTCGGATAATCGTTTCTTTCATCCAAAACAATCCGTCCATCGCTTACGCGGAGAAGGCGCTCAGCGCATTCGGCAATTTTCGAATTGTGTGTGACGATAATCACCGTCTTATGGTATTTCTCGCTGACTTCATGGAGCAAAGACAAAATCGCTGCCCCAGTTTTGCTATCAAGCGCGCCCGTTGGCTCATCGCACAAAAGAAGACGCGGGTTTTTGACAATCGCGCGGGCGATTGCAACGCGTTGCTGCTCTCCACCAGATAACTGGGCTGGAAAGTTTTTCATTCTTTCTTTTAAACCCACATTCTCCACCACTTCTTTGGAATCAAATGGGTTTCTAGCGACGCTTGCAGCGAGCTCCACATTTTCAAGTGCGCTCAAATTCGGCATGAGATTATAGAATTGAAAGACGAATCCGACATCTTCTCTTCGGAAACGCTCAAGCCTTTTTTGATCGAAACGAGTAATGTCCTCATCATCGATTCGGTAAATGCCGCCACTCGCTTGATCCATACCGCCCAAAATATTAAGCAAAGTGCTTTTCCCAGCACCAGAGGGTCCCAAAATCACGGTAAAAGAACCTTCATCGAGAGAAAAAGAGAGGCCAAGTAACGCCTTCACTTCATTATCCATGCCTTCGTTATAAACCTTAGAGAGGTTTTTCACTTCAATTTGGCTCATTCCTTTCCTCCTTTTCTTTTGTTTTGTATTGTAGCAAAAAATAGAGAGAGTCGATAGATTTTAGGGATGAAAAGCCTTTCTTTGCAAAGAAGATTCTGACTTGCTATATAGAAAGGCGAGAAGAAAGTTCCTTTTCTATTGGACATTAAGCTTCCATAAGTGTCGAAAAATGACAAAACACCATCCAATAAGACTGCGTGTTATACATATAAGGCGAATAAGTCACTTTAACTTTTTTACCATTTTCATAATAAGGATAAAGAGAGGAATAACGAAGATCGCTTGCTTTGTTAACGGCTTTTTCTGATTTGTTATTCACGAATAACGCTTTCGCATTTCGCGCGCTTTCTAAGCTCGTAAAATCATTCTCACGCAGCTCATCCGTTAACACGAAATAATACTTATCGCCTTTTTGGTAAGTAGAAACGTAGCCAGAGAAAGAATAGACCGAATAAAAATCGCTTTCATAAGGCTCAATGTGGTTTGGTTTCTCGCTTTGATAGTTCACCTGAATCGTATATTGTTCCACCGCCCCTCTAGTTTGAGGTTTGCTAGGGATTGATGCATTTAGGCCATCCTTCTCCGAAATTAGGCCGATGAACTCGAGGGAAGGCTTATACATATAATTCTGTAATGTAACGGCGATTTCGTAAGAACGTCCCTTTTTAAACTGGTTTGAGATTTTGCTCGAACCGTGGACCTGAATGAAAAGACCATCGGCGCCGAATAAAAGATTTTCTTCCACAAGTTCATCGAAATAAGTGGCACATAGACGGATGGGGCGGCCATAAGAAAAACCTTTCACCGAAATGGGCAATTTTCGAATCTCTTCTTTGATGTCTACGAGTTCTAAAAGAGGGAGTTCGCCTAGTGATGGTAAATTTTCGATTGTTTTGTTAAGCCATTCAACTTCATCGACGACAAGCTCAGGCTCCGTATAGTAAAGCCCCACTCTTCCTTTGAGCAAATAAACCGTGGTGTCTTTGCCAATATAATCCTTGATTTTAAGATAATCGTTTTTCGATAAAGCGGCATACATATAGCCTGTTTTATCCGCGACAAGAGCCTTATACGGATTCGAAACATCGTAGCCTTTTTTCGTGCAATTCGAGGCGGAAACGGTGAGAATCTTCGCTTCAATTGAGATGCTTTTACTAGAAACGGCGTAACCAACCGCGTTTCGAGTTTCTTTGATATTCAGGCAATATTCTTTTGCGTGGCTGATAGTCAAAATTTCTTCGATGAATTCTTGCGAGTTTGAAGATAGTGAACTGCTATTTTGAAGAGAAGATTCCGTCATAGACGAAGCGGAAGAGCTCTTAGAGGATGAAGAAGCGCTTATCGAAGAATCAATCGAAGAAATGTTTGAGATGGGTGCTTCGGAGAAAGAAAGATTGTCACTAGAAGAGGGACCTCCGGTTTGATGGAAAGAGGAGTTTTCGCTTGCCTCGCTTTCGACATCGCTAAAAGAAGAACCGTTATTCTTCTTGACACAAGATAAAAGAAGGCAGGCGGACAGGAAAATAGTTGATATTATCTTATTTTTCATAGCCGCACATTATACTTTTGAAAACAACATATATCCAAGGGAAAAGATTATCATTTAATCTCATCCACGAACGAAACGTAATCCAGCGATGATAATGCGGTAATAATTTCTTTATGGGTTGTGCCGTTTTTCTTTCCAAGCGTAAGCGAGACCGTGTAAACGCTAAGGCCTGAGCCAACATATGCACTATTGAGTTCGAGATCATCGATACGAATATCAAGCTTTCGAAGCGTGAAAATGAAATCTTGCAATTTTGTTCTGTCAGCGAGCTCAAGATGGATTTCGAAATGATTGGATTTGTCTTTAAGAAACATCTCGATCCAAGGGAAAACCATAAGAATCAAAATGAGAATTGCGCATAGTACAAGCGCAATCAGGTAATACCCTAGTCCAATGACGATGCCAAGCAACAAGCAAAGCCAAAGTCCAACGGAAGTCGTGAGCCCTTTAATTTGTTTTTTTGCATTGAAAAGAATGGAGTTCCCGCTGATTACGACGGTTCCTAGAATCGCGCTTGCAGAAAGCAAATAGAGAGATGTAGTGGAATTATTGATAAGCGAAAGATCGATAATCGAGGCTATTGTTCCTAACAAAGTAACTAAGATAAACGTCCGTAAGCCAGCGGAATGGCGTTTGTTCGAACGTTCGCACCCAATCACGGCGCCGACGATAATGCATAAAGCCAAGCGAAACAAAATCGAAGAAATCGACAGTTCTTGTGACCACTCTCCAAACACTTTCGCGAGCGGATCGACATACGCATAGACAAGTAAATTCATATTTTTCTCCTTTAATGATAGCGGTGATAAATCCCGCCACTATAGTATTCTTCGGAAGCTTCTAGAAACGCCTCTTCTTCAGGCGAGCACGAATACGAGTCGCGCTTAGGAATCGTTTTCTGTATATCCTTGATTTCGTTTATCAATTGGTCGATTCTTTCCTGGGCTTGATCAATTTCTTTCTGATTTTGTCCATTCTCTGTCACGGAATCCGTTTCTGGTTGTGCCATATCATCGCGCGAATAGGATTTTGACAAATAGAGCGATAACTTCGCGCACGCAGGCCCGATTAATTCATACAGAACGCTGGAAGCTAGAATAATAGTCTCTAGGGCAGCGCCCTCTTCCCCTCCTAAGGTTCTTGCACCTAACGAAGCAAGCCCAATGGCAACTCCCGCTTGCGGAATTAAGGCAAGTCCCAAATAGTTACGGGTTTCCTTTTTCTTTTTCACCAATAGCGATCCCAAGAAAGCACCGCCGTATTTTCCCAAAATTCGAGTGATGAAATAGACAATTCCGATGACTAAAATCGGAACCGTGCCGATTGCACTGGAGGATAATAACGCCTTCAAATCGAAGGAAACGCCCGAGCGGACGAAAAACAATAAAAGAATTGGTGGTGTGAAATAATTCAGCTGCTTAAAAAGTTTGTCGTCCTTGGTGATGTTAATATAAACCGTGCTCATGCACATGCATCCCAAAAGCGGAGATACATCAACCAGCGAACAAAGACCACAAAAAGTGAAAAGAACGGCAATGGATATGATTAAGCGATTATCCGTGGAACGCTTTTTCGGCATTAAAAACTTCATTAAAAACCCAAACAATCCACCGACGACAAGCGCTGCCAAATTGAGCCCAATCGGCTTAAGAATGTTTATGAAATTAAACGTGCCAGATTTAGAGGCGACCGCAACAGAAATCGCGATGCTATACGCAAGTAGCCCCACGACATCATCAAGGGCGACCACTTGAAGCAAGGTATCCACGAAATCGCCATGAGCGTGTGTTTGCCGAATCGTCATCATCGTGGATGCGGGCGCCGTCGCTGCGGCAAGGGCCCCAAGAACTAAAGAGAAAGCTAAATCGAGTCTCAAGATAAAATAGGTAACCAAAAAGACGACAACACTCGCCAAAAGAGATTCGAAAACAGTAATGACCAACACTTTTGCGCCATTTTTCTTTAATGTGTCGAATTGAAAGAATTCTCCTGTGCTGAAAGCAATGAACGCCAACGCGATGTCTGCCAAAAAAGCAGTCCCTTCGACAAATGAATCTGGAATGAGATTCAAACAAAAAGGCCCGATTAGAATCCCTGCGACAATGTAAGCCGTAACGTTAGGAAGATGAAGCCATTTTGTTATTCTGGTTAACAAAAATCCAGCGAAAAGCATGACGGCGATGGAAATGATACTGATGCTAACTTTGGATGTAATTCCAAGCGTTTCATAAATGGACGGCATTATTCGTTTTCCTCCTTCTCTGTTGTAAGGGCGACGTAATTAGTAAGCGCTACGACGAAAATCAAGCTAATGGAAAAATAAAGCCAAAAGACCAAAGTGATTAAGGAAAGACATGCGATTAAAAAACTATAGGCGTCATGCAAACGAAAAACATCAAATTTCCAAAGGAGAAGGAAAAACGCAAGTATTCTAAACGCCCAACTCGCAATGGAAAATCCGAATATGGAAGCATAGGCGTCGAGGGCAATGAAAGCAAAGAAAAATAAAAACAAATAAACAAGATTTGTAATAATCGTTTTTTTCGTGCCAAATTCTCGATTACTATAGTGAAGGATGGAACGAAACGATATCACTTGGGCATGCATATTCGTCTTCGCACGGAAAAAATCGCCAGAACGAGGAAAATAATGCCGGAAATTGTAACAAAATAGGTTGATTTCAAAATTGAAAAAATCATTCATTCCAAATACCTCAATCCAATTGTTTTTTTGTCAACGTTCGTTCAGGACGCAGGAGCAAGTATAAACACATGGAAAATAATTGATGATTATGTTTTAATTACTATTGATAAATATTTTTTATATTGATTCTTATGACGGACAACAAATTATTAACACTGATTACCCTTGCAGAAAAAAAGAACTTCACTAGAACTGCGGAAGCTCTTTCTTTGACTCAGCCTGCCGTTTCCCACCAAATCCAGCAATTGGAAGAAGAGCTTGATTCGAAATTGGTAATCCGTAGTAAATACGAGATTGTCTTGACAGAAGAGGGAAAAATCGCCGTTGAGTTTGCTAAAAAGATCTTAGGATTATATGCGAAAATGACATCTTCCGTTTCTGACAAAGAGCATCATTTAACCAACTTGAGGATTGGTATCACTCATACTTCAGAAAGCAACATTATGATGATAGTTCTTGCAAAAGTGAGCAGTATCGTCGATAACCTCAACATAACAGTTATTACTGATACGATAAAGAATCTTTATGATAAATTAGAGAATTACGAGATTGATTTGGCGATTGTGGAAGGAAAAGCGAACCCCGAAAAATACAATTCACTTCTTTTAGACACCGATTCTTTGGTTTGCGTGCTTTCAAAAGACAATCATCTAGCAAAGAAAGGCGCTCTCACCATCGAAGACCTCAAACATGAAAAAATGATTCTTCGTTTACCCGATAGCGCCACTCGCATGCTGTTCGATTCCACTCTCGTTTCCATTAACGAATCCGTAAGCCATTTCAATATCATCCTTGAAGTGGATAATATTGCGACGATCAAAACACTTGTTCGCAAAAATTTAGGCATATCCATTTTGGCCAAAAGTGCATGCCTTGACGAAATTAATAAAGGCAAGCTAAAAGCCCTTCCTATTGAAAATCTTTCCATGATTCGCGAAACCAATATTGTCTACAAAAAGTCTTTTGACTACAGTCATATTCTCGATATCGTTTATAGTACTTACCAAAGCACGAAAGAAATGATGAATTGAATCTATCGTTAATGTTTTTTGCTTTTCTCCTCACTATTGGTTCGAACTCAGCATCAATTTATTGAGACTGAATTTTATAAAAATAGATTTGAAAACCACTCTTTCCTTGCTTGGGGGAAACAATGCCGCTATCCTTTCGGAAAAATACTGACCTATCCATATACTCATCGTGTTCATTCAGCTATAAATGAAGAGATGAGGAATCATCCGTTCCCACAAAAAAAGAACAATTTGACGAAAGAGTCAATCAAGCGTTTCTTTTTCGTTTCCCTTCCATGTAAAAGCAGCCGAGCGATTTCTTCGTCACTGCCTCGCATCCTTTTAGTAACGAAAAAAGCGCGATTCATTCAACGGGGAATGTTTTATATAGAGGAAGCGCGATAAAAAGGTTAATCAAGCGACCACTCTTTTCCTTTGCAAACCCGATATCCACCGATAAAAAGGAGGCCTAGCGAGATAACATAAAAAAGCGTTTCAAAAAGTTTGGATGTGCTAAATCCCTGATTATTAACAAGCGAGATAATCATGACAATTGTATAAGAAAGCGTCACGAATGCCGCGTAAATCACTGATGAAAAGGAAAATACATACCCGATGAATTTATTGTGAACGAATAAAAACACAAAGCCACAAGCAATCAGCAAGACGTAAAACATTTTCGCAATGCCAGTGATGATGCTATTGGCCTCAGAACTCCCGAAATTCAGCGCGTATGGGCCGACAATAATAAGAATCAGTAGGGCAGGCGCTATTGCGCGAATCGTTCCCGCACAGTTTTTTCCGCCGAACAAGAAATAGAAATAGAATCCGACGATTAAAATGAGGATGAATAGTTCAACGATAAATTTCATAAGCGAGGCAATATCCCCACCAACGGAAGGCATGCCTTGGCTCAATAAATAATAGACGACAAGCGTAATGCCTGCGACAAGAAACAAGATGTGAGCAATTGGTGTTTTTGATTTCGTGTTTGCGCTCATAAAAACTCCTTTTCAATTTTCATTCTAGAACATTATAGATAGCGAATTGCTTTTTCCAAGATGCGACAAGAAAAACGCGCATTTGTTTTACGCGAGTTTATCTTTTACATGATTTCACGGATGAACCTTATCGCAAGGTTAATCCAATCGCTGTAATAGCCGATTTGTTCCAAATAAGTTAGGATCAATATCCATCGGACTCGCGCTCGCGTCCGCTAAAGAGGAGTCATGCCTTCTTAAGGGATAATAATGGAATTCGAAGCGAACCCCCGCTTTCCGTAGAGAAGTCGCGGATAGAAGCAATTCAATGGGTCAACCGTGGAATCGTCGTTCGTGGTCCATAAAAAAGTTACAAGATAAGAAGAGGCAACTTGCTTTTCAATCGAATTATCGTCTCTTTTTTCTGGATACCTATTGAGAAGCTGCTCACTCGTTTCTTTATGCGTCAATGGTCCCATCGAAATGACAGGATAACCTAAAAGCACGCCATTGACTTTGATGCTACTCAAAGGCACGAATAAGACATCAGCATATTCTTTTTCTCGTTAAAAGCCCCGAGTGATGCGGCGAAATGTCCCCCTTTGGAGAACCCCAATACGCTAACATGATCTTTATCAACATGATAATCTTCCGCAGTTCTCTGATATAACTAATAGCAGCGAAGCCTTCAATGAAAGGATAAGGAGAGTCATAATCTTTCACACTGTAGTGAAGCATGAAAAGGGTTATATCCTCCCCCAATAGGCGAAGCGCGACTGGCTCACCTTCATTGGGGGGCAACGAATCAACAGGCCCCGCCTAGGATGAGCAAAATCGTTTTTCTCGTTTTTCCAATATTGAGATTTTTGAATTTATCAGGTCAATAAGCGAATAATGTCACATCGTTTTTCAAAACGGGATAGTATTCTTTAGATGAATCGTTTTCATTTCTCGTGCGTGGTTTGATTTTTCATATGCGACGAATTTGAGTCACCTTTATCAACCAACTCGCACACTTTAATACTCTATCATGGCGAAAGAATATTGCTTCAAAGTATCAAGGGATTCAAATAGCAATCCCGAAAAGGGCCACTATTGCTAGGCTGATATTCACTCGTCATTAATCTTCCGCGCCTTAGGGTTTAAAACGATAATGTTGTCCCAGCAAAGAAGAGGTCCATTTTTTGAAAACCATATCAATCACGATTTTTCTCGTTTCCTAATGCGCCTTTTAGTAAAGATTTTCGTTTTGCGCAATACCATTTTCCGCCCCCATATTGCATATCTCAATTTAGCAAAATATCGCGTTCATTTTCTTCATCGATTTAAGCGAAGATAAAATCATGGCTTTGTGACTGGGACCATGAAAACCGCGCTGATTCGCAAACAATTAGATGTTTTGAAAAACAATTATTGACAATTGGAGATGCAGATTTACGATTTTGCGAAGGAGGTATTTTTATATGAAAAAATGGTTGACGTTGCCTTTAGCAACATTATCAATCTTCATTGCCGGTTGCGGTGCCCCTAATTCTTCTAGCCTCGCCCCGGCTTCTTCCACCACTAACGCATCAAATGAGGAAACGAGTCGCTCTAGCGCCTTTGCTAGTGGTGCTTCTTCGATCATTACTGGTGTATCAAAAAGCGAAGGCAGCAGTTCTCAATCTAGCGAGGAAAACTCTGTATCTACTACATCCATCAAGGCTGAAGATTCTAGCGAATCGACCGTTAACGAAGTACTCATCGAGAGCATTGTAATCACGAATTCAACTCTTGAAATCTATGAAGATGAGACTTTGCAACTCGCTTATTCGATTTTGCCAGCCGATGCGACAAATCAAAACTTGATTTTCGAATCGAGCGACGAAACGACGGCAACAGTTTCTGCCACTGGCTTAGTTACTGCCAAAAAAGAAGGAGAAGTCAATATTCTGATCCGGGCGGAAAAAGGGGAAGCGAAAGTCACGATAAAAGTTACCGTTAAAAAGCGCATGAATCAGGACTTATACAAAGAAATTTTAGGCAAAACATACGAAAACGAATTGAATTTCTGCGATAAGGGAACTTTTACCTATGTGGCCAAAGATGTTCCTGTCGAATACGCATGGCAAGTCTATTCCTCGCGTTCAATCCAGACGGCAGTCACCGCCGGTGACGTCTCATCCATCGTAGCCGTTTATCGTGATGGAGACGCCATTAGCCAATTGACGAAAACAACTGACAGCGTGCGTAAAGACACGCTTATGAGCGGAACGGAATACGATAATGATGCTGCTTCAGAGATGCTTCAGGCTTTCTCTTTCAAGGGGATCCGCACCATCTCGAAAATTGCCTTGAACTCCCTGACGGATGAGCAATTCGCAACAAAAGAGAACACGTATTCGAAGGAAGCGGATGGTTCTCTATCCAAATACATCGTCGCTAATTCTTATACCAACACTGGCGAAAACATCCTTTACGAAAATCGCCTTGAATTCACGATAACGTCCGATTTCAAGCTTCTTAGTTTCTATTTGACGAACGACCAATTCAAAATCAATGGGAATGAACAAACAAAGCTTGATAGTTCAATTAGCATTCGCGCCGCTTTGTCTTACGAAGAAAGAAAAGAAACGAGCGACGATGCCATTTCGGAATCAGAGTTCAAGGTGACGGATTTTACAGTTGATACATCCGCTTGGCGAGAGAACAACACGCTATACGTCGGCGATAAAGTGCCTTTGGCAGTTAACGTTTTAGCCCCTAAGATTTATTTGCCCGATACATTTAAAATCGACGATGATGGGGTGAACCCGAGTGGAATCGTGAATATCACTTCTTCGAATAACGTAACCTATATTGAAGCCTTGCGAAAAGGCACATGCACGTTAACAGTGAAATCTAGCTACGAAGTGGCAAGAGAAATCGAAGTTACCGTCATCGACGTTCCTCCTGCAAGAATCACAATCGCCGAAGGCATCGACTATCTTAGCGAATTAGAAAATGGTCAAACCGGTTCATACAAGGTAGCTGTTTATGGCAAAGAAAATGCTCAGTTGACAACTGAAAATAAGGCGTGGGAATGTAAATTCGGATCAGAAAGCATGGCGGAGGCGGCCTCGTTAGAGAAGGATGCAGCCAATAACCTTTTCAAGCTTACCGGAAAGGAAATAGAAGAAGACTGTGATGTTACCGTCATCGTTTATTCAAGCGTTGACCCTGCCATCACTTCTTCTATCACCGTCAAAATCAAGAAAACGGAAAAAACGGTTGACCCAACCCCTACGGGAGTGAAGGCCCTTATGGTCGGCAAGACCTATAGCGGCAAGAAAGTAGCCTCTTTGTATAACGTGGATGTCACTTTTATCGATGAAACAACTGGAACCATTACCATTTCTTATTTATATGGCACAAAGGAAACAAACGTTTATTCCTTCGACTGGGAGGTTGATGAAGGAACATTAAAGGTTTCCTACACAAACATTCAGTTGACTTCCGGCGGCGCAAAGCAATCTTCTTTTGATGGAGCTGAGACATACGAATATAAGAATAAGATTTCTAATGACGCGAAGACGCTCACCATCGTCATCAAGAATACAAGCGGAAGCTCTAAAGCCGGTTCCCTCACACAACAAGCTTAAATTCAAATCTATAGGAGAATTCAATCTACACATGAAAAAATCAATACTCGCTTTATTCACCTTGCCTTTTTTCACTCTCGCTAGTTGTGCGCCAAAAGTAGCTTCTAGCGAAAGCGACACCCCTATTTCGGAAGAGTCCTCTCTTTCAGAAGACGTATCGTCTTCTTCGAAGAGCTCCTCTTCGACATCGGTAAACAAAGTAACGATCCAAAATGTCATTGATCAATTGAACCACTTCGCTATGGCGACGAGCTACCAAGTTGACTATTTGGAGAGCGATGGCAATGATGGAACGCTATCGCTAACGGATATATACACGCCCAATTACATCTCAATCGGTTTCATGAATGGTGGTTATTTGACTTTACCAAGTGCAAACCCGAATTTGGGGGAGAAAATCGTCTATTCCTTCAAATATACGTCCAATAAAGAAATCGTTTTGGGAAAGGCAATCAGCTATTATGATGCGGATGACCAATTGAAGCCGGTGAATAGCTGCGTCGATTTGGATTACCTAAAACTATTTAACACTGATACATACCGATTGAAACAATCGAGCTTTAACCAAAATGGGGCATCAATCACTACTAGCGATGAGCACGTACTTTACGTCCTTAGTCACTTAATGGGGTACGATTCTGACTTATCTAGTCAAGACATCAATATCATTTCTGCGAGTTTCACCATCGAAAACGGAGAATTGACCTTTTCATTGTTCAAGCAACTTGATACCGATTCCAATGCTACGGAGCTCCTCATTACCTCGACTTTGCGCAACTTTAATGCGGTTCAGGACACACAATTGCAAAACTATATCGATCAATACGTGAAGCCAACCATTTCGCCGACGGATGCAATCAAAAACAAATTCAAAGCGGATTATGTCGGCTTCGCTACCACAATTCAATACGCAACGAGCAACGGATGGTCCACTTTCGGTGAAACCGAAGTCGTATCTTATTACGATAAGCAGAATCCGAAAAACAACAAAATGAAGTATCGAATTTCCGATAGCGTCAATCACGAAGAGTATTCTTACGTGCTCACCGTTGGCGATAATAACCTTGCACTCGACCATTACATCGACGGCTTCAACCAAGTCCAAAGCGAAATCTTTGATAATACGTATTATTGGGGAAATGGCATTTTCTCCATCCAAAAAGAAAATGATATCGATTCCTTCTTCGATACGGATGGAAATGGTAACTATTCCTACTTGGGCATCAATGCCGATAGACTCTTCGAATCGATAGCGGCGCTCACTGTTTTGACGGATTTGAACATCAAAGAAGTCGTATCGATGGCCATAACGAACGAAGGGGATAATCTTCTCGTAACAACCTTAATCGATGGTTTCTATTATGGTGAGGATGGCTCAGAAGTCCAATTGTCGATGAAGGCCACTTCCTCTTGGATTGATAACGCCGTCATCGAGATGCCTAAATCTTACGAAACGACGGATGAAACAACGCATTTGCAACAAATCATCAACAATTCTTTCACTCACTCATTTGTGGCTGACGGACACGGGTTAAAATCCGACGGAAGCATCGCTTCGACTTTGCCTTCAAATACATATTATTTCAAAAAGGATTCCTATTTCCTCTTCCGTGAAAAGAACAGAGGCAATTACCGAGAAACCATTAGAGGCTATAAAAAGTTGAATAATGGCATCGTCGAGTTCACCGTTGATCGCCATGGCATCGTTACTCAGGTCGGCGACGTTTTGACGGATAAGAGTTTGAAAGAGTTCATCCCCTGGAATCTAAACACAAACGTGCTCAGAAAGGGCAGCGATAAAAACTATTTTTTGCAGAATCATGTCAAGCACGTTTATCAAAACGTTTTTGGCGGTTCAACGCTTGATAGCATGATTGATACGAGTTTTAAGCTGAGCATCAACGACCAAAACTTGCTAGATAGCATATCTTATTCCTACGTTTATGCTGGCCTCCTTTCGGGAAAGGAGGAATTGAAGTTCTCTTATAGCGAGGAAATGGCCTTGCCTGAATTTGTTAATGAAGATTCGTTTGCTCAATTAGATGGCAATCACGAAGCCCTCACGAACTGGACGGAAGAGAAAGACACAAACATCGCTAAGGCGTTCACCAAACGATTTGGCGATGATGCGAAAAAGATCCCTTATTTATATGATGCCGACATATCCGAAAGCTGGTATTTAGGGACAAATTATGATGGCACTAACGATCTTTGCGTCTATAGCACCAAAGTGAAAGGGACCGATTTCATGGATCGTTATAAAGCCCAGTTGATCAGCGATGGCTATGTTACAAAAGACATCGATGGTTATACCTATTACGCAAAAGATGAGATCGGTATTCGCTTCGGATCAAAAGAGAGTGATACCGCTGACTACTCCAATTATCTTTATTTTAGAGTCATCCAATAATAGCACCCCATTAAATCCCCCTACCGCGTCTACAAGGCGCGGTTTTCCATTTCTCCTTGTGGCCAAAATGTTTTCTATTCGGATTCAAGCAAGCCTATTTCAGAATGTGAACGGCGACGAGAGAAGAAGAAGACTAAATTCCTCATTCCTATATGCATTCATCTTTATTATGAATTTCATTTGACAATTCAGCTTTTCTAGAATCAGGTACAACCACAAAACATAAAGGCTCAATTACCTTACCATCCTTGCCCCATTCATAATAAGTGCTTAGTTGGCTCTTGTTATCTTTGGGTTTTAATCCGTTTAAACCACTATTTATTTTATTTTCTATTATTATTCTTTGACTACTACTTTCTGCACAAATATCCATTCTTCCTTGAACTATACTATTTTCACGAAAAATATTGATTTCATCGTTTTTTTGAAAAACTTCCTTCTTTTTTTAAATTTTTCACAAAATAAATAAAACAGTCCACCCTCACGTAAAACACTAAACAATATATTAGTAAATATTAGCTCGTCGTTGTCTTGCATGATTAAATCAATAAATGTAGTTTTGTTTACTGCTTCAATAGTTTCTTTATCGATTTGACGTGGTTGAAATGCTTCCAATTCCTTGTTTTTAATGCTTTCATCTATTATGTCATTTAATCTTTTGAAATCATTGGGAAATTTATCCTCATAAAGGCAACCTTTATTCCTTTGAAAATTATAATCTACCATTTCAACTGAAATAGGAGTAACTGTACGATAAATTTTAGAAGCTTTAAAAGTTACATACAAAGTATTGTCATTTTTCCATATTTCATAAAGTTTCTTTCCATTATAAGTAATGTCATTGTCATCAATGATATTTTTTACAAAACGTTGCCTTTCAATAAGCTCCTTTTTTCTTGGCTGCTTAGTTCATTCTTATTGTTAATACTACTTTGCCTATGAAGTAGTTTTTCTAGTTCAACTACATAAAAAATTTCAAAGAATTTATCTTTAGCATTTTCTTTACCAGTTAAAACTAGATATTTAGCGTTATATTTCTTATCATCATTAACGCCAATTTTGCCAGAACCTGGACACTGACCATAGGGATTGTTATAAATATATAATTCGCCTTTATCGGTTCTTAAAAAATCAATAATCTCATGTCCTACATTGCCTGAACTATCTAACCAATATCCTAAAAAGGTTTATTTAAAAGTATTACTCCTTTTTCTTTTTATCATTTTTATCATTTTTTTCTTTTTTGCTGCTCATTTAGATCACTAGAGATTACCTTTATTTATTATATCATGCGTGATATGCAAAAAAGTTCTTTAGTCAAAAGCCAAGGACATTACTCCTCAGCCTTAACATCTATTTTCTTACCCTTACCAGAGTAGAATTCAAAGATTATAGATTTATCTTTATGAACTATAGCTTTATCAACCATGAAATTAAATATTCGTTCATCGTATTCAAAAAGCGGTTCTCCCTTTTTTATCATTTCTTTAAAAGAACCACTCTTATTTGACTTAAAGGCAATAGTATCTTTCTCATCATTTAGCTTATTAACTTCATTTTGCTTGCTTTAATATTGTTCTTCTAGTTCTGCATTCTTTTTCTTTCAAATGTTCTGGTCTTTAGCAGTGGTTATTTTGGCTTTTTGCCAAGATTCTAAACTCACTCTTCATCTCTTTCGTTTCTTCTTTGAACTTAGCAATATCCCCATCTAGTTTTGAAGTTTTATCAAGTTTTACTTTAACAAGAGCTAATGCTTCAAGAGTAGATTCTGTTCTATTTCAAATTGATAAAAATCTAATAATATTACGTGTTTATCATAATATTTAGACTTATTTTTTCTTTCAAAAGAAATGATTGCAATCTGTTTTATATTTACTCCTCATTTACTAGTAAATCTTCTTTCTTTTTTCTAAAACTAGAAAAAATATAAAAAGGAATAGAAATC